>Ga0099830_10000701_pt1 | contig 15708 bp, 12 predicted proteins | sample CZO8metaG_4_FD_79337 | JGI IMG/M metagenome (GOLD analysis project Ga0099830, IMG submission 79337) | Vadose zone soil microbial communities from the Eel River Critical Zone Observatory, Northern California, USA - CZOApr15con2H3.8 metaG | ecosystem: Environmental > Terrestrial > Soil > Vadose...
AAGTCTTCGATCTTTACAGTCTCTCACGCAGTCGTCGAACAGCGATTCGCAAGTTTTCTGAGACACGGGTTTTTTAGAGTTGGGCCATTTCGCGAACGCCCGAGGAGTCGCGGGTTGGCACGCCTACTTGCGGCAACGCGTTAGCACGCTTGTAGTAGCGGGGACCACACGGATGACGGGCTAACCGACGATTGTTCCGGGCCAGAAGTTGGTAGAGGGAACCTCCCATCAAATTATGCGGAGAGAAATTTTGGCTGAGGATCTTGTGACCAAACCTTGACCCAGGGACTTTGATGCGAGCGGTTTTGCTCTGCCGCCGTTTAACGTCAATCATTGGCTAAGGGATGGTGACCAGCTCGATTTTGGCGGACGGGATCTGGAAGTGATTTACACACCCGGCGAGGCGGCGGATCATATTTGCCTTCTGGATAGGGCTGACCGGATACTTTTCTGTGGTGACATTTTGCTTTATGGTCCGGTGTGGACGCATTTGGAAGGCGGCAGTCTGAAAGACTTGCTAATGAGCTACAAGAGACTGATGGGTTATTTCGAGAAATTTGATCATCTGATGCCCGGCCACAACCAACCTTGGCTTGACAAGGACCTCCCTGAACGCTGGCCGCCGCTGAAAAAGTCTCGTCTGGTCATGCTGAGCCTGAGATTATCGATCCATGGAGCAGGCGGTTGAAGCAGTATTCCTTTGGTCGATTCGCCATCACAACTCGTCAGTGACTCCCCGCACTCCAATGCGGGAGTAGATCCCGGAGCCTTCGATACTTCGTCCGCGCTGTTCCAGAAACGCCCTTCTGGTGAGTGACAGACGAAGTCAGGGCGCATTCGAGCGCTCCGGGAGTAGTTGCGAATCCCCCTGACCCTTCTTCAGGGTTTCTTCCAGGAGCTCTGTTGTTGAATTGCCTAAAAGAGACCGTTGGGTCTATGACCCAACGACCAGACGGGCTGGTCTGAGAGCGCTATCTGGATAAGGTAGAGGTGCCGGATTACACTGTCGTCGCTTGCGAAGACGCGGGAAGGAGCAGACCGCTTGGCGAAGGTGAAGCCCGCAGACTACGAAACCGTGCTGGCGTTTCCGCATTGGTTGTAAGAAACCCAGCGCCTCAAAAGAGTCAGCCCTTGCAGTGGTTGCCCCCGATCCCTCGCGCCTACCTCAGAAGCACTTGCAGTTGGTCTCTCAAGGCTGTTTCAAGAATCTGAAACTTGGCCTCGTCCATCAAATACAGCACTTGCGGATGATCGTTATCCTGCAGAAGTGAACCCGTATCAAGTATATTGAAGCGTTTGATCTTGCCATTGATGGTCAATACCAAGCTGCCATAAGGTCGCGCGTCCGCGACCACCTTCACGGGCTGACAAAAACCGATAATTTGCTCGACCAGCTGGGCTGTGAAACTAAGAGACTCCTTGAGATTCTTTTTGGAAGAGAGCGGACCGGACAAGTGCTGGAGATCAATGGCGCTTGCGTGGACGAGTGGCGTCTCAATCGCCGTCAATTCGACTCTTGAAAAGAACGGTTTCGGTATTGGCGATTGGCAGCCTTGTCCGTTTTCGTTGACCAATCGCAGACAGCTATAGGCCAACTCGTCAGGCACAAGTGTCCCGGTCGGCGTCGTCGGCCCTCCCGGACTCACAGTCCATACCTTGCGCGTGTGCAGGTAAAGGCTCTTGCGATCGGTGCTGCAAAAGACCATAGAGTTCTGTGCGCTAATGGTTGCGCTGGTGACGGCGTGCAATTTGTCGACGAAGGCTCTTCCCGAAGCCTCGGCTCCGGTGTGGCAACTGAAGAGTGTAATCTTTTTCGCCAAGCGATTAAGGTCGCGCAAGGCATCCTGCCAATCGCCATTGCCGCCGATAATCTGGTTCGGAAACGGTACAGAAGCTCCGCCTCCGGTCCGGATTGAACCTGCGTTGCCATGCCCTATCAACATCGTGGCATTGCCATTGCTCGAAAGACAAGACCGAAGTTTAGCCACAGCGTCCGAGGTATTGTTCGAGCCGCGCGCTATTTTAAGGACTTTGCGCGCGCAGGTCGAGAAAGCGTCGGCGCCATTTTGCACCGATACGCATCCCATCTCCGGGTAGTCCTCGTGTCTTACTTCCTCGATCGGCAACTCGCCGGGCTCGTCTGGGCATGCTGCCAATTGCAAAGAAGAGGTTTCAGCTTTTGCTTTCGGGCTGGAACACAACGCCCAGGTTGCAACAAGCAACAAGGCGGGGGCCAAAGAGCGGATGTTTTGAGGCGTCAAAGAGCTGAGTTGCATAAAGCCCCCTGTAACGTTTTAGGTAACGTTAAGAAGATGTAAGCACGTACCAACATGATGACCGCCGGAAGGTACGCGCGTTTTATTGCACGCAGCGTGGTCCATGAATGTTTCTTCCAGTTCATTTCGCTGAGCCAGACTGAGGATCTCAAAGTCGTTGAGCCCGGGCGGAGTCGCCGCTCGAACGCCTTGCTCGTAATCCGGATTACAGCCGCTTTCTGGACACCACTCTTGGTTGTACTTCAGTTGCGACAACTCCTTGAAGAGGCTCTGAATGCCCTTGAAGGCGGCGAGTGTGTGCGCGGGGTCCGGGTCGGTGGCCGGTTCTGCAAATACGTGCAGGTTGATGTATGGAGGGCAGCAGTTCCCGTCAATATCCAGGTGACACGATCGACGATGCGACTGGTACACAAGAACCAGCGTCGTAGGGAGTTGTTTGGGCTGGCTCAGCAGGTCAGTTTGCTCAAAAAAAGGTAATGTCGCGCCGCCCTCGGGATCTTTGAGATAGGCGCTGCGTGCCGGACGCACGTCCTTAGGTAAAGGCAATTCCAGGATGGTGCGAGCATCTGCTGCGCGGGTAAGAGGTTTGCGGATGACAGCATCGTTTTCGTCGATGCCTTGCATTTCAGGGACAGTATCGCTTCCGATCAGATTCTTGATGTGAAGAGGAGGTCCGCCGGTGGTGGGACGAAGCTCTTGTTCGAGGCCCCATTGTCCAATCAAGTAAACGTGGTCATAGCAAGTGTTGTCACCTTTGACCGTCGGGATGTGAACAAACGCGCGTCTTGTTTCGCGATTGAGCTCCAGCACATACGCGCCGTGTAGAACCACATTGATAGTACTTGGCGAGCCCTCAGAACAGGATCGATCACATCCTTCCATTGCTGAAATTGCTGGTATGGCGACCAGTGCCTTCAGCAGGCTTCGACGATTGAATGCGGAATCGCGCATAAGGTTCATCTCCTGGACACGACTATCACTTGCTGGGACGGCCAAAAGCCGTAAACGCCGCCCAATAGTAAGGATGGGTCATGTTCGGCTGCAACATGAGGGCGACGCGAGCCTGTCGCAATGCCTGGGCCACCGACTGGCCAGCGAAAAGCGCTCCGTAGAATGATTTCATCAGTTCGGCGGTGGCGGCCGAGTCAATATTCCACCGACTGGCGACCACATGCGGCACTCCAGAGCGGAGCAGAGCTCGCACCAGTGCGTCGGGATTGTTGTTGCCAAAATTTTCCTTGCCTGTCGAGCACGCAGAAAGGACAACCAGTTGACAGGATCGAAGCGATTCTTTTCTTAGTGTCACGGCATTGAGCAATGCTGGCTTCCTGGGCTCGTCTGCATTGCTTGAAGAGGCAAGCAGAAGGCCTGAACGGTTACGTCCTGATAGGGCATGACCTGCGAAGTGGAAAATATTTACTCCTGGTAGTGATCGCTGAACCGCATCGATTGTCGCTTCGTGTCCCAGTAACAGGTGCGCATTTGCAATGTCGCTAGCGACCGCCTGGGCTTCGGAAGTGGCATCAGGAATTGGTAGCAGTGAGGCGCCAAACCCTCCATCAAGCGCGGGTGTGCCTACGACAAGAGTTGGCAAGGTTGGCGAGAAAGGCTTGCTCTCTCGCAGACGAACCATGTATCCAATCCCCGGGGAATACGTAATCGCGAATTGACTCCCCATTGTGTTGCCGGAATTGTCTAATAAAGCTTCGAACGGCACCGAGGCTATCAAGTCGTCTGCCTCCACGACTAGCTCACGCCCTGGATCCAACATGTCAGAAAACGGTTCGATCAGCCAACCGTAAAGGTTGTGGCCTTCGCGCTCCAGAGCATCCAGTCTTGAGGTCGGAGAGGAACATTGCTGCTCAAAGTGCTCGATGTGGCGAACGAGTTCACTCTTAGGCACTGCTACCCACCGAGAACGTATGCCCCGATTGTCAAAGGCCCATGCGAGGAGACCATCGGCCCCTTCAGCGTAACTAAGAACAGTTACATTCGTGAGCGTCGGAAGAATTTCGGCGACCAGATTTTGATGGTGGGGTTCCAAGCCCAGATCAAGGCGGGCGAAGTCAATTTTCTCCGCCGACTCTGCGTCGGCAGCATCGTGAGTCTCAGCTCGCACACTGCTGCGCACGGCCATTGCTCGGTACCACTCCCACAGCTCAAGCGCATTTTCTGGTTCCTGATTATGCAGAAAGCGAATCTTAACCAAGTCGCGATAAGAGTTGCCGACCTCATTTACCCATTCCAGTCGCTCATGGTCCGATGACATCGTCGACACAGCAGTTTCCCCAATGCTGATTGCCGAATACAGCGCACGGACTGAATCCTCGTATTCGCCGCGCTGCAGATGAATTGTGCTGAGTGTTTGATAGAACTGAAGAGGCACAGTCCAATTCGATATTTTCGGCAGAAACTGTCGGGCTCCGACCAGCAGGGCCAATGAATGATCACTTTCGCCTATTCTAGCTTGTAGAGAAGCCCGCATGATTTCCCCCGCGATGCGGTAGCTCGTGTTGGTCGGGGTGGGCGGTAGCCGAGCAAACATGCGGCTAGCCACTTCGAATTGAGTGACTGCTTCAGCATCTTCACCGGCAGCCTTGGCCAAGCTTGCCACTCGATAACGAGCGAGAGCCTCAACGCTGGGGTTGTGAAGCGGAATGATTGTGGACACCGCCTCTCGACCAGCAGAGAAAGCGGCGTACGGCTGCTCCGCACCTTCAGCGTCATAAGAGAGCTCTGAATAGAATTGAAATGCGCGGGCAGGAGGATAGTTTCCCCGCCAGTACTCCGCCAGACCGTTCCGGTTTAAGGTCCAGGCCTTTGACAGATCTCCCGCAATCGAAGCGAAGGACGCTGCGTTGCCGAGAGCTCTCAGATACAAGGTACGGTAAGCAGCGGCGCGTGCCACATCAATCGCTTGTTTTGTCTCCCTCGAAGACGTGTCCATTTCCCCCGTGACGCTGCGGCAGGTTGCGTCTTCGATCAGCGACTGTACCTGTAGCCACGCATAGCGACGACTTGCCAAGGCGTGCACCAAGGACGTCGACGCCACGAGACACTCGGCACCCTTCGCCGAACGGTCGAGTGCATAAACCCTCTCGAATCGAGCGCGAAGTGCGCCAGGTTCGCTCCCAGCCAGGCGAAAGAGCCCCTCAGCCTGCTTCGCGTCGTGCGCGCCCTGATCGTACCTTCCAGCATTGTCTGACACGATTGCACTGGCTAACATTCGCATGGCGTCACCAAGGTTCGATGACTGCGCAGTGCGCAGCATATCTGTGAGCCATTCATCAGAGTGCGACTGTGCCGTCAGACTGGCGAGAGCAAAGAGTGCCGCTTCAGTCGGTGATCCACCACGATTCATGTCAGATACTGGTGAGCCAGCCAGCATTTCCGGGAGCCACATCCGCGTAGCCAATTCCAGATAGTCGTCGGCGCGCGCTTGTATCTGCTCGACGGAAGACGTGCCGGCCGCTCCAATTTGTGAAACGAAAACTGCAGGATCGGTCGTCAACTCATTCTCTCGACCAGTGTGGGGCCCCAGTTTCTCTCTCGCCTGTGCGAGTCGTTTACGAGCTTCTTCTGACCATTTGCTCGAAGCATCCACGCGCAGGTAGTGCTCCCAGTCCTCGATTGCTTCCCGGTACAGAAACATGCGTTGGAACACGACGGCTCGATTGAACAAGGCAACGGGGTCGTCTGGCACCTTAGACAGGGCTTGTCGGAGCGTCTCTATTGCATTGCCGTAATCAATTGCCTGATCAGACAATTCTGCACGCTCGAAATAAGCAGATGCCAGGTCGATCAACAACTGAGGAGTGTCAGGTTGAGTTTCCAGAGCCAGCTGCAAGGACTTAATCGCAGACTCGTAGTTGCCGTCGAGCAAATCAGCACGAGCTCTCGCCTGCAACCAAACCGGATCGTTAGGAGTCTTCTGCAGGTTCTCGCCGATAAGAGCCTCAGCCCGCAACAGAGACGATGGCTTGTCCATGCTCGAAGTACCAGCGCTGCGTTCCACGCGCATGGGTGCGTATTTCGCGCCGGGAATTCTCAGTTCTAATGTTCGCCGCTCGGTGTAGGCTTGCGACAGCAATTGGTCGGCGGACGGAGGGCGCAACGTTTGTAGACCCATCCACCCCGCAACTATCGTCAACACCATGGCCGCCACAGCAAACGTGGACCGCCTTAAGGAGAAGAAACCCCTCAAAGACGAAGCGCGCGGCTCCGTCGTCTTTCCCGGCTTCGTCTTGGTTCTTAGCGTCTCCGCCATTGTGCCCTGCCACTCCGGACGCGCGCTGCTCAGGCTTGCCACCAATGCCTCCTCGTCTGGAGTCGCTTCTTCCGACACAGTCTCCGCGGCAGTTCGGAGCAGAGGACCACAGTGCCCGCATTGAGCCGCGTGTTTAATTCGTTCTCTAGCTTCGTTCTCAGGCAGCAACCCTGCCGCTATTCGCACCCATACAGAGTTTCCGGTGCAATCCGGGCCCGGCGAAATGTTGACAGACACTCGCTGCCGTGAAATCTCGCTCTGGACGAACTTATGCATCTGCACCTTCCGGTAACAGTCCTGGCAAGACTCAACGTGGCGCTGGGCCTCTGCAAGCTGCTCCGAAAGCTGCCCGGAACTGAGCTCTGACGCTTGCGACGAGACCAGAACGTCGAGTTCGTCGCTGTCAAGATGTCGATCAAATGGCCGCGTCAAAACTAGCTTCTCCTTATCAGTACGATTCTGCGGGCCGAAATCCTTTTTCGCCTGTTTCTCCGGCCTGTCCAGTGCGAACGTTGGCGAGTTGCTGACGAACCTGACGCGTGAGGCGCAAAATCGCGCTCTCGACGCCTTTTGCAGTCAGTCCGACCGTGGGCAGGGCCGCGATGGCCTTGGCACTCATTCCTTGTTGATAGTAGAGCCAGAAAACTAGGCGATCACGTTCCTGTTCGGGCCCGGCTGAACATGTGGCAAGACAGTGGTCGATCTGCTGCATCAAGATCTGACGCTCCGTCGCGTTTTGGCTGCCTAGGCTGGCGATCTCAGCTCTCGGTTCCAGGCTTTCAACAGAGCCGTGGACCAACCCTGCACCTCGCTTTTGGGAATGCATCGACTTGAAGTGGTCATGTGCGACATTGACCGCGATAGTCTTTATGTACCCAAGAACGGCTTCTGGATGCTGATTGGAAAACTCGAGCAATAACCGACATCCATCGGCACAAAGTTTGACATACGTCTCTTGAACCAAATCATCCACTTCTTCGGGCCGAACCTCTCCCCACTGACGTGCTGTTCGGATTGCCGAAAGGCCAATTGCTCGGTGAAAACGCGAGACGAACTCCGCCCAGGCGTCCGAGTCCTTCGAGTCGGCGCAAACACGAATTAGCCCATCTGCGGAGATAGACGAGTAGCGCGTCAACTTAAGACCCCACAGCGTAGTGCGCTGAATTTTACACGAAAAGCGAGCGCTGACCGGAGGCCGTTGAGGCTGTTCTTTGAATAGCCCGAAAGCTTGCTTGGTTCTCGCCCCAGATCATCGCGGGTTAGCGCGAAAAAGGAGTCTGGCATTGGTTGTCGTTTCCTATTGTGAATTCGGTTGTTTCCAAGAGCAGTTGGTCTGAGGTTCAAAAGACGAGGGATCCAATGCATCTACGAAGAGCTTTCCAAGGGCCTCCAGCAAGACTGTGGCTGCTGTTGATCGTCTCAGCTAGTCCGTGTGTGTCAGCGTACGGTAACCCGAAAGCTGAATCGGGGAAGAGGGTCACAGCCGTTGTGGTCGATGCTGCCAAGAACAAAGGTGCCAGCGCAAAGGCAGCCACGGAGAGTGCAAAAGTTGCTCCGCCTCTGCCCCTTGAAAATGCCCGCATCGACGATATCGATGTGCCGCACGCTGCCATCACCATCATGGATTGCCCGTGGAAGTCCGACGGCGTGGTCACGAAAAGGTGCATTGGACCGGTGACAACTCCTACTGCGAAGGACACAGTTCAAGCGGAACTGAAGAATCTTCACAAGGGAGATCACGTCAGTGTCGGATTTGAAACCCAGAATCTGGTGAAGACCATCGTGATCAGAAGCTTACCGGTGGACTGGGGAACTATTTCGCTGGCGCTGGCAGTTGCGTTCGCGATCTGCTTTGCCCTGACGGCCTTACTGACTGGGGGCCATCCACTCCAGCTGATCATCGGCGAAGATGGCCGGTACAGCAATTCGAAGTTCCAAATGGCGATCTGGTTTGTTGTTGTGATCGCCACCTATCTCGCCACCGTCTACCTTCGCGTTGCGCAAGCCGGCTGGGAGTTCTTTGGCGGCGTGAACATACCAACGAATCTTCTCCTGTTGTCCGGAATGAGCGCATTGACCTTTGGCGGAGCCAAAGGCATTACGACGCTCAAGGTACAAACTGCAACAGAGGCCGGGATTCCAAATCCCAAGCCTCCGGGTCAAGCCAATTTGTTCAAGGATTTCGTCCAAAACGACGCTGGCAAATTCGACATCGGAGACTTTCAGATGTTGGTAGTGACTTTCGTGGCAGTCGGAATGTACCTGACCGCAGTTTTTCATTCTCTTGGTTTGATCGAGAGTTGGAAGATGTTCGGATTGCCCAATGTTGACACCACCATTCTGGCCACGTTCGGTCTTGGCCAAGGTGCTTATCTGACCAAGAAAGCGGTAGGAGAGGTTCGTACCTCTTAGGCCTCTTGGAGCGAACGCTGGCCCAGAAGATGGCGCCCATGAAATCTGCAAAAAAGGAGGAGGACCAATGGCAGTCACGCGAACTCCCGTAGTTCCCAATCCCGGTGGGGTCAAAGTCGATGTTAAGGCAGGGCAGTTTCTGCATTTCATCCTGGATTGTGGCGGACCCATACCAATCTTTAGTTTTGCAAGTAGCGTCAAGGGCGTGCTTTATGAGGCACCTGACTTTCCCGGTCACCCGATGTCTAAGTACGAATGGGATCATTTGAAGAACCCTTCTGACATTCAACAACTGGAACTCCTGGGCCTTCGTCTCGCCTTTCTGTCCAACGCAAACTACACCTATACGGTCGACTTGTGGGGCACTGCGGGTCGCCTCACTACAGTGCTCAAAGTCACCTATGCCGGCGCGCCCATCGACGTGACCGAAGAAACCTTTAGTGTGGTGATTGCCTGATGAAAACTCAAGTGTTTGTCTTAGCATTCGTAATCACTTGTTGTGGAAGTGCTGGCGCCCAAACACCTGATGTCTGCGCAACGTCAAATGCGACGACGTTCGACGGTTGGGTGCAGTCGCTCATCGACAGCGTCATTTGTAAACAGCAGGTGGGCGAAAATGGGAAAGGCTCGGATCGACAGAAGGAGTCTCCGTCTGCTGATCCTAGGTCCACGTCGCTGGTAGACCAGAGCTCCGCCACCGACTTTTTCAGTGTGGCAGCCAATGTAATTCCTGTTAGCCAGGAATTGTCAAAGTTTGTTGCGCCAGGCACAACGTCATCGGATGCAGGAGCTTCAGGATCCACTACGGTCACTGCTACGTTGTATGCCCTCCTGGCCGGATTCGACAAGACAAGTCCGACTGATCCCGTGTTCTACAAAAACCATGTGAATGCTCGCCGTATTTCTTTCACGATCGGAACTGCCGTTTCCACTCAAGCCACCGACAATACCACCACGCCCGCAACGGTCTATGGAACAAAGATTCTCCTAATCAATGGACGTGACTTGTATACCCGCAAGAATCTGGACGCGGTCAGTGCCGCTCAGAAGGCCGTGTCGATAGCCGCGGCCACATCCGTCAACATGAAGGCGAGAGTCAAAGAGGTTATGTTCTTGACTTTGCATCCTGACGGCGGCGAGAAGGAGCGGGAAGACTTCAATTTGACCGCATTCTCCGAAGTGAACCTCCCTAATACCCTACGCGCATTGTCTCCAGAAGCCCTGAAACAGATTCAGACTTTGATTGAGGGCTTTATCGATGCCTTTGTGGGTGAGCGTAAGACGCTGCAAGACGCATACGATCAGATCCACAACGCCCGGCAAATGTCCATCTCTTACACGGCGGACATCCGCGATGCCGCCGGTAACAACGACCATCGCGCCGAGCTGATCTTTGACTACGGCCTCAACCCTCGAATCAATTGGACGGTAAATGCAAGTGCCGACTATACAGATCGCAAGTCAGCTGCAGACTCCAAGGGAGGCCGATTTGCCACCAGCTTTCAGGGAGACCTCACGAAGTCCAACTCTGCCTGGGGCAAGACTCCGATTCGATTGACCTTCAGCGGCGAAGGGAAATGGCAAACAAGTCAGAAACCTCAGTATACGTTCGAGTCCAAGCTGAGCATACCGCTCGTCTCCGGAATAGACTTGCCAATCGTGTACAGGTACGCAAACCGGCATGCGCAGATCAATCAGACAAACTCCGAGGCTCGGCTAGGTCTGTCTATAGACATCTCACGTCTAGCGCAGGCATTCAAGTAGACGATGCATGGGTCGGGTGCGGACGTCTGCCCGCACGTTCCTTGCACCCGCGGGGCCGAGTATCGCGTCCCGCTCTCACATCCCCGCGGTGTCACGACCTAGGCATAGCGCGAATCCAGGAAACGCTCAGTATGATGACGCGTGAGTTAACAGACTGGCCGGAAGATCTGGGTCAAATAAGGGTCACGATGCTGTAAGTCTCCAGTATTCACGCGTATTCGTGGGTTGTCATCTGCGCCGCAAAGTTGTTGAATTTGCTGCATCCCACGAGGCTGTTAACCGGAGGGTTGTAGGTTCGAGTCCTACCTGAGGAGCCATTCTTTCAATGGCTTAACCCTCGCCGCACTCTGTTTGCGCTCCGTTTCCCTGGAAAGCAAGCCGCGCGACCTTGCTACTCGCGGTAGTCATCTCATTCGTCACCACGTCCCCATAAATGTTCATCGTGGTGCGAATGTCCGAGTGCCTCATCATTTTTTGTTGAACAGCAATGGTGGCTCCTACTGCATCCAGCCAACTGCGGTACGTGTGCCTGAATGAGTGCGTGCCTATACCACCGATTCCTGCAGCATTGGCAGCGCGTTGCAACTCCCTCCACACTCCGGTGTAGGAGTATGGCTGTCTGCCGATCTTGACCGGGCTCGCAAAGATCCAATCTTCGGGTCCCGCGGGAACCACCCCTGTTGGAGGTGGCTGCATGCTGACCTGCGAGAGTACGTAGACGCTTCAGACTTCTATGCCCTAACTGCTCCCCGGCCACTGGTTATCGAAACCGGAAAGGTAGACTTTACTTTCTCTCGATTCGCCGCTCCCTTCGCCGCCGACAAGCAGATCTTGCGAAGAGCCCGGCTGGCATACGGGAGCGAAATCGGTAATGTGGAGCATTACTTGCATTACGATCAGCATCGTTACCATGTCGGCGATGTCAATCCGACCCACACAAGCGAGACGAACGTGTGTATCCCCGAAGTGGTCGAGCCGACAGCCCCTTGGTCGTATGCCTGGGAGAGTGACAACCGGACCTTTCCCTCGCGAGGGAACTTGTTCGAGACGGTCTCATTCTTTCTAGAATTCTAGAACTTCACTGGTGACCAAACCGGTGTTGGTTTACTAAAATCCACGGGTCAGTGCACTCTTCCGCGATGAGCCTATGAAAAAGCTGCTCTGTTGACAATTTGTTTTCAATCCCGAAACGTCGCAACAAGCGATCCATTGATCAGGAAATCCACCCGCCGATCGGCGGGGTTTCGCACTCGGTCAGGGTGCAACCTGAACCTTGCCAGCCATTCGCCGAACCCCAGGGCAAGTATCGCATCAGGCGGGACGTTAAGCGCTTTTCCGAGGATATCCTCGAGCGCTTTCCTAACGTTCTGCGCGCGCAGCACCGACAGCTGCTGATTACGCGCATCGGTATCGGGTCGATCGGTGTGACCGACGATCACGACCTGGCTCGTCGGACTGTCGAGCGCCGCCAGTTGATCCGCGCACACAACTCTCAGAAGCTGACGCCCCGCCGGGGTCAACCACGAGCTGCCGAAGCAGAAATGCGTCGCTGCAACCAGATCTCCTGTGACCTTTTTGCTGGCAGAAAACGGGGTGGACAGATCGATCAGCTTGGGGGTGTGGCGGCGCACGCTGCCCACCAGCACTTCGGCGCGAATCTTGAACTGGGGTCTGCCCGGCTTGCCACCGCCACTACCCGGCTTCACGAATGCCTCACCATCCGCGAGCGCAATCCAAAGCCCGTTCTTGCTCCGCAGGTAGCCGCCCATTGCCTTCGCCCCGACCTTCGCTGGTTTGATGCCGACGGACGCGGTTAACTCACCCAGCAACAGCGTTCCTTCGAAATCATCGGGCATCCATTCCTGAGAAGTGGTCACGACCAGGTCAAAGACTTCCTCCTTGGTAGGCATCTTCGGTTTGCCCAATGTCCCGGATTCCACGTCGAACGTAATTGAGCCAGCCGGCCACTTGGGCGGAGTGAGTTTCTCGACAAGTAGAGTTCCTTCCGCATAGCCGACGAAGAATCCTCCGGTGATGACCTCGAGCTTGAGGCGGTAGCGATGCGTACCCGCCGCGCGAGAGGGATCGAGGGGCACGTCCAGGAGTCTGGAAAGCCTGCGTTCTTGCTGATCCTGTGCGAGCTTGGTGAGCCAGTCGAGGAAACTGCGTTTCTCGCCCTCGTGATTTAGTTTTGCTTGCGCCAGACACATCTTCGCGACGTGAGTGGCGAGCACCGCGTTGTTGTGGTGACCGTGAGGGAAGAGCCTGCGCGCCCGCTCGCCGTGCGCCTTGAGCGCGGGGTGAAACGTCAGGATTTCGGGCTTCCTCCTTTCGTCGCCGTCCCACAACAGGTGCTCTAGGTAGTTCACGATCATCCCGGTCGCGCCCTGCTTGGCCTTCTTTTCCCTTTGGGTGATACCTTCGGGCGTTTTGAGGTAGCCCTCGAGCAGATCCCGTAGCAGGTCCGAGCCTGCGCCGTCGCGCAGAAACTCGTAGCACGTCTTGGTTAACGGATACCATTCGCGCTCCTGCAGCAGGACGCTCAGGTAGTGATCGTCCGATTTGAACATCGATTCCATCATGGTCGAGCGATTGTCCGCGGAGACCTCCAATATTTCGTCACGTTCAGAGTCACCGTTGACAAAGACGCGTTTGCCATCGGCGCCAAGATAGCTGCCGTCGTGCCAGCGAATGGAGTGAACTGCCTCCTGTCGCAGGTATCCCCAGAATTTCTCGGGATCGCGTGTATGGAACAGCACTGCCGTACCGTCGGCTTGAATGTCTCCGCGCAGCTCATGTGATTTCTGGCTCTCCTCGCCGGCGTAGGTCCGCATCGTGCGAATCGCGATGAGCGCGTTACCGGCCTGGTTGATGGCCCAGAAGTAGCGGTGACCCGACTCTGTCTTGGACTCGTAGCGTCCGGTGAAAATGTTGCGGGGTGTGTCGGGCATCGACGGCGCCGGCCGGCGCTCGTTTTGTTCGCACTTGATGCCGCCGGCCTGTGCGACCTGCGGGAACGGAACTCTCAGGTAATTCAGAACTGCGGTCCTGACGGTATGGTCGTTCGGACCACCGGCATCGCGGGCGATCTTGAGGAGGGCGTTGATGCGCCGCTCGCCGCCCAAGATGGCGCGGAAGACCGCACCTTCCCAGTCCAAGGCTTCAGTATCGACGGCCGGCGGCTCCCCTTCTCGTTCTGGCTCGTCGGGCGGGAAGTCCGGTATGACGCCTGATTGCGTATACCTTGGTCGCAGTAACAGGGTATGCGGTGGCACACGGCCGCGCCTATCGAGCAAGCGGCGGGCAAATGGCCTGGTGCGGCTGTGCGGGAATGCACCGGCCTCAATGACTAGTGCGTACTGTCCCGGCTGCACGCTCTCGGTGACGATGCCCTCGGAGTCGAGCGCAGACGGACTCAGCAGATCGCTAGAAGAGAGCACTGCAATATGCCCAACGTCTCCGGTTCCCGGATTGGCGCGAACCATCCAGTCACCTGCGCGAACCAAATCTTTAGGCTCCTGTGACGGCGCCGCCAGCACCTCCAGTACGTTCTGTGCCTCTTGCCCAAATCGATTTTGCAGAACCGCGCGGAAAAGACCGGCAGGCGACAAGCCGGGTGCGAAAAACTTGCCGTCCAGTTCGCGGATGAGCTGTTGCAGGAAAGACGTTTCCGACTGATGCCTTCCTGCGTTGCTGTTCCGTAGTGCTTGCTCGGCTCTGTCAAGAGAGCGGTCAGCCGCATCAGAATTCATGAGTGCTCCATCGGCCAAGGCTGCTGGAATCGGTTCTCTTCGCGTTGCGGAGTCCCAAACCCGTCGTACCTCTTCACTTCTTCGCGACACCGGCGAGGGTATTCTTGAAGAAGGCTATGGACGGAGAGAAGAAGTACTCGCCGCCGGTGGGAAGGATAAAAGCCACCGAAATAGAGATCTCTTCCACCTTCCTGTCGATCGGCAGATAGAAGACTCGACCTCGGCTCTGGGCCAGGATCGGATCCTGCCCGGCATGGCCTCGCGGCGTGTCGGGCTTGCTAACCCATCGCGTCATGAGAAATTCGAACTGATCCACGATTGAGCTTTGATATGCGACAAAGAGCAGGCCCTTGTCGTCGCTCCTGGCTGCGTAGGTAATCCCCCGGCGCAGGATCGATCGAGGTGGGGTTCGCTCGGCGAAGCCCAGATCGGTGGCTTGATCGCGAGGGTTCACCTTGCGGATGTGGGCCGCCAGCGGACACAAGAGACCGTCCGGGTCTGCCGAGTTCGGCGCCGTATCATTGGGCAGTGCCGGCGTCTGCTTGTCGGCAAAGGAAAAGTAATTAAGCCCCTCGCCGGTGATCCCGATGTCTTTATCAGGGCTGCGGGCGACGGGAGTACCCGACGCCCAGCGGCCCACGAGAAGGGCCGCGAAGCGATCCTTGTCGGGCGCGGCATTCCGATACTTTTTTGCCAGTAACTTTACCGTGTCCCCAACGAATCGCCAGAACTCGTCAGTGTTCTGCCGCAGGCGGCGATACACCATCAAGGAACCGTTCTTGGCCCAGGCAGGGCCTTTCGGCTGATTTGCCGAATCGTAGGTCCGCGGGTCATCGGCCTTCTGCCGGCCGTAACCGAAAATAAAGTGGCCGGGCCAGATGAGCCGGCTGCCAGGTTCGGCGAAGTCAGCCCTGACAGTGTCGAAAGCCTTATCGGCGGGGAAAGTACGGGGAGAGACAAAGTCAAAAGGCGCCGTTGGCCACCTCCCGCGGATGGCGGGTTGCGAGATGCTGTCCTTGAAGCCAAATTGTTCGTGTCCGTGTTTGGGTGCCGCGTTCGCGTCGCCTCTGTCCTCATGCACGATGCTCATGCCCTGCGAGGAGACCTCCGCTATCAGATTCCTGGCCTCATCCATAAGCCATTGAAGATCGTCGCTGGCCATGATTAGGACGCCATCGATGGGATGAGTGGGACCGCCGACGACCCATCCGGAAGCATGCCCCTGCTCCACCTTTGC
>Ga0099830_10000703_pt1 | contig 15695 bp, 13 predicted proteins | sample CZO8metaG_4_FD_79337 | JGI IMG/M metagenome (GOLD analysis project Ga0099830, IMG submission 79337) | Vadose zone soil microbial communities from the Eel River Critical Zone Observatory, Northern California, USA - CZOApr15con2H3.8 metaG | ecosystem: Environmental > Terrestrial > Soil > Vadose...
CACGGCGCTGCGTCCCCTTCCAGCAGGCCGAATGAGCTTGCTGCACGCTGGCATTGTTGGTGGGCTCATGACGATCGGCGGCGCGCTCTATCTCGGCCTTGCGCTGAATCCGCTGACCGGATGGTTGTCGCTGGCCACGTCGGCTGTCTACCTCGCGGCTTATACACCGCTGAAGAAGATCCACCCGATCTGCACGTTCGTCGGAGCTTTCCCCGGGGCCATGCCTGGCGTCCTCGGCTGGACGGCCGCACGCGGGCGCCTCGAATGGGGAGCGCTCGTGATGTTCGCCATCGTCTTCTTCTGGCAGTTCCCACACTTCTTCTCGATCGCTTGGCTATATCGACAAGACTATGCGGCGGGCAGCGTCCGCATGCTGCCTGTTGTCGAACCCGACGGCAGGTCCACAGCCCGGCAGATCATCTTGTATTCAATCGGCCTGATACCGGTAAGTCTGGCACCAAGCGTTCTTCACATGTCGGGAAGAATTTATTTCGCTGGCGCCCTTGTTATGGGATTGGTGCTATTTGCTTTCGGTGTGCGTCTTGCGAGACTTCAGTTGCCCCTCAGCGCAGCCCGTTCCAAACAGCGGGCGCGCCATCTATTGCAAGCTACGGTGTTCTACCTGCCTCTGCTGTTCGCCCTGATGATGATTAACACGGTATCGTCGTAGAATAGCCTGTGGCTTCCAAGGTACCCGCATACGAAGACCTAGATACGCATACCCGAGTCGCATCAGCAACCAGTCCGGTCATTTCTGTCCAGAATATTGTCCATCGTTATGAGGGGCGCACAGCGCTTAATGGTGTCTCGTTCGAGGTTTGTCCTGCAGAGCTCTTCGGTCTTTTAGGACCCAACGGCAGCGGCAAAACAACTCTTTTCCGCATTCTTTCCACGTTGATGATTCCAACAGCGGGGCGCGCCACCATCGTGGGTTTTGACGCCGCCAAAGATCCCGATGGCCTACGCCGGCAGATCGGAGTGGTCTTCCAGGCGCAGAGCATCGATGCGAAGCTGACCGCATACGAAAATCTATGGCACCAGGGACACCTTTATGGCCAGCGTGGCACGGTGCTGAAGGCGCGGATCAAAGAAATTTTGGGGCGGGTAGGGCTGGCAGACCGCTCAAAAGAGCGGGTTGAGACTTTTAGCGGTGGCATGCAGCGGCGAATCGAATTGGCAAAGGGGTTATTGCATCATCCGTCGGTCCTGCTGCTCGACGAGCCGACTACCGGGCTTGATCCGGGAGCTCGGCGCGACGTGTGGCAGTATCTCCAGCTTTTGCGCAATCAGGAGCATGTCTCGGTAATCGTGACGACGCATCTAATGGAAGAAGCGGAACGCTGTGATCGACTGGCAATTCTTAATGAAGGAAAACTGGTCGCGCTGGGAGCTCCCACGGAGTTGAAGCGCGAGATCGGCGGCGATGTGATTCTGCTCGAAGCTCGCGATCCGGAATCTCTCGCGGATCGCATTCGCGTCCGCTTCAACGTCGAAGTGGCGGTTCTGAACAATAAGATTCGGCTTGAGCGCGAGAATGGGCACCGCTTTATCACAGATGTGGTGGAGGCGTTTCCGGGCGAAATTCATGCCATCTCGGTGAGCAAGCCAACACTGGAAGATGTTTTCATTCACCGCACCGGCCACCGTTTCTGGAGCGAGACCGGCGAACCGGCTGCGGGATAGATTGGGTCTTCGTATCAGGGCGCAGCTTCAGCCGGAATGCCAACCAGGAGAGGTTTCGAGTAGGAAGAGAGCGAAAGCGCCTTCAGTCCAGAAAACGAGTTGACAGAAATGGCAATGCAAAATGCGACCTTGCCGGCTCAGAATGTGCCAGCTCCGAACGGAGTCTTCCTGCCGGCTTTTACCTTGTGGTGGCGGGAAGTCGTTCGCTTCTATCGGCAGCGAAGCCGGGTCGTAGGCGTGATCGCATCGCCCGTGGTTTTCTGGATAGTGATCGGCTCCGGCTTCGGAACTTCGTTCCGCTCGGGCGCAGGAGCCGGACAGCAGCACTATCTGTACTATTTCTATCCCGGCGCGTTGATCATGATCGTGTTGTTTACCAGCATTTTCACTATGATGTCGGTGATCGAAGACCGTAAAGAAGGTTTCTTGCTTTCCGTCCTAGTGGCCCCGGTGCCGCGCTCGTCCATCGTGCTGGGAAAAGTGATGGGGGGCACGACGCTTTCGGCAGTTCAGGGACTCATCTTCCTAGCGTTTGCGCCATTTGTCGGTGTGCACATGACTCTAATCCAGTTCCTGCTGGTGGTTCTCACAGTGCTCCTGGTCTCTTTTGCACTTACAGCACTGGGATTTGCCATAGCCTGGCCGATGGATTCGACTCAGGCATTTCACGCAATTATTAATCTGTTCCTGATCCCGCTTTGGCTGCTCTCCGGAGCATTGTTTCCGCTGGCGGGCGCCTCGAGTTGGATCCGAGACCTGATGTACATCAATCCACTGACGTACGGGGTGGAGGCGCTACGGAGCCTCTTGTATCCAAGCAGCCGGGAATCATTTCCACTTCCCGCTTCAATGGCAACCCTGGTTCTGTTCTCGCTGTTCATGTTTGCGCTGGCATTCATGATGGTCAACCGTCGTACAACCAAGCCTGCGGCCTGATGCAGATACGAGCCGATTACGCCGTCTTCCCCGTCATCAACGCCACGCTGAACGGCACGAGTGCTGTGCTGCTGGTGATCGGACACCGGTTCATCAAGCGCGGACGCATGGCCCCCCATCGCGTCCTCATGCTCACCGCCCTTGTCACCTCCACGCTGTTTCTTATTTCGTATGTCTACTATCACGCCCACGTCGGTTCCGTGCACTTCCAGGGGCAGGGCTGGTCCCGTCCCGTCTACTTCAGCATCCTGATCTCCCATTCGATTCTGGCTGCCGTAAGCGTACCCATGGTGATCATCACCGTAAGTCGCGCACTACGGGAACGCTTCGATCGCCACCGCGCCATCGCTCGCTGGACTTATCCAGTATGGCTTTATGTGTCAGTCACAGGAGTGGTGATCTACTTCATGCTCTACCACCTGTTTGCTGCGTAGCTATGTCCACCGTAAGGCTGAAGATCGATGTGTCGGGCACTGTAGGCGACGAAGCCTGGCGGCAGATTCGCCAGTTCGATCAAATCCAGGGCGCGGATTTCGGTCCTCAATTTGGCAGCGGCGGGCGTTGCAACCATCCCCTGAACGCGCTGCACGTCAAAGGCGAATGGATCGGCGCGGAGATCCGGTTACAGACGCCGCTTTTGGCTCAGTACGCTGTGTCTCATTACCTCGAGCAGGATCGGGTTCTGGACGCCGATGTAGTTGAGTAGTGGACACTTCCACTTCCCTTCGACCTTGCTCGGGACTTCGGCTAAATCGGCAGGCTTTTCCCTCGGCCAGCCAATCCTTACCACAGAGTTTGCTGAGGTTAAGAAGAGGACGCAGAGAGGTTTACCAAGTAATCCTCAGCCCGTTGCCGACATCCTTTCCTGAAAAACAACAACTGATACGTTTCTCGGCGATCTCGGTGATCAGTTCTCTGCGTGCTCTGCAGTTTAAGGCTTTCCTGAACCGCTTCTGGAGACGTACGCCTGAAGCCCGACGCCGAGACAACAGCAAATCTGCTACTATTTTTCTCGCAAACGAAATGTCCGCTCAACCAAAATCCCCGACCCAGATCGATTTTTCCCCCGATCCAGGCGGTGAATCTTCGAGTGAGCACCGAAAAAACCGCCGCCGCATGTCGACGGGCCACCGCATTCTTTTCTTTGTCACGGCGTGGCTTATCGTACTGATGCCGTTTCTTTTCTGGTGGAACACCTGGTTCGGTCGGCAACTCTCTCAAAAGCAGCTAACGGAATACCTGCGGGACGAAAGACATCCACGCCACATCCAGCACGCATTGGTGCAGATTGGCGAGCGCATGGCAAAACGGGACCAAGGCGTGACGCAGTTTTATCCTGAACTGGTGCGTTTGGGTTCGTACTCAGTAGAAGAAGTGCGCAACACCGACGCCTGGGTCATGGGGCAGGACGCGCCTAACCCCGAATTCCACACTGCACTGCTCAAAATGCTGGGTGATCCTTCGCTCATGGTGCGTGGCAACGCCGCACTTTCGCTAGTGCGCTTCGGTGATGCAACCGGAGGACCTCAGATTATCGCTCTTCTGCACCCAGCACAGGTGACGGCTCCGGAGTCAGGAAAAGTGATCGACGCCGATAAAGTGGGTACCGCGGTCCGTCAAGGGGGACTGATTGCCAAGCTTGAGGATGGTTCACAAACCATCCAAGTGCGCTCGCCCATTCCTGGCCGAATCCGGTCGCTCTCGGTGCAGATCGGAGAGAGTGTAGCTGCAGGTGCTGAAGTCGCGGTGGTCGACCCCGCCCCTGAACAGGTTTGGGAGGCCCTGCGCGCCCTGTATCTGGTCGGCCAGCCGGACGATCTGTCAGCAATTGTCCCGTACGAGCGCGAATTACCTGACATCCCTGATCGCGTGCGTCAGCAGGCTGTGCTGACGGAAAAAGCAATCCACGAGAGGACAAAGCCTTAGTCGGTGGTTGCTGGGGTTGCTTGTTAGCCTTGAGCCCTGGGCCGAGCTTTCAGCTCCTCAGTTCCCAGGCACCCTAGATTCCTAACTTCCTTCCAGGCGTGATCCTGAGAGAACTTCAGTTCGCGAAGGAGTAGCGGCACTCGCCTTGACCTGGCACCGAAAAGGCAATGCATAGCAAACTAAAACGCGCGCCTGCGGCGCGCGTCCGTAGACTGAAAGCTGAGGGCCGACAGCTAAATCGGCATTATCCCGACTTCCTTCTCCACTTCGGCCGTATCCACCATCACGATTGCATCCCAGGGGCACCCATCCAGGAAAGAGCCGTCCGGGCCTTTGCTGGTGCACTTCTTGCAACCGATACACAGAATTGGGTCTACCTGGATGCGGCCAAACGGCGGGTTGTCCTCATCCGGCACCCAGAACATGCAGTCCTCAACCGGACAATACTCCACGCAAGCGGGCGAACCTGCGCATCCCGTGCAGCACTCAGTGATTACAGCTAACTCCTTCGGCTTCTTCTTGCGAGGAGTAGTAAGGCCCTTGGACTTGGGTTCGAACTTTTCCTCGTCGGGTACCATCCCGGCGGGTCTATTGACAACTGGCGGTGCTACCATAATAGGGATTATACCCGAGTCACAGAACGATGTGATCTGCCTGTTTTCGAAGCACTTAACTGCAAAGTTCACAGAGGATTCACAAAGATCGCAAAGCAATGTATCTTGGCGTTTTCCGCGAGACCTCTGCGTTCTTTGCGCATATATGCTTTCTCCGTTCGAGTAAAGGCCGCGATTTCTGATATATTGGGCATCCAGCCCCTAACCCATAGTTCTTTAATCTTGCACCTGGACATTTTCCCGGCCCATCATTGAAGCCAAGGTTTGGAAAAAAGGGGCTCAAGGAGAAAGCCCTCATATGGCAGGCAAGAGCGTTAACAAAGTCATTCTGTTAGGAAATCTGGGCAAGGATCCCGAAGTCAAATACACGCCCAGCGGAACCGCCGTAGCCACATTCAGCATTGCAACCAACTATCGTACGAAGGACAAAACCTCAGGTGAGTGGCAGGACCATACTGAATGGCACAAGGTAGTGTGCTGGGAACGTATGGCTGAGATTGCGGGCGAATACCTGAAAAAGGGGCGCTCGGTGTACGTCGAAGGGCGCCTTCAGACCCGTTCCTGGGACGATAAAGAAACCGGTCAGAAGAAGTACATGACCGAGATTATCGCTCAGGACCTCGTGTTGCTCGGCGGACGCGAAGCCCCAGGCGAGGAATCCGGCGGCCGCACTCGCGGCGCTGCGGCTGGCGGATTTGACCAACGCGTACCGGAACCGGAGACGGCGCCGGTACCGGCATCGACACCGATCACGGACGAAGATATTCCGTTCTGAAATTGTCTCTCTTGATGGGTCGCCATCTACTCCTGCTGAAATTGAGTTGGAGAGGGGGCGATCCCAAATTTCTGGGAAGTAAAATCAGTTTTTGTCTAGGAATGAACGAATGCCAGAGCTAGCCAGCAAAACCTGTGTCCCGTGCCGCGGCGGAGTACCTCCGCTAAAGGGCAAGGAACTTGCCGATCTTCACCGTCAAGTGCCCGAATGGGCCCACTGGGAGGTTGTGAACGAACACCAAATCACCCGCACCTTCAGCTTCCCCGATTTTCGGAAAGCACTGGATTTTGTGAATCGTGTGGGAGAAGTGGCAGAAGAACAGGGCCATCATCCGGACATTCTGCTGACCTGGGGCAAGGCCGAAATCACGCTGTGGACGCACAAGATCGACGGCCTGACCGAGAGTGACTTCATCATGGCGGCGAAAATTGATCGGCTCTACCAGGCATAAGAAATATTCCGTGTAGAGACGTTGCTTGCAACGTTTCCGCAAGAGGCGGCAAGCTGCGTCTCTACAGCGATTCTTTAAACTCCAACGACAGCCTCCATTGGCACGTGCGATCGCGACCCACGACTGTACTTAGCCCGCTGTTCCTGCAGCCGCGGTCGCAGGCGTCGCCTTCCACGCCCTCATCGCGCATGCCCAGCTTGCCGCGGGCAACAGCATCAGCAGTCCCGCGGCACTCGCGACGGTACGAGCGGCCACTCCCCAGTCCAGGCCTGCCAAATAGGCCCCAATTGCGATGGTGAGCATGGAAAATCCGAGGTCGGCGGCGAAGACTCGCCCGCGAAAACGGTCATCGGTGTTGAGTTGCAGCAGCGTCGTGGAAAAGACCCACACAGTCGAACCTCCACAGTGGGCCAGCACCACGCAAGTGCATGCCAACCACAGAGTGCCCGCTCCACCCAATGCTGCATAGCCCATCGCTTCCGCCAAAAATCCCAGCAGGATCCCCAAGCGTAGCCGTTTCTCATGATGACCCGCCCAGGGTGCCGAAATGAGAGGGCCGATGAGCGCACCCAACCCGCGAGCCCCGAGCAGCAAGCTCATTCCGAGCATCGCGCCACGTTGCGGTTCCAAACCATGCCACCGTACCGGGAAATCGCGGTGTCCCATCACCGTAAACACCACCCAGCTCGGCCCAATCACAAACATTCCGGCTTTCACGAATACGGTCGCCAGCAAACGGAAATCCCTGCGCACGTAGCGGATCCCCTCCACGATCGGCGAATAATCTACTAGGTCACGCGCACGTAGCGGCGCCGCCAGGTCCGCGTGCGGTTCCTGGAAGCGCATTCCGCGAATCAACAGAGCCGAGGCAAGAAAAGAAAGCGCATTCAGCACGAAAACTGCATCGCGCCCCAACAGTGCGGCCACTAAGCCACCCAGAGTCGCTCCCAGCACCAGATTCATGGACCAGGTAGTGGAAGAAAGCGTGTTTGCCAGGACTAAGTCCTCACGCGTTGTTATGTTGGGAATGACGGAGCTGCGCGCCACCTCGAAAAAGGCCGCCATGATAGTTTCCAGCAGAAGCAACGGGTAGACCAGCCAGACCATCGAAACAGAACGTACTAACAACATCGCCAGCACGATCAGCATGCGCGCCAGATCAGCTGCGATCATGACGTGCTTGCGCCGGATGCGGTCGTTGACTACACCTGACAGAGGGCCAATGAACGTCTGTGGCAGTACCTGTAAAACCAGCGCCAGCGCGACCGATCCTGCCCGACCAGTCAATTGCAGCAACAGGCTGTAGATGGCGAGGGTATAGAACCAGTCCCCGATTTCGCTGACGATTTGCGCAGTCCATAATCGGCGGAAGTTACGGTTTTGACGAAGCAGCCGCAAATACGAGGAGAACGAAATCGAGCTGATTTCCATTGCCGGTGCCGGATCCATGACGGGGAGCGATTCTCCTCACGCTACTTCGCTACAAGATACCCGATTTGATTTCGTCACGCCCCTTCTCGACTTATTTCGAACCTTTGTCTCAACGCCACATCGTAGGTCCCTTCTGGCTTCGCCAATCGCGATCAGGCAATCCATACACTCTAAGTGTGAAAGAAACTGCACCTTACCAACTCCCCGGTGGAAAACTTTACCCGCGGTGTGGGCAAAAGCCTTATCCAGCAAGGTCTTCCGGCCGGACTTATCATTTTCGGGATCAGTAACATGGAACCCAAGTTGCTGTTATCTGATTAGGGAGGATAGCCGGCTGATGGTGTACGGAAGTATCAAATACGTTGCTTTCCTTTTGACGATTACCACCCTTCTCTCTGGATCTGCCTTGGCAAACGCTGCGGCTCGGGCAAGCGTTAAACCCGAATCTGGCACTCTGGCTCTTCTGGGCACTGGCCTGATCGGACTGGCTACCCTCGTGCGGCGCCACTTCAGTAATTGAAAGCCATATTTTTGCAAGTCTGACGCTCGTCTCCAACTCCGTCAGCTCCGACCCAGCTCTGGGATTTCTTCTTTAGATCTCCTTCCATATGATCGTTGGCTGGCTTGTCCGGAAGATCGGCACTACCGTCTGGTGGCTTCGTGGGCCAAGGACGAAGGACACGGCTTCCAAAAGAAGAAGAACCTGGATTACCAGTTCTACGCGACAGTGATGTTCGCCAAAGAGTCCTTGTTGAAGGAAGGCAGTCGCTAGCCGATAGGCGCTGGTCGGTGATTTGCTACTCTGGCGTCCCCCATCCCAGCTTCTGTTGTAGATCTGCCGCGATGTGTTTGCCGTGGAATCGCCCGTTCTCGATGAAAATTTCGTTCGTCCTGGAACCCGCTACGATCACTCCTCCCACGTAAACGCCGGGCACGTTGCTTTCCAGCGTTTCCGGGTCGCAAACCGGTCGGCACTGCTCGGTCGAAAGCTCGATCCCGATACTGCGCAAAAAATCGTAGTCGGGATGGTATCCCACTAAGGCGAAGACAAAATCGTTTTCCATACGGAGGGGGCCTTCCGGAGTATTCACGATAACGAAGTCCACTCCAATTTCCTGCACCGTGGTGTTGAAGTAAGCTGTGATCTCACCGTTGCTGATGCGGTTTTCGATATCAGGCTTTACCCAGTACTTCAGGTGATGATGGATCCCGTCGTGCCGGTGCACCAGAGTTACTCGTGCGCCGTGCCGCCACAGATCCAGCGCTGCTTCCGCCGCTGAATTTTTCCCGCCGACCACGAGCACGTCGTGATCGTAGAATGGGTGCGGTTCCCGGTAATAGTGAAATACGTTCGGGAGATCCTCCCCGGGGATGCCCAGCATATTGGGCAGGTCGTAGTATCCAGTAGCCACGACAATTTTGCGGGCCCGGTAATCATAAATCCCCCCGGAACGATCAGTAGCGGTCACACGAAAATTTCTGTCTTCGCCGACAACGGTCTGCACCCACTGATACTGGCGCACGTGCAGGCGATAATGCTCGGCCACGCGCCGATAGTATTCAAGTGCCTCCTGCCGCGTGGGCTTGTGGTGCGCCGTACTGAAAGGAATGTCACCGATTTCCAGCAGTTCCGGCGTGGTGAAGAACACCATGTTAGACGGATAGTTGTAGATGGAATTGACTACACATCCCTTCTCCACGATCAGCGCTTCCAGGCCGAGCTTCTGGGCTTCGATGGCGCACGCTAGACCCGTCGGCCCCGCACCAACGATCAGCACGTCGGTCCAAGCGTCAGGTCGGGAGTGTGCCTGAACTCGGGGAAGAGTGGAGGGAATCTCGTCGATAGCCAATAAGTCCTGCCGGTATCAGCCGAGTGTAACCCAGCAGCGTCGCACGGATGACAACTCGGGTCGTCTAAAAACTTTCGATTGTAGCACGCGGCTTCGCTCCAGTTCGTCCCGGAACCGCGGGATCACAATCAAAACTGCGCCGAGCAAAGGGCTGCTGTTTTCCCGGGCGCCGCGCCAATCACTTTCCTTCGCTTGCGAAATCACCGGGGACCGTGGAAACATAGTTGACGGTGCGCCATTCGCACCGACTCCATATAAAAGAGGCAGAACCTTGTCTTCGCTACCTGCATCGGGCCCGCTCCCTTCTCCAGAACACTTTTTTGAAACCATAACGTCTTATCAACGCACCGAGGCGCTCAAGGCAGCGATCCAGCTCGAAATCTTTACCGCTGTCGCGCAAGGAAAGCAGACCGCACAAGAAATCGCTGCCCGCTGCAAAGTTTCCGAACGGGGTACGCGTATTTTGTGTGATTACCTGGTGATCATCGGCTTTCTCACCAAGAATGCCAATCAGTATGACTTAACGCGCGATGCGGCCGCGTTTCTTGACCGACGTTCGCCCGGCTATATTGGAGGCACTATAAGGTTTCTGCTGTCGCCGATGGCGACAGAGGGGTTCAAAGATCTTGCCGAAGCTGTTCGCAAAGGCGGCACAGTCAATGAACAGCATAGCCTCGCCCCGGAGCATCCTATGTGGGTGGATTTCGCCCGCGGCATGGCGCCTCTGATGTCCATGCCGGCTGAGCTTTTGGCTAAACTGCTCAACGCCGACGAAGGTCATAAATGGAAAGTTCTGAGCTTGGCCGTTGGCCACGGACTGTTCGGGGTCACGCTGGCTCGCCACAATCGCAACGCGGAAATCTGGGCGGTTGACTGGGCGAATGTTCTTGAAGTCGCACGGGAGAACGCGATTGCGGCCGGCATCGCCGATCGTTACCACACCATTGCGGGCAGCGCGTTTGATGTCGAATACGGCGACGGGTATGACCTCGCGCTGATTACAAATTTTCTTCACCATTTTGATCCTCCAACGAACGAGGACCTGCTGCGCAAAGTGTATCCCGCCCTCAAACTTGGAGGACGCGCTGTTATCCTCGAATTCGTCCCGAACAGCGATCGTGTCTCCCCGCCAATGCCTGCCGCTTTTAGCCTGACGATGTTGGCAGGGACGCCAAGCGGCGATGCCTACACGTTTGCGGAGTTTCAGCAAATGCTGCGCAATGCGGGTTTCCGCTCGAGCGAACTTTATGCCCTGCCCCCTACGTTCTTTAACGTGGTGATCGGACATAAGTGAGTCCTGGCTTCTTGCGTCCCGGGAGACTCTTGCGGGTTCTGCGGCCAAGAGCTCTTGAGGCGCAATTGCAGTTCGATGTGCTGTTCCTAATAATGGCTGCGGTCGCGCTTGTTATAATTTTTGGTTCTTTTTCAATTTTCTGCGCTTCTCAGGAGTGGACGACATGGCTACAGCGACGTCGAATCTCACACGCACCGAAAAAGACTCGCTCGGGACTAAGGAAATTCCCGGGAACGTCTATTACGGGATCCAGACGGCGCGTGCTGTCGAGAACTATCCAATTTCCGGCATTCGGGCGCATCCCACGCTGATCCGCGCGTTCGGGACGGTGAAGCAGGCCGCCGCCCAGGCTAACAAGGAACTCGGCTTGCTAGACGACAAGCGCGCCAATGCGATCATCCAGGCCGCCAAAGAAGTCCAGGAGGGCAAGTGGGACAAGGAATTTGTGGTGGACGTCTTCCAGGCAGGCGCCGGCGTCAGCTTCCACATGAACAGCAACGAGGTCATAGCAAATCGGGCCGTCGAAATTTTGGGCGGTACCCTGGGTGACTATTCCATCGTGCACCCCAATGATCACGTTAACTACGGCCAGTCGACGAATGATGTTTTTCCTACCGGCATGCGCCTGGCCACACTGCTCGAACTGGAAAAGCTCTATCCCGTACTTGATTCGCTGATCTCGGCGTTGGAAAGGAAAGGCAAAGAGTTCCACGGGTTTCTGAAATCCGGCCGCACTCACATGCAAGACGCGGTTCCCATGCGGCTGGGACAGGAATTTGCGGCCTACGCTGGGGCCATCCGCCGCGCGAAAGAAGCCACCCGCATTGCCGCTGATTCATTGCGTGAATTGGGACTTGGTGGTTCGGCAGTCGGTACCGGGATAAACACGCATCCTGATTACCGCGAAAAGGTAATCCAAAATCTTTCCCGCATCTCCGGGCAGAAACTCGTTCCCGTGGATGACATGCGCTATGCCATGCAATCCAACTTTGCCATGGCGAATGTCTCGTCGGCACTGCGCAATCTGGCCCTTGAAATTATCCGCATCTCGAATGATCTTCGCCTGCTCTCCTCCGGTCCCAACACTGGACTGGCCGAGATTAATCTGCCCGCCCTGCAGCCCGGGTCATCCATCATGCCGGGCAAGATCAATCCCGTGATGCCCGAGTTAGCCGCAATGGTTTCGTTCCAAGTCATCGGTAATGATGTTGCCGTTGCGATGGCCGTGCAAGCCGGGCAACTCGAGTTGAATGTGATGATGCCCACCATGTCATACAGCGTGCTGCAGTCGATCACGATCCTTTCGAACATGCTGCGCCAGTTCACCACGAGATGCGTGGAAGGCATCACCGTCAATAAGAGCCGCTGCGAGTTCTATGTGCAGGCAACGGTCTCATTGGCAACAGCGTTGAACCCTTATATCGGCTACGCCAAAGCAGCGGAGATCGCGAAAGAAGCTGTGGCCAGCGGACGCTCCATCATCGAGATCGTCCGTGAGAAGAAGCTGCTCAGTGAAAAGGAAATTAAGGAGATTCTTGACCCGGTACGTATGACTGAGCCGGTGCGTCCGCTGGAGGCTGCCAAAAAGCGAGAAGAGATCAAAGGGAAAAACTAAACTAAACTTCACTTCTTTTCGTCGCGAATTAACGCGGATCAACGTAGATAAGAAAACAATACTGAGTTATTTGGTCACCTTGGACTCATCGAGGTGGACTTCAAGTCCGGCAAGAGCGGCACACAAATACCTAATAAGCCCAGCGCAAAAGCGCAACCCCGGTCGTGAACCCTGCTCCCACCGAAGCCAACAGCACCAGGTCTCCTTTGTTCAGCTTGCCTTCCTGGCGAGCGGTTTCCATGGCCAGCGGGATTGTCGCTGCTGTCGTATTTCCGAAACGATCGATGTTGATAATCACGCTCTCGGGCCGCAAGCCCAGCCGGTCCGCCGTTGCCGTAATGATGCGCTTGTTGGCCTGGTGGGGAATGAACGCCTTGATATCACTACCCTTCAGGTCGTTGCGCTGGAGCAGTTTTTCGCAGAGTTCGGCCTGCTTGCGTACGGCATATTTGAAGACCGCCTGACCGTCCTGGTGAACGTAATGCATCTTCTTGTCTATCGTCTCATGACTCGCAGGATGCAAACTGCCGCCGCCGGGCATGTAGAGCGAACAGCCTCCGCCGCCATCAATTTCGTGCATGAAGTCAATCATTCCGAGCGAGTCGTCTTCGGCCGGCTCGAGCACGACCGCTCCCGCGCCGTCGCCGAAAATCACGCAGGTCGCGCGATCGGTGTAGTCGATGATGCACGACATCACATCCGCGCCGATAACCATCACTTTACTATGCGCACCAGTCGCGATGAATTGCGCGCCTGCTTGCAACGCATAGACAAACGCAGAACATGCTGCGGAAAGATCGAATCCCCAGACCTTCTTCGCGGCCAGCTTGTGCTGGAAAATACACGCAGTTGCGGGAAAAAACATGTCCGGCGTAACAGTCGCGACAATAATTGCGTCCAGATCCGAAGAGGCAATTCCTCGTTCCGCCAGCGCGAGCTTGGCCGCTTCCACCGCGAGGTCACTTGTAGCTACACCCTCGTCGACAATGTGACGCTCGCGAATCCCAGTGCGGTCAACAATCCAATCATTGGAGGTTTCGACCATTCTTTCCAAGTCGGCGTTGGTAAGCAGGCGCGGTGGGACGTAGGTGCCCAGAGCACTGATCTTGGCGCGAACAAGTTTGTTCAATCTGGAGTTCTCCGGATACAGGATGAGACTCGCTATTTTGAGGCAGTGTAACCCGCTGTGTCCAACTTTAAGCAGTGTGTCTCGTGATTCCGGAGGGCAACTGGAAGTTTGCCAGCAAGCACTCCCCGAGGCAATACAACAGAAAAGCCAGGCACCGGGGACCCACTGCACACGCAAGAGCCCGTTACCGTTGCTTCCTTCCGGACCTGGCGGGGTTGGCAGGAATGCGTCGCGCGGGACCGATGCCTGACGTAAACAATTCTAGCACCCGCCGTATTCGAGTCAGAGTTCATGAAACGCTGACCAAACTTTGCTTAGCAATGACTAAGCCTCTCCCAAGCGGAAGCTTTTGTGACCTGTGGTTCTCCGCCCGTTGTGCTCTTTCTTTTCGCGCCAATCTAGCCAACAATAGACAGCACACCATGCTCCAGGCGGAGATCCTCAAAACTGACACCGTCGCCTTGCCTGTCGCCATCCAGCGCTACTTCGAGGTGTCACTTTACCTGCTCGTACTCACCGGTTTCGGAACCCTGGCTAGCACAGGTGGGCTCGATTTCGCCACGGTTCTGCTGGTAGGGATGGCGCTCCTCCTTCGCGGCTACTTTTTGGTTACACGCCGCGCGCTGAACATCCCCGAACGCTGGACCACATATCTTACGCTGGCCTACGTAGCATTTTATTTAGTGGATTATTTTCGGCTTTCAGGCAGCTTTCTCACAACAACTGTCCATCTTGTGCTGTTCGGAATGGTGGTCAGGCTCTTCTCGGCGTGGCGCCCGCGGGACCACTACATGCTTGCCATCCTGTCTTTCGTGATGGTCCTGGCAGCGGCTGTGCTGACCGTGGATAGCATTTTCCTGCTGTCGTTCGCAGGGTTCATGCTGATGGCGGTGGTGACCTTCGTCCTGATGGAGATGCGGCACTCATCCAGTTCGGCGAGCATCCATGCCACGGAATCCGGTGACCGGCTGGCTTACCGCCATATGGCCTTTGCTCTGGCCGCTGCCTCGCCCTTGCTGATGATGCTGATCCTGGTGGGGGCGTCACTCATTTTCTTTCTTCTGCCTCGCGTTTCGTCCCGCTACATGAGTGCTTACGCACTTACCAGCGACCTGACCACCGGCTTCAGCGACAGAGTACAACTCGGCCAAATCGGCCAGATTCAGCAGTCCAATTCCGTTGTCATGCATATTCAGATTGACGGCGACACGCGTGGTGCCTATGACTTGAAATGGCGTGGCGTCGCACTCAGCCGCTTTGATGGTCACAGTTGGTCGAATCCCCTCGATCAGGTACCTGCCTTGCGTTTGCCTGATGGACGTTTCTCACTGGTGCCCGCGCGCGCGCCATGGGAACAGGGAAATGAAGAGCTCGCGCTCGCCACTGTGCACTCGATTCACTATCGGGTGATGATGGAACCGGTGGGCACGAACGTCTTTTTCCTTGCTTCCAAGCCTGCTACTCTGGCGGGCAGCTATCGCGTGGTGATGGTCGATCGAGCTGGCGCGGTTTACGATCGCGATCTTCAACGTCCTGTCAGTCTCTACCAAGCTGATTCCAATATCGCGCAACCGTCTGCCCAACAGCTCCGAAGGGTGTCTGGGACCCCTCCGCCCAGTGTGTCGCTCAATTATTTGCAGTTACCGTCAACACTCGATATCCGCATCCCAAGATTGGCGCTGCAGGTCACTGAGGCTGCCGATAACGACTACGATAAGGCGGTGACCATCGAGCGCTATTTGATGTCGAATTATGGCTACACCCTGCAGTTGCCGCGCATAAGGCCAGCGGATCCCTTAGCTAATTTTCTTTTCGAACGCAAGCAGGGGCACTGCGAGTATTTTGCTTCTGCGATGGCGGTGATGCTGCGTACCCTGGGGATTCCCACCCGAGTCGTCAACGGCTTTCGCACTGGTGAGTTTAACGATCTCACGTCTCAATATGTGGTGCGGGCTCGAAACGCGCATTCCTGGGTGGAGGCCTATTTCCCG
>Ga0099830_10000708_pt1 | contig 15649 bp, 14 predicted proteins | sample CZO8metaG_4_FD_79337 | JGI IMG/M metagenome (GOLD analysis project Ga0099830, IMG submission 79337) | Vadose zone soil microbial communities from the Eel River Critical Zone Observatory, Northern California, USA - CZOApr15con2H3.8 metaG | ecosystem: Environmental > Terrestrial > Soil > Vadose...
TATGACAGTTGTTGTGAGTGAGTGCAGTCGGCTGCACTCACTCACAACAACTGTCATACAAAGCTTTCAAGCCTGCTTCTCGTAATAATACGAGAAATTGCCGGGATACATCCTGACACGTCCATCGTTGCCAATCGCCAGCACCTTATCGACAATCTTGTCCAGGAAGTAGCGATCATGCGAGACTGTCAGGACGGTGCCTTCAAATTCCTCTAATGCTGCCTCCAATACCTCGGTTGAGGCGATATCGAGGTTGTTGGTAGGCTCGTCCAGCAAGAGGAAGTTTGCTTCTGTGAGCATGAGACGGGCCATTTGCAGGCGGCTTTTCTCGCCTCCACTCAATTGGCGAATGGGCGTGCGCAAGTCTTCGTAGGAGAAGAGCAGGCTGCGCAAGAAACTGATGGCTTGCGGCTCGGTCATTTTCTTTAGCCTGCGCACAAAGTCCAGGGGAGTGCTGTCAAAGGGCAACGTCTCCTGCTCCTGGGCATAATATCCCAGCACAACACTTGCCCCAATTTTGACTGTACCAGTAGTAGCTGGAATGAGGTCCATCATGGTTCTGAGAAGGGTTGTTTTGCCACTGCCGTTGGTTCCCACGATGCCCACCCGTTCACCGTAGAGCAAGGTAAAATCAAACGGTTCGAAGAGTACGCGCCCGCCAAATGACTTGCTCAAGCCTTTGATTTCCAGCACTTTTTTGCCACTGCGGTCGGCGTCCAGGTCGACTTTGATTTTATCGCGCTCCATGGTTGGGCGATTGACCGCCTCTTCCCTGGCCTTCTCCACGCGCTTCGCCATATACTCGGCCCGGCCAGCGAATTTCGGGTTCATTTTTGCCCAGCCTTTCAACTGGCGCATACTGACTTCCAGGCGTTTGATCTCGGTTTGCTGTAACGAGTAGAGCTCCTGGAGCTTTAGCAGTCGCTGCTGCCGTTCCTCGAAGTAGAAACTGTAGTTGCCAGCATACTCGGAGATGCAGCCGTCCTCAAGTTCAAAAATCTTCTTGACGGCACGGTCCAGCAGGTGCCGGTCATGGGAGATGATCAGCACGGTACCGGGGTAGTTCTGGATGTATTGCTCTAACCAGGCCTTGGCGTGGAGATCAAGGTGATTATCCGGCTCGTCGAGCAGTAACAGATCGGGCATTTCTATCAGGATGCGAGCGAGGTTGACGAGCTTCTTTTCGCCTCCACTGAGTACGCCCACCCGTTGGGTGTGCTCGCTGGGGTGAAATCCCAGGCCATTCAAAACGGTCTCCACGCGATGCCCAAGGGTATAGCCGCCCAGGCTCTCATAACGCTCCTGTGCCCTGCCGTACTCTTCCAACACCTGGGTCATGGTATCGGGATCGGCGGCGATTTCAGGATCGGACATCTGGTCTTCGAGTGCGCTGAGGATTGCTGGCAAGGCGACAAGTTCTTCCGATGTCTCTGAAACGGCCTCGAATATGGTTTTTTGATCTAAGGCCGGGTCTATTTCCTGTGTCAGGTAGCCAATGGTCAGGTTACGACGGCGCGAGATGACTCCACTGGAGGGTGTGTCCAGGCCCGCCAGCAGCTTGAACAACGTCGATTTGCCACTACCATTCTCTCCCACCAGGCCGATACGTTCACCTTCGATAATTTCTAAATCTACTTCATTAAAGACGGGGTTGCCGCCAAAGTCTTTGCTCACTTTTGAAAAATTGACGAGTAACATTGGTATGTGTCTCCTTTTAAGGTAATACAACATTGGGGAAAGCGGGTGGGTAATACCTGGAAGCACCAAGCCAATGCAGTGAAGAGGAGCGCACGATACGAGAGCAGTTGTGAGGAAGAGAGTAGCTGAACTGAACGTAACACTGCCACTTACCCAAACGGTGTGAGTAAGCGCATATGACGGTCGGCACTACTTTCCGCCGCATAAGCAGAAGTGCCAGGCTTATGCGGCCATGCCATGTGACATGTGTTTGTTGGGGTGGTCTGTAGCCGACAGGTTGTCTATCTGGCATACCACATCATTGTAGCTCATGTACTAATAGTAACATGACTTAACGCAAAGCGTCAAGTTTAAGCTACAACCTCTATGCAGTTAGAACGTAATCCTAAGTATATGGTATGATATAAAAGGCTGCCAGAGTGGCTTTTCTTCTATAAATCAGGGCAGGATAGCGATATGTATAAAAAACGATCTACAGACACGCCATATACTTCATACACACCAGCGCATCGACGACATTGGTTTTTCCGCATGATGGTAGTTATTGGGTTTGTGTGTCTTATCATTACTGGAACAACTTTCGGTACAACAAAGACGACCTACGCAAGTGGTCCCGGTGGCAATGTCGCTGATCCCGTTGTGCGGGCAGTGGATATAGCCGAGCCTGCGGTGGTACGCATATTTACCACACTCGGTGGGCACCTGGCCGTCCATTTCTCCGATACAAGCATTGTGACCTTTCCACAAGGTACCGGCAATAGCTATGCTTTGCAATTATCAGGAAGCGGTACATTTATCACCTCACACGGTGACATTTTGACGGCTGACCATGTGATCAATCCTCCACATGACCAGTCGCTGAGTTCCGGCCTCGACGATCTAGCGGCAAAAGACGTAGCAGCATACATTAATTTGAATGCTAAACCCGGCTCTCAAGTAACGACGGACCAGGTCGACCAGCAGCTTAAGAGTGGGCAGTTGGCATCAAGCCCGACTTATGATCCGGCTTCGAGCCAGGTCTTTCTCAATACAGCATATACTGGCCCGCTAGATGCTCAGGACTTTTCGAGTATACCATTCCAATTGCACGCGGCAGTGGATCGCATTGAAAAGGAAAGCTCATTTAGTGATAAGGACGTGGCCATTATCCACGTCAATATGAATGATATACCAAGCGTCCAGTTGGGAGATTCGGCGAATGTGCAGCAGCAAGATGGATTGACGATTATTGGTTTTCCTGGCAATGGAGATGTTAGCTCCCGGCCAACCGATTTGCTTACGACATCGGTCAATAAGATCACTGTCAGTTCGATAAAAACGACTGACGCGGGGGCGCAAGTGATTCAGGTCAGTGGCAATGTCGAACACGGTGATAGTGGCGGACCCGCATTGGATAGCAGCGGTGCAGTTGTTGGGATTGTAAGTTTTGGCCTATCTAGCCCCAACTCTCCAGGTAGTACCACTTTCTTGCAGGCAAGCAATAGCGCACGAGCGTTGGTACAATCGCTCAACCTGGATACCACGCCTGGAGCATTTCAGAAAGCCTGGAGCCAGGCCTTCGCGGATTATGCAGCCAATACGCCGGGTCACTGGCATAAGGCAGAGCAGGAATTGCAAAAGATCGCCACAAACTATCCACTATTCAAGGCGGTCACGCCCTATCTGAATTATGCGCTGGCACAGGCGAAAACTGAGAGATCACCACAGTCATCGCCAACACCGATCAGTTCCAGTTCATCTTCTCAAAACACGATTGCGGCCTATGCAATGACGATTGGTGGGATCGTAATTATCCTCCTCCTGATCGTTCTGCTGGCTGCAGTTGCAGTACGGCAGAGGCGTGGGGGCAAGAAGTCATCCAAGCCTATTGCTCCCGCCATGGACAAGGCTTCACAGGGACCTCGCCCTTCCGCCATTCCGCAAGCCGGAGCAAAACCGGCGGGGGCTTCTGTACAACGCCAGCAGGCATCACCACAAGATGATGGCATGGCCGCTTTTGGCGCACCATCTGCCAGGCCAGCACCGCCGGTGCAATCGTCACCGGCAGGCCCACCTTCTACGGTGGTCTCAGGCACCCTGAGACCGTGGCCATGCGGGCATATGAATCGCCCCGGCGTGAACTATTGCAGCATTTGCGGCGAACCGGCCCCTCCTCCAACCCGTCGGGGTGAATAATAAAGTTATACGCCCATGATATTGTAGCCGGCATCAACAAACATAATCTCGCCAGTAATAGCACGTGCCAGGGGACTACAGAGGAAGAGGGCGGTATCTCCTACCTCGCTCTGCTCGATGTTGCGGCGCAGCGGCGCAGCGGCTTCGGTCTGCGCACGGAAACTGCTAAAGCCAGAGACACCACGGGCCGCGAGAGTATTGAGCGGCCCGGCAGAAATGGCATTGACACGAATATTGTACTCTCCTAGTTCATAGGCCAGGTAGCGCACGCTGCACTCTAACGCGGCCTTGGCAACGGCCATCACGTTATACTTTGGCATGACGCGCTGGCTTGCCATGTAGGTGAGGGTGAGTATACTACCGCCACCACGCGCCTGCAAAAGGGGTTTGGCACGCCGTGCCATAGCAACAAGCGAATAGGCACTGATATCTAAGGTGGTATGAAACCCTTCGCGGGTCGTTTCAACAAAGGGATTCTCCAACTCTCGTGGGGGAGCAAAGCCGACGGAATGAATCACAATGTCCAGCTCACCGCCAAAGGTCTCGCTCGTCCTGGCAAAGGCCGCATCAAGTTGCTCGTCATTCTGTACGTCACATTCCATGACGGTGGTGCCAGGAATCCTGGCGGCCAGTTCGCGTACATACTTTTCCATACGTTCCTGGTATGAGAAAGCAAGCTGAGCACCCTCGGCGGCAAGGGATTGCGCAATGGCCCAACCAATTGAGCGATGATTGGCAATACCAAAAATAAGGGCCTTTTTTCCTTCTAGCAGGGGCATAGTGATACTCCTCTCAGGTTACGATTGATTACACGATGTGACGCATGTAGCTAGCGTTCGATAGGGTAACGCCGGGCAGCCCATCCATTCATGCCATTCGCCAAATTATATACTTTTTTCAGGCCTGCCACCAGGGCAATCTCGGAGGCAGATGCGCTGCGTTGCCCCGAGGCACAGACAAAAATGATATCCTCGTCTTCGGGCAGGTGCAAATCTTTGAGCGCCTTGCCAAATGAGTAAATGCCATTCAGAGGAACCAGTTCGGCTCCGGCAATGTGACCTCGCGCCCACTCGTCGGGCTGTCGCACATCGATCACATGGATCGATGCGGCACCCGCTTCGATCATACTTTTTGCTTGATCGGTGCCTATCGTGCTATATGGGTATGTCTCTTCTTCATCTTCATATGGCATCCGTTGTGTGCTCCTCGCTGCTGTATTGCTCTAGCCAGAGGCGCCCTACGGTCGTGATGCTTATGATGTATTCATCACCAACAAACGCCATAGTAAGATACCCCTGATCTTCCATTTCACGAAAATCGTCAGTTATGAGGTAATATTGGCGCAGCATCCGTGACAGGTCACTTTCTGGCAGCTGTTTCCAAACCTGTAAGATGCGCAAAACAGCCGCGTATTTGACACTACCATCGTCAGTTGCTCGCATACACACTCCACTCCTGGTTCCCCAACATACTATCGGTGAGACGCAGCATGTGGTCTCACCACAGTGTATCAAATCCAGAACTATAGAGCAAGTAAAAGATGAAAGCCCTGGACAACACCAATCCTTTACGCTATAATGAGCGCGTTATGAACGGATATACATTCAAAGGTTTCGTAGTAATGATACGCATATGGCAGGTCTGAGCGGAGCCCATCTGGGGTCTACTGCTTGAGCGCGTGTGTTCCGCGTCTCGTATATGAACGTGGAAGTCGTGTGCTGCCTGCTACACCGTCTTTTCAAGATCGGGCTTCGCATAAAGTCGCATGAGCCAATCGGCTATGCGGTTTTTTTGTGCCTGTTGTTTGCCTTGCATCTTGAAAGGAACACGTGATGCCATCTTCTTTCCGTCAAAGTATCTTCTATTCGCAAAACTTTCTTAAGGATCCGTACCTTGTTGCCTTGCTGCTTGATAGGTGTAACATTGGTTATGACGACGTTGTGTATGAAATAGGACCCGGCAAAGGCATTATTACAGAGCAGCTTGCCCTGCACTGCAAACAGGTTGTAGCAATTGAGAAAGATCCGCGCCTGTCAACTGTACTCCTTCAGAAATTTGCGGGTATGCCCAATGTTACTATCCACGAAGCCGATTTCCTGCACTATCGTTTGCCTCGTAAGCCATACAAAGTGTTTGCGAATATTCCATTCAATATTACCAAGGCTCTTGTGACCAGGTTAACGGCGGCGGAATACCCACCGGAGGATGCTTACCTTGCTATGCAGAAGGAAGCAGCAGCTATGTTTCTTGGGAAACCGCATGAATCACTTTGCTCGGTACTGCTGAAGCCCTGGTTTGAGGTGGAGATTGTGCATCGTTTCCGGCGCAAGGATTTTGTGCCTGAGCCGCGAGTTGACGTTGTTATGCTGCGGCTGCGCAAAAGAGGACCGCCCCTAGTGAATTGTCTGGATAGACAGTGCTTCCGCGACTTTGTGGTGTATGGTTTTACAACGTGCCGACCGACGCAGGGCTGTATCCTCAAAGGCATTTTTACTGGGCTACAACTCAAGCATATTAGAAGAGAACTGGGCTTTGATCTTGATGCAACACCAACATCAATAACGTTCGAGCAGTGGCTGAACGTATTCGAGTACTTCAAAAACGTAGGTAATGAGCAGACAATGCACGCGATATTGGGGAGTGAGAAGCGTCTTATACGGCAACAAAAAAGATTGCAGAAGGTACATAGGACTCGCATATACTGGCGAAAGGAGAGTTTTCCATAGATGGGAATTGGTGCCTCTCGACTATCATACCCGCTTGTGCTATAACGTGTAAATAGAAAGAGTGTCAAGGAGGAACGACGTATGATGATGCCCGATCCAACGCAGCCCCGGATTCAGGCGAACATGGTCATTCACAATATTGGTCAACTGGTTACAGTCGCGCAGCAGCCAATTCCAGGGGCAAGTGGACCACTACAAGTCATTACAGATGCAGCAATGGCCGTGCATGACGGCGTTATTGTCTGGATAGGTCCTGATGACAATGCAGAACCTATGTTCCAACACGATACGCATGTTCCTGCAGACGGCATCACCATCGTTGATGCCCAGGGAGTTGTAGTCACGCCGGGATTAATTGATTCACATACTCACCTGGTGTTTGCTGGAGATCGTGCGGAAGAGTTTCACCTGCGTCGCTCTGGTGTAAGCTATGGAGAACTGCTTGCACAGGGACGTGGTATCCTCACAACTGTCAAAGCCACGCGCAAGGCAGATACAGCATTATTGACGGAGTTAGCAAAAGCGCGCATAGACTTACTTCGTAAGTATGGCACAACGACAGTTGAGATAAAAACAGGCTACGGACTGGACAAAACCACCGAAGAAACTTGCCTGCGTATCATCAATAGCCTCAATGCCCTCGAAGAGGGACCACTGCACCCGCATAGCCAGGTGCGCGTAGTGCCGACATTTCTTGGCGCACATAGCCTTCCTCCTGAGTATCGAGATCGCCGCAATGAGTACGTTGACCTGCTCGTTGAGGATATGTTACCTTCGTTTGTGGGCCTGGCGCGTTTCTGCGACGTTTTCTGCGAGCGCGAAGCTTTTACGATCGAAGAGAGTCGCCGCATTCTCACACAAGCAAAAGCACTAGACTATCAGCTTAAGATACATGCCGACCAGCTCAGTCCATCCGGTGGAGCCCGACTGGCGGCAGAATTGGGTGCTGTCTCAGCAGATCATCTTGATTTTGCCAGCGATGCCGACCTGGACGCGATGCGGGATGCGGGTGTAGTGGCAACGTTACTCCCGGGGTGTTCTTACACATTACGCAGCCCTTACCCGGCGGCACGACGTTTTCTTGATCGTGGTCTGCATGTAGCACTGGCCACAGATTTTAATCCGGGTACCTCCTACTGTGAAAATATGCAAATGATCCTGGGTTTAGCCATGTCCAGTATGGGCATGACCCTTGAAGAGGCCCTGACGGCGACGACCATCAATGGCGCACGTGCCCTGGCGTTGCAGGATCAAATTGGCAGTATAGAACTGGGCAAAAAGTGCGAGCTGGCCCTGTGGTCTATCAATGACTACCATGAAATTGGCTACCACTTCGGCATCAATCTGATCAAATCAGTTCTCGTACAGCGTTGATCTACTTTGTTGCAGCGAGCTTCTGTGTACTCTATCAGAAGCTCGCTGCAACAAAAAATCTCGGAAATGTTTCACGTGAAACATCCACTTGAAAGCGAAAATCAGTTTGTCGTTGATCTCCTCACAACCCTACGACAGGAGAGGTTCAGCCCGCTCGCATGGGTACGTTTTCTCGCACATTCCTGGGAAATGTCCTGTAAAACGGCGCATGACAACCCATCCCTGAAAGCCTCCTGGTTGCAGGTCACGTTACTGATAGGCATACTTGCAACGGCTATAATGCTGGGCAGTTTCTTATTCGAAGGACAGTACGCAGCATTCCACCTTCTCCCAGGCTTCTTGTTCTGCGTAATATGGCAGCAAAGCGACTTATTCTGGCATCTTGGACTGAACCGCCAGGCCCAATCGGGCGAGCTGTTGCCCACAGTGGGCCTTGCCAATACATGCACCTGGTTACGCGGATTAGGAGCCTCATATCTGCTTGGCAGATTGAGCGGAGGCCTGAGCACGCCCTCCTGGCTCGCGCTATTGGTCTTCCTGACAGGCGTGGCAACCGATATCCTTGATGGGCAGGTCGCACGACATACGAGGACGCAGAGCAAATTGGGGCAGATTGGCGATGGTGAGGCAGATTTTTGTTTGTACCTGGCTCTCACTATCATCCTGATTCAGAATAATGTCCTTCCGCTCTGGCTGGGGCTGATCATGCTGTTGCGCTTTTGCGTTCCATTGATTGCAGCCCTGGCAAGTTATCTTCTTTTTGCGCACCCGGTACGCTTCGGCTCAACCAGGTGGGGAAAATACGCGGGTCTGGCACAAAGTCTCTATTTCGTGGTTTTATTGGCACCAGCACGGCTTATGCCAATCACGCAATTAGCCGAACTTCCTCTGCTTATCGCTACCCTCTTCTTGTTGATCGTCGCTCCTGTAGCTCAGATTATGGAGAACATAAGGGGTGCGAGAGTGGCACGAACATAGTTTGTTTGAAACAGGCAATCACTCGCATTTTTGCAAATGCGAGTGATTGCCTGTTTCACGTTTTATTTACTGGGTACAGAACGGCCGTTGCGCGTAAACAGTTCATGCCAATCTTTTTCCTGGAGTTCGACACCGAACTTCCTGGCAGCACTTTTAATGCGTTTCCAGGCTTCATCTCGCTCTTTGTTGGTCACATTCTCCACCTGGTCAAAGCGAGCAATAGCTTCCTGCACATGGCGTGCATCGATGAGAGGTTCTTTGCGCTCCTTTGGAAAAGCAAAGGCACTCTCTGGCAACTTTTCTCGCTCTTTATTCGTCAAATTTGACATATCTTTCTCCTTTTGTTTGGAATACTATTTAGCCCATACCTGGGCCTCTTAGGATTACACGTCTTTGGAAGGATTTTCGTATCGTGGTGAAATCTGCTACAATACAGATCAATAGAGGGCAACGCAGCCAGAAAGGGAACTTCTCTGATGAAGATAGAAAATAATAATCAATTGCCAACTGAAGTGACAATTAACGGGCAGGCGTTAGCCAGTGCCGAGGTGATCGCCGTCGCTCGTCGCTATGCAGTGGTGACCTTGGGCGATGAGTCGATTGTACGCATCCAGGCTGCTCGTGCGGTAATCGACAGAATTGCGGACGAAGAACAAAAAGTATATGGCGTCACCACAGGTTTTGGGCATCTGAGCAAGGTGCGTATCAAGCACGATCAACTGGTAGAACTTCAGCATAATTTGCTGCGCAGCCATTCCGCGGGTGTGGGTGAGCCGCTCTCTGAAGAAGTCGCACGCGCCATGATGCTCCTGCTGGCGGCAAGCCTTGGACGCGGTAATTCCGGTGTGCGTACAGAAATTGTGGAAACGCTGCTTGGAATGCTCAATACAAAAATTTATCCAATCATACCATCGAGGGGATCGGTCGGAGCCAGTGGAGACCTGGCCCCGCTGGCTCATCTTGGCCTGGTACTGATCGGCGAAGGCGAGGCTATCTACAACGGAAAGCGTTGTACAGGGGAAATTGCCTTGCAACAGGCCGGATTGACCCCATTACATTTACATGCCAAAGAGGGACTGGCTCTCATCAATGGAACACATTTGATGGAGGCCGTGGCGATCCTGGCATTGGCCGACGCTCAAACTCTGATGCAGACGGCGGAGGTTGCCTGCGCTATGAGCATTGAGGGATTGATGGGCAGCCATGTCCCGCTGGATGCTCGTATTCATCAACGACGAGGGCAGCATGGCCAGCAGATCAGCGCGGCCCGTTTGCGTAATATGGTCAGCGACAGCGAGATTAATGCCAGCCATCAAAATTGTTCAAGGGTACAGGACCCCTATACACTGCGCTGTGCCCCCCAGGTTTTTGGGGCCATTCGCGACGCCATAGACTATTGTGCAAACGTTTTTGAGCGTGAACTGGGTGCTGTGACCGACAATCCACTGGTCTTTCCAGAGAATGGCGATGTGTTGAGCGGTGGCAATTTTCACGGGCAACCGCTGGCCCTGGCACTCGATATGCTGGCAATTGCGCTCACCCAACTGGCCAGTTTCTCTGAGCGGCGTATCTACAGCCTCTTGGGACCAAACGACTGGGACGAGGGCGGTGCGCCTCTCTTCCTGACTCCCAATGCGGGGCTAAACTCCGGCTTTATGGTCGCGCAATACGTGGCAGCGGCCCTGGTCAACGAGATAAAGATACTGGCCCATCCCGCCAGTATTGACTCTATCCCGACCTCAGCAGGCATGGAAGATTTTGTGAGTATGGGCGCGACCAGTGCCAACAAGCTGCTGCGCATTATAGAACAGGTGCAGCCGGTTATCGCCATCGAATTGCTCTGTGCCGCCCAAATGTTGGAGTTTCGCAAGCCATTGAAGCCGGGAGTGGGAGTACAAAAGGCCTTTGAAATAGTACGCTCTTATGTACCCATGCTCGAACATGACCGTGTGCTGTCGCCAGATATCGCGACGATGAGCAAAGCTATCAAAGAAGGCGTGTTCGCCGTGGTAGAGTAGCTGATTGCGGAAATGTTTCACGTGAAACATTTCCGCAATCACTAACTAATACGAATTTTTTATCGAGGCCCTAATATCCACTCGACGTGGGAGTACTTTGTGGCGCGCTCTGTCCTGGCAACGTGGGAGTGGCGACAAACCATTTCCCCTTAATCCCCTCTCCATTGGTCTGATCAGGAGCGGTATCTTTTGAGTATGTGTAGAGCAGATGCCCGTTATACTCAACTTGCTGGCCATTATCATCCGTCACGACACTCAAGGTTCCAGAAAGGGATGTTGCGCTGGTGGGTGATCCTGTGCCTGTAAAGAGCAGCGGTGGCCAGATTCCTGCACATGTCCCCGTGCAGGCGGCTTTCGTCGCCGTATCGGGCGTAAAGTAATACAATGTCATGCCCTGAGCATTCGTGAGGACGGTTTCGGATTTCCCATTCACCGTGACCGAGGCAGTTTTCAGGATGGGCATTGAGCTGGTGGGAGTCGTCCCACTGTTACTACCAGAACTTGTAGAATTGGAACTGCCGCACGCTACGACAATGAGCATCATGGAAAGAATACTCGTGATCTGAAACGTCCTTTTGAGAGACAACATCTGTGGGTTCTCCTCTTTTCGAAATCAAAGTCTGATTCTCCTTTTATTTACATACGTAAGAAGGTTACACTGAATTTCATATAACTGGATGTTTCACGTGAAACATCCAGAATTTGACTCCAAACGTTTAATAATAACGTGTTATTTACGTCAATACATTGGCTGACTAATGATTACAGCCTGCCCGCTTGTATTGAAACGGACTATATGCTACACTTCTAAGTACAGCTAGTCAATGGAGACCAGGCTTTTCTCTAGTGAGAATGCGCCATGTCAGGCGCAAATGAAGGGAGTAATATGGTGATAACCCACAAAATTCCTGTGGATTCGCCCAACTCTTCCATAACGTTGCCATCACTTTCTGAGCAGCAGATTATACTAAGGCAGCTTCGCCACCGATTGCTTCTCCACTATCGTCCCATTATCCAGGAAGGGGCCGGGCCTATTCGTGTGATGGCACGCATGGTCACAGAGCTTCAACGACAGTGCCGTGAACTTCACATTAGCGAAGAGGTAATGTGTTCTGAAATTGTGAACCGCACCATCGGCGATGTGAACCTGCGCCTGGTTACGGAATGTGTTGGAGAACCGGGCGGATTTGGCGATTATCGTATGTTGGCGGAAGAGTTAGGGATCGCACTACCAAACGAAGAAATACATGGATACGTTGCCAGTGGGGATACCTATTATTGGCTACGCGATCGAATGTTGGAGTGCGAACGATTACTATTGGCAGAGAAAGTCGACTTACACATCTATGATATTCTAAGCATTGGTAATCCTATACTGCGCAGCTGGCTGGCTGAAGAAATGCTTCGCTGGGGCCTCTCAGTCACAACAGATCAGGTCTACCTCGGTCTTGGCGCGATGGATAGCATCAACAAAGTGCTGTGCGGCTTGAGGCAAATGTACCGGGAACAGAACGCTGGAGAGGTGGCTGTCCTGTTTCCCGCACCGGGCTTTAACGTCCCCGAATGGCAAGCCCGCTCCTATGGGTACCGCCTGCATAATTTTCAGACATTGGCAACAGATTACTTTAAACTTACCGCTCCGCAACTTGACCAGATACTCGAAAACAATCTCGATATTCGCATCATCTACCTGACCGTTACCAACAACCCTACCACTTTTGCCTATTCGCCAGATGAATTAAACGCTCTCCACGAGGTCTTGCGCAAGTACCGCGAAGCAGGGCGGGATATACTCATTCTTGCCGATCTCGCCTACATTGGCACAGGCAAACCAGAAGAAGACCGGGCACGCATGGCGACCTTCACTCCTACCGACGTATTACGAAACTGCATCTTTGTGAGTAGTTTCTCAAAAACGCATACGCTGACCGGCGAACGCTTTGGATGGGTCACAGGAGGTAATCCGGCAATCATGGCCGCCATTGCTCCCGGCTGGTCAAATAGCATGGCCTCGCTTCCCGCTGAATGGCAACTCCGCTTCATGGCATATGTACGCTTGATACGGGAACGCCCATGGCTCGGCGAAAAGCTGAGGGCATTTTATCGCCTGAGACGCCAACGCTACATTGCCCAGTTGCAAAAAATCAATGAAGAGCAGCACCTGTTCGCGCAAATTTATATCGATGACGATGCCACTGTCTATAACTGGAGCCGATTGCTTCCAGGTGAAGATGCCTTTTCGCTTTTCGAGAAGACGGGTATCGCCGGTGTTCCTGGTTCTGGCTTTGGTTATACCGACGACTATGTACGCTTCTCAATTGGCGTGATCCCTGTTCCAGTGATTGCTTGACCATGGCACACGCAAGGGGCATGGCAGAGGCAAGCACTGCCACTACTATATACGGCTATCGTCCGTCGTGCGCGTATAGTAGTGGCAGTGCTTGCCTCTGCCATGCTTGACCATCCCTTCACTCAGGTGATACGCTGTTGTAGTGAGAGTTACAGAGTGGAACAGGAGAATGTTTCACGTGAAACGTTCTCCTGTTCCACTCTTGCTGTCTGCTATTTCAGGGTATACTCTACCTGCTATGTAATAGCACAAAACTTAATACAAGGAGAAGACTTACTATGGCAACTCGCATAGGCATTAACGGTTTTGGACGTATTGGACGCCAGTCTATGAAGGCGATGCTTGAACGCCATCCACATGATCTCGAGGTCGTCGCCGTCAACGATTTGACCGACACCAGGACCAATGCTCATCTTTTGAAATATGACTCCACCTATGGCCGTTTCCCAGGCGAAGTTGAGGCAAAGGAAGATTCGCTGATCGTCAATGGACATACTATCAAAGTTATTTCACAACGCGATCCGGCCCAAATTCCCTGGAGCGATCTCGGCGTGGAGCTGGTTATCGAATCGACTGGCTTCTTCACCGATGCTGATAAGGCTGCGGCTCACCTGCGCGGTGGTGCAAAAAAAGTAATTATCTCTGCTCCCGCTAAAGGTGAAGACCTGACGATGGTGCTGGGCGTCAACGAGCATATGTATGATCCGGCCAAACACAATATCATCTCTAACGCTTCCTGCACCACCAACTGCCTGGCTCCTGCCGCCAAAGTACTCAACGATGCTTTTGGTATCGAACGGGGGTTAATGAACACCATCCACTCTTATACCAACGATCAGCGCATCCTGGACCAGGTGCATAAGGACCTGCGCCGCGCACGTACCGCTGGTGCCAATATTATTCCCACCTCGACCGGTGCTGCTCGCGCACTGGCACTCGTCATTCCCGAACTCAAGGGGCGTTTCGATGGCATGTCACTGCGCGTGCCAACTGTCACCGTCTCGGTCGTTGACTTTGTGGCAAATGTACGCAAAGAGGCAAGCAAGGATGCCGTGAATGCTGCTTTCAAAGAGGCCGCAGCCGGGCAACTCAAGGGTATTCTCGATTATACAGAGGAGCCGCTTGTCTCCACCGATTTCCGCGGCGATACGCACTCTTCGATTATCGATGGCCTTTCGACGATGGTCACCGGTGGTAATATGGTCAAGGTTATCGCCTGGTACGACAACGAGTGGGGTTATTCTTGCCGCGTGGCCGATCTCGCATACTTTATCGCACAAAAAGGCTTCTAGTTCGGAGTACAAAAGCGATGAACAAGAAAACAATTCGCAATATTGATGTCGCGGGCAAACGGGTGCTTGTACGTGTTGACTTCAATGTGCCTTTAGATGCAGAGCAGCATATTACCGACGATACACGCATCACAGCGGCACTTCCAACCATCAAGTTCCTACTCGATCAGGGAGCAGCGGTTATTCTCATGTCTCACCTGGGTCGCCCAAAGGGACAGGTCGTTGAAACCATGCGCCTGACGCCAGTAGCGCAGCGGCTGAGCGCATTGCTGAACAAACCTGTGCAAATGGCATCAGATTGTGTCGGGCCAGAGTCGAGGCCACGGCTAAGGGATTGCAACCCGGCCAGGTGCTGTTACTGGAAAATCTTCGCTTCCACAAAGAAGAAGAGAAAAATGATCCAGCTTTTGCACGCCAGCTTGCTTCTCTGGGTGAGCTCTACGTCAATGATGCCTTCGGTTCAGCACATCGCGCACATGCATCGACAGAGGGTGTCACCCAACACCTGCCAGGGGTGGCCGGTTTCCTGATGGAGAAGGAAATCAACTTCCTGGGCTCAGCGTTAGAGCATCCGCGCCGGCCCTTCGCGGCAATCATCGGCGGAGCCAAGGTTTCTGATAAGATTGCAGTGTTAGAGCGACTGATCAGCATGGTCGATAGCTTGCTGATCGGTGGAGGCATGGCCAATACATTTCTCAAGGCCGAAGGCTACGAGATTGGGGACTCACTTTTTGAAGAGGGCAAAGTCGATGTTGCCGGCGAGCTGATAAGCAAGGCTCACCAACGCGGCTTAGAGTTACTGCTGCCAACTGATGTGGTCATCGCTGATCGCTTTGCCGCAGATGCAGCGCATAAAGTTGTAACCAAAGACCAGGTATCCAAGGGATGGCGTATTATGGACATTGGTCCTGAGAGCATCGCCACATTTCGCCGCGCTCTTGGAAGTGCGGAGACTATTGTGTGGAATGGCACACTCGGCGTAGCCGAGATGCCCGCTTTTGCTAAGGGTACCAATGCAATGATTGAGATATTGGCCGA
>Ga0099830_10000711_pt1 | contig 15626 bp, 17 predicted proteins | sample CZO8metaG_4_FD_79337 | JGI IMG/M metagenome (GOLD analysis project Ga0099830, IMG submission 79337) | Vadose zone soil microbial communities from the Eel River Critical Zone Observatory, Northern California, USA - CZOApr15con2H3.8 metaG | ecosystem: Environmental > Terrestrial > Soil > Vadose...
CGGCATTAATTGAGTTACTTTATAAAACAATGGCCCAAGCCAGACATATACTCGAGCAGCGTGGCCACGAATTTGATTTTCAAATTATACAAAAAGATTTTGTTCTTTCCCAAAATCTACAAGAAAGAGATTTATTCCAAGAGACTGGTTCAAGTCACCAGTTGTTTGATTTGGTAATCATGAACCCGCCGTACTATAAACTACGAAAAATGTCTCAACATGCCAAATCACTCAATAGCATCGTTCACGGCCAACCTAACATTTACGCGTTATTCATGGCTGTCGGAGCGGAGCTTCTAAAAGATGGAGGAGAGATTGTAGCGATTACCCCTAGAAGTTATTGTAGTGGGCTTTATTTCCGAGATTTTCGTCGATGGTTTTTTGATCGCATAAACCCCTTCCGTTTTCACATTTTTGAATCCAGGGCGGAAGTGTTCCGAGAAAACGGTGTTTTGCAAGAGAACATTATTCTCGCCGGGAAAAAAGGCAAGATTTCAAATAATGTCAAATTAACCGTGAGCAGTGGTAGAGAACTCACAAGTATCTATCAACACCAAATTCCTCTTTCCAGGATTATTGATAACTCGACCAAAGATAGAATAGTTAGATTATCAAGTAATGCATTAGATCAGCGTATCACAGATATCGTTGATTCTTGGCCGGTTCGTTTTAGGGAATTGGGCCTGGCAGTATCAACTGGCCCTATTGTGTCATTTAGAGCGCGTGAGTTTTTATTGAATAAAGAAAATAATTCGCAAGTTGTTCCTCTGCTTTCGATGCATAACGTTCGGCCTTTCACAACCGTGTGGCCTGTGAATAAAAATGGTAAAGCCGTTTACTTCGAAGTATGCGAGGACTCCAAATCTCTTCTCGTCCCGATGAAAAACTATGTATTGTTAAAGCGGTTCACTTCAAAGGAAGAAAAGAGAAGGATAGTTGCCGGTATATTAATGGCGGATAAATTTTTGGCAAATTGGGTGGGATTAGAAAATCATTTAAATTACGTATACAAACTAAAAAGCGAATTGTCAAAAACTGAAGCCTATGGTCTAGCGGCCCTACTTAACTCAGCTTTGATAGACCGCTATTTCCGAACAATAAATGGTAATACCCAGGTAAATGCTACCGAGATAAGGACACTTCCACTTTTGCCTATGAGAGATATCAAAATTATTGGGGAAAAAATCCAAAAAATGCCACAGCTTGACCCTTTAGTAATAGAGGAGATGATCTTAGATTATCTCGGCATTAATAGGAAAATTAAAGATTACCTGCAAAAAATATCAGTATGCGTGGACGGCGACGCGCTTGATCCTCCCGTGGGCGTGGCGGTCGACCGCGCGGGCGCGCTGCTAGTCGCCGACGACGTTGGCAACGCCGTGTGGCGGGTGACACCCGCGGCGGCAAACTAGGCGGCTGTGCAACGCTTATTTCTCGCCGATGCAGCTTGCGCGACTGAAGTAGCAATATTTGGCTGAGCGGTTGATTGGGTGAACAAGTCGCGATATTAGCCCGTCCGATGAGTTGTGGGCGGTTTTTTGCGGACTGTGCTAATGTCTAAGAAGTCATTGCAGGTGTGTATCTCATCCTCCGCACGGTCACCTAGACATAGCGGGAAATATCGACCTAACTTTTAACTGGCGAACGGGTTATATTACATAAAATTGCTCTCTGATCCTCACTTTTTACGCGGACACTACAGCGGAACTTGAGCCGAAGAAATATCCAAAGAAGATCGTCCTGGTCGAGCTTCGCCTACGAGGATGGCGTGAAGAGGCTTGGCTCGATGGGAATCTCAATTTCGAAACCGGGTTTTAGCGATGGTGCCAATAACCAGTTTTAGAGGGGCGCATTGGAAACCGTGTTTCAGGCGCTTTAGTGCCTCACGGCGAGCCATTATATCGAAGGGTTGGAGCCGGACTTATTTTCCCGTACGATATCGAGATAACAAGAACCTACGAGGTAATTGTGGCTAAACCTGTGAAACTCAAATCCAAGATTGGAACCATTCGCCCCCTTCGCGTCGCTGAAAAGACTGGTCATCCCATTTTCGAGTCGCCAGTCGCAGCTGATCCACTATACGAAACGCAATGGGGAAGAGCGATAGTGGGCGATTCTCTTGAGGTGATGCGTTCGCTGCCCTCGGAAAGCATCGACTTAGTAATGACCTCACCGCCCTTTGCACTAAAGCGAAAGAAAGAGTACGGGAACAAGGAGGCGCACGAGTATACAGCGTGGTTCGAACCATTTGCACTTGAGGTATATCGTCTCCTCAAACCGACTGGAAGCTTTGTAATTGATATAGGCGGCACCTGGGATGTTGGGCAACCAACTCGCTCACTGTATCAGTACGAGCTTTTGATTCGTCTATGCGAGCGTTTTCAGTTCGCACAAGAGTTCTTTTGGCATAATCCCGCTAAGCTTCCTAGTCCAGCCGAATGGGTGACCGTACGGCGAATTCGTGTGACGGACGCCGTAAACACAGTGTGGTGGCTCTCGAAGACCGCATGGCCAAACGCAGATAATCGACGCGTGCTGCGACCTTATTCTGAATCGATGAAAACCTTATTGAAAAATGGATATAAAGCGAGATTGCGCCCATCTGGCCACGATATTTCGCAAAAGTTTAATAAGGATCTAGGTGGCTCGATACCGCACAATCTTCTTCAGATTCCAAACACAGATTCTAATGGTCAGTACCTGCGGACATGTAAAGAGCAAGGCGTTAAGTCTCACCCCGCACGCTTTCCTCAAGCTTTACCGGACTTCTTTATCCGATTCTTGACCGATGTGGGCGATCTTGTTCTGGATCCATTTGCAGGCAGCAACGTAACCGGGAAGGCTGCGGAAGAGCTTAGACGGTATTGGCTAGCGATCGAGTTGCGAGAGGACTATTTAGCAGCCTCTCAGTATCGCTTTAGTCCGCAGCTATCACTGGTGTAGCGTGCCTGCTTTATCAAACGATTCACTTTATAGGCGACTTCGGGTCGCTTTGTCCGAGGGTACAGAATTCCATACGCCCGCAAATGCGATTCATCCGGCAGAATTCTCCGTTCCGGGATTCGGCAATGTTCGTGCGTATCTGTTTACCGTTACACCTGACCGGTCTGCACCTGGAGCGCGACCACCAGGCGAATTTAAGATACAACTAATCATCGAAGGACAAACTCGCGGCGAGCGAGGGGCCTTGGAATTGCGAGACGCGTATACGGCGTTGCTTGGATTCTCGCCTGATTTCGGCGTGTTTGTAGGGTGGGAAGCTCGCCTCTATTCCACATTCGGGTATAGCGCGAACGTGCAGGTACGTGAACCCTTACTAGTCGAAGCACGAAACAATGGATGGGCAGTTGCACAACCACGCCCGATAAGAGGCTCGACCGAAGTTCGAGTCGCGTTCGCCGCTGGGAATCTTTTGCTCTATCTTCGCGCGAGCCGGCAGGCCGATAAACGCGAACTTACAGGCGCTTGGCGCGAAGCTTTCATGCTATCAAAGGCACCCGGCTATCAAGCTGAGGAGTTACCTTCGCGACCTCGAGACTTGGACGTGTATGTCCAGAGGGAAAGGCAAAGGCTCAATGCTACGCGACTTAGTAGGGATTCCAAGTTCGCGCCACGTGTTAAAGAGCAGTTTGATTACTCGTGCGCTGTCTGCGCAGTTCAGTTAGAAATCGTTGAGGCCGCTCACATCATTCCCGTAAATGATTCGCGTAGTAGCGACGATGTCTGGAACGGCTTGTCACTGTGTCCGAGCCATCACACGCTGTTCGATGCGAGACGATTCATAGTTGGGCCCAACTTGAAGATTGTGGTGGATGACGATGCTGTTGCTTTTCTGAAGGAAAGCGGACGAGCTTCTGGAATCGAGCTGCTGACAAGCTTTCAAGGACAAGAAATCCGACCCCCGCAATTCTGGAAAACATCGCAAAAGTTACAGCAACGAATGCAAGAAGCGCTGATCTATACGCATTCTCTCACGGGGATTGAATAAGCACAGTTTCGCGACTCTCTGGTATCGGAGCGCATTGGGTAACTTTGTGATGGCGTCAGAGACTGGCAAGGTAATTTCGCCTAGCAGTGGCTCCAACCGACCTCCTGCGGTGGGTGGTGAACAATTGCCTCTAATGTAGTTTTTTATCCCGAATACCGAATTCCGGCAGTTCAGTTGCTAGATAGTCAAGCCTTAAACCGAAGGAAAGAAAAAGTTGTACAGAAAACATAGTGCAAAAGAAAGAGGAGGTATGGAGGGTAAACAAGATTCGCTAACAGTTCTTAATACGGTTTGATCATTCGAAGCCCTACTAGTCGTATTGCCAATGCTTGCTCGCTCACTTGTAGTAAATTTGCTAGTTTAAAAATGTCGAAATCATCAGAAAGATCTAACCGATACTTTTCTATGATTTCCTCAACAAGTTTTTGAGGCATTAATAGTTCTGCAGCGAACTGATTTGCCTGCCGCTCTTGTTCGTCGAGTCTATGGCCGGCTGTATCCGAACGAAAATAAGCCCACTTCTTGTCAATATGAATATCGTTTTTTGGGTCATCACCGTACTTGTGATGAAGAACATAATGCCCAAGCTCATGAGCAATCGTAAAGCGTTGTCTATTTGGGTGGTGTTTCTTATTCACACCAACTGCTGTCTTACCGTTCTTAACGACTAGGAGGCCGGAGATGTGATCATCAAACTCATCGTACAAGACTGGGATCTTAAGAGATGAGGCTATTTTTTCAAGATCTATTGGTATAGACCCAGCCTTACTTTTACGTAGTAGTTTCTGTGCCTCCTTTTTTGGGTTACGCATTATCATGGTAATAAACTAGAGTTTTTTTGAAATTAAAGCTTTTCATAGAACAACTTCACTTCATTCGGTACGGTTTTCATCCCCTCGCCAACTTTCGTTTCAGCGACGCCAGTTATTTCCCCTGACTTGATGATTCGTTCATCATCGAGTGTAGGAAAAAGTCTTTGAAGTGGAAGCTCTAATTGTTGTACAAGGGAATAAAGGAAATGCAATGTGGCGCGCTGTATGCCTTTCTCAATATTAGTGATCGAAGTTCGCTCGACACCAAGTTTTTTAGCTAGTTCGCCTTGCGTTAGCTTAGGTCGCTGCGCCTCCCGAGCCGCTTTCACCCGCCTACCAATTTCTGCGTAAAGCTTATCCCTATCAATAATCATCGGCATTTTTATCTTGGCCATTCATGCAAGCATAAACTGCATCTCGCTTGAAGGACTTGTAGTAATTTCTGCAATCGCAGCTCTCCTCGCGTGGCCGGGTACAGTTTAGCTTTCACGACGTAAATGTCAATATAACTGACATAATTTTAATTGGCTTGATAGTCGACTTTACCAGCAGAATTTATCTAGAAAAACACCAGAATTCAAAAATATTCAAACACTTACATGTGATTTAGGTAAGAGCGACGGCGGCCTTCAGAACTTTAATGCCGATAGAATCTTTTGGATTCTTGGCCAACGTGAAAGGACGAGCATAAAAAGTGTTAATTATTGTCGTGGCTTTTATTGACATTCCCTGGATTACCCATTATCTTCACATTAGATCTGCCTGCCCCAGCGGGGGTAGCTGACATGTTAGTGAACAAAAGCGAAGGGGGGGTCCAATGAACATCACGAAATAAAAACGGGGCAAGCTGAAAGCTTGCTCTGTGGGAGTACGAACTAAGCCGCACTCGATCGACAATTCAGTATCGGCTTTCCCTCTCCTAACGTCAAGCTCCAGCCTCGCATTGCTTGTAGGCGCCACCAACTGGTTGCGGCAACGCTGATCTTTTGCAAGAGGACGATAACATGAATCAAAAAGTAGAACACGATGATGACGTAGCAAACGATAATCACGAACATCCAAGCGTCGAGTTCGTGTACCTGAATACCAACGCAGAAGTAAAATTTCACGCCAAGTGGGACGAAAAGCTTTCACTAATTTGGGACAACGCATATAACGAGCTGCATGAAATTCGCCGGCCCAACGATCTGCTAGAGTGCCAGAGCGGCGATTCCCTGATGTTGCATCTCGAACTTACGTTACAGGGACTAAGGGAACGCAAAATCTGTAAGGCGCGCAAGTTCCAAATCCGCAGCGAAACCGGTGGCGCATAGCGCTATGGCAAAGGAAGGCGAGACGCCGGTTCCGGATCAGACTCGGGGTGCTGAAGCACTTCGTGAAGACCTGCCCAAGGTTCTCCAGAGGAGAACCTTGGAGGAGGCGGGTTGGTGTCAGCCAGATTTACTAACATTACTGATCCCGCTGTTTGCACAGCGCGATGGTCAAACGACGGATTTTTTCCTGCTTCGTTTGTATTTCAACTGTTATCCGATATGGCCACCGAGTGCCCAGTTTATTAACCCTCAGACATTGAAGTACGTAGTATCGGTAGATAAGAAATGGTTGCCGAAGATCGAGGGTAGTCCGGAGATCGCTGTGCACGACAACTACAGCAACCAGGGAATTCAGTTGATATGCAGCTCAGTGACACTGGAATTCTATCAGGTCGGGCATAGTGTGAAGCCGGAGCACATTTGGGACGAAAAGCACCAGAACTTTAGTGCAACGCTTGCGGCAATCCGTCATGGGCTAACACAATCCTTCTACAAGGGGCCACAGGAGGCGCGATCGTGAGCGGTGAGTCTCGTAGCGAAGAAGAGTTCGGTATTCGCCCGTATCCGCGGTGTCCCTATACCCCGAGCAAAGCGGTGCTCGAGATTTCCCCTGGTGTGTTGACCGCAACCTTTAAGGCACATACGAGCTTCGCGAAGCGCAAGGTTGAATCCTGTTGCTTTTGGTATGGAACTATATCCGAGAAAGGACACGGGCGGGTTCAAGCGGTTGTAATTCCCGCTCAGCGGAATACATGGGGTAACTACCATGTCCGCAGCGAAGCGATGGCAGCCGTCTCGGCCGCGACGAGGCGTTTTGGCCTGCGGAATCTTGTCCAAATCCATACTCATCCTGGCCGTCTCGTTGAGCATTCCTTTTATGATGATCGAATGGCAAACAGTCGACAAGCCTTATCGCTCGTTTTGCCAAACTATGGGGCGCCGAGATGCAGATGGCCAGATGAAGTAGGCATACATGAATTCCAACAAGGATACTGGTACCGATTGGGCATCGAGTATGCGTCAAAGCGCGTAGCGGTGGTTTCTGACTACGGCACAATTCAAATCCTAGACCTGAGACCTCGATGATTGATCGCGATCTTGCGCGCCGTCTAGGGGGGCGTCATTTGCTCGCAGAACTGGAATCCAAGCTTGGCACGGTTTCCGATCAGGCCAATCATTCGGTCAGGCTCGTTACATCCACGGTTATGGCGGATACCCTCGCAGGGCAACATCTGATATGGATGCTTGCGAATTTGCTCGCGCGCCAATTTGCGATTGTTCACAAAATTGAAATACAGATACCACCTAATGTCGCGGTCCGGTCTCAGGCGGTGTTATTTCCTATTGCAGCTGCGAAAACTAATCTTGCAGATGCAATTGCAACAACCGTGACACTCATTGCGGCGGATACAATAGAGGTTGTTATCGTAGATTCTGCTGATACACAAGTTGACTTTGAGGTGTTCATTGGTTACGACAACTCAAGCTCCTCCGCCCCTTATTCACTCGGAGTCTACGCGGACGGTTGGAATTTATATGTCGGCGATCCAAGTACGACTCCCGCTATGACTCCGGTTAGTGCGATGCCATTTGGTCCATACTTTGCCGCGTGCATTGCGGCGGCGGAAGTATTTAAATTTTTCCGGAAACTCAAAGCGGGTGCAGGTAGTTTTGCGCGAAACGTCTTTTTGTCCCTTTGGAATTTCCAAGTTGCGGATGCGTGGGAGGATCTGCCAAAAACTACTGACATACCAGTTTACATCCCACCCTTTTACCTAGCCGGGGCTGGCGCTGTAGGCCAAGCATTAGCGTGTACTCTTGCGGCTGCGCCATGCGAAGACATGTACGTTACGGTTATTGATCACGACAAAATCGACGATGAGGGCACTAACCTAAATCGGTGTCCGCTCGCCACGCAAGAAGACATTGGGGCTATGAAAAGCGTGCTGACGGCAGAGTGTCTGTGCGGCAGGAGCATCGACGTCTTTATTCACGAAAACAAGTGGGAACATTATCTTGATTCGAATAATCGGCGACCACAGAGGGCTGATGTAGCTGCCCTCGAATGCGATCTCAAATATCCGATCATCGTATCCTGCGTTGACAAAAATCCTGCGCGCCATGCACTGCAGAAGTGCTGGCCAGAATATCTTATTGGCGGAAGCACAAATGGAATGGGTATTGAGGTGTCATCATATGATATGGAGTCGATGTACGAATGTTTGATGTGTTTCAATCCATTGCCTAAAGTTAGCTCGATTGAAGAAGCTGCAGCACGTTTTAAGGGCCTAACAAGCGAGGAACAGAAGAATCAAGCGAAGCAATTTGGTATAGATTTAGATTCTATTCTCCAATATCTTGACTCTCCAGAGTGTGGTTCTATTGCCGAGAACGAGCTAAGAAAGTTTGCAGATGCCGAACGTGCCCCCCGGGCATCTGTAGGATTTGTCTCTGTGGGTGCCGGGGTTGTTCTAGCTGTCCAGCTAGTGAAATATGCACGTGAAGGACGTTCCACATTTTCAGTTGATCTTGGCAACAGCATTCGCTTCAATTTTCTCGAACCTTCGCGGTTCAGGTGGTCGAAACATCGGCGGAAGGACAAGTGCGAATGCTCGAACAGGGGACGCGATACATATCACCGCCTTTGGGACATCAGCTGAATTTTCTGGAGGAGGAAGAACAGCTTGGTGCGATGACCTGACCCTCGATACATCGAGAAGAAATGGGGAGCCGTCAGGGTCAGAGAACGATTTTAGCCTTACCGCAATTTTCGCTCGAAGCACTTTACAAACTTGTCTAGCGTTATCTCCATGGCGACGCAGAACCGCCGTAGTTCAACGATATCCATGCGTCGCTCGCCGCGCTCGCATTTACTTATGAATGACTGGGTTTCGCGCAAACGCTCGGCAAGGTCTGCCTGAGTAAGCCCCGCTGCCTCGCGGGTTTCCCGCAAACAGTTAAGGAAATGGGCATAAGCCTGTAGGGGTCAAAGCTCAGAGCACAATTTGCTGACCTAGGTATTCCCATCCCATTTTTGTTGCTTGAGTCTCTCCCAGGCCTTGACGAGGTGCTCCGCCTTCAGTACCCGGTGCTTCCGTGGATTCCATTTTTGAACTGCTGCCACCGCAACTTCAGCCTTGTCTCGTGCTTCGGGTTGCTGCCGCATTATCCAGTGAACTGAGCTGAGTAGTTCCAAGCCGTAGGGATCCTCGAAACCCTCAATTAGTGAGGCCACGCGATCCATACGGTCCAAAGTGACTCTGTCTGTGCATAGGAATTTCTCTGCTTCCTCGACAGCACCTGGCAACAATTCAATTAATGCGGTTGGGCTATCCCTTCCGTCACCATAACCTTGCGTGTAGTGTTTTTCCAGACGAATGAGAACCTGCCGGAGATTCGTTGCGTACGGACCGAAACCCTTGGCTTCGTATTTGAGGCGCAACGGCTGCCCGGCTTCCTGAAGGAAATACAGCAGCTTGTGAATTTCCAGCAAGCTCACGAAGGGGTCGAGTAATCCTTTGAGGTAACGATCCATTAGGGCAATTAGCGCTGCTTGCCCCATGGTCATCTTCGGGCGCTCCGTTCGATTCAGCATGGCGCCGGCTTCGGGAGCACCGCCTGGCGCATAAAGTAACACCTTCACCTCCGGCAGAGCCGCCAGCGCCGTCTCGATCCGTGGACGAACATCATCCCAATCGAGGCCACCGTTGCCGCAACCTAACGGCGGGATGGCAATAGAGCGAATACCCAAACGGCTGATGGTCACTACGAGGTCATGCAGCCCAGCCTCAATATCACTCATTTGACTCACAGCGCGCCAATGGCCCTTGGTCGGAAAATTGATAATCCAGCGTGGGCCGCCCACGAGTCCGCCGAGGTCAAAGATGTGCACCTTGCCCAGGCGCACTTCTCCGGCCCGGCACGCTTTCTCATAAGCCCGGAACATTTCGGGGTAGGCTTGCTTGAACTGCAGAGCAATGCCTTTTCCCATGACGCCGGCGGTGTTGACCGTGTTTACCAGGGCTTCGACATGTGCTTCGAGCAGATTTCCTTGGGTAATCTCAATCATAGCGTTTCAATAATACCAGTTGGATTTAACGTTAACTATGGGTCGATGTGCTTGATCTTGCAGCAGCATCCGCACCTGGGTGGTGACCGCCAAATTATGGCAGCCAATCTCTTGGACGCCGGTCCATGGAAAAAAATCCGCTATCAAGAACTCGGCAGATTTCTGATGCGTCTTGCCTCGCCAATCTCTGGCCTTAATAGCCCGCCAGTCCAGTATATTGATAGCATCGAGCTCCGCGTAAAAAAATGTGTGAAAGGCTCCTGCATTGCCGTCGCTGATGGCCCATGCGCGCTCCAACCGGATGCCCATGGCCACAGTGCTGACGAGATGGACAATGGATTTTTGGCAGCCTGGTAACCGTCCAGTTTGGCCCTTATTGGTTGTAAAAAGCATCGGCGAACGGGCGCAGAAGTAGAATGGCACGAACTCGCCGACAAAGCGCTGGCCGCAGCAGGGAACACGAATTTTCTTCAGCCGACGTTCCTTGATGTGATCGTAACCGATAACGTTGTGTGCCGCCATCGCCATTGCCGCGTCCGAACACAACCCACCCTTGGCCAGAATACCAGGCAGGTTTTCCACATCAGTGATGTGGTAAATCAGGATTTGTTCGGGACGAAGACTCATGTCTACCGCAATTTTCGCTCGAAGCACTTTATAAACTTGTCTAGCGTTGTCCCCATGGTAACGCAGAACCGCCGTAGTTCAACAATGTCCATCCGTCACTCGCCACACGTTCGCATTTGTTTATAAATGATTGGGTTTTGCGCAAACGCTCGGCGAAGTCTGCCTGAGTAAGCCTCGCTGCCTCACAGCCTAATAGTCGATTTTGGACTATTTCAAAGCCTGTTTTAGATTGTTAGGCAAATTCTATGTGAAGTAGGGAAAGGAGGACTTAAATGCTCATTTTGACCCGCAAATCCGGCCAAGTCGTAATCATCGATATGATGGAAGACCTTGATCCTCAGACACCGATTGGGGAATTGTTTGCCCGAGGGCCGATTGAGGTCATGGTAACGGATATCTACGGTGCCCAAGTCAAACTCGGCTTCACTGCCGACCCACGTTTTCTCATCTTGCGCAAAGAACGCCGTATGTTACTGGAAAATCAAGATTCCTCACCGCCTAATGGCGGTTCGGAATGACAAGGATGAATTGCATCAGAGTTTCTCGCGCTCGCCTGGCGCCGCCATAATTTATGGCCTCTGAACCCCACCCGACCCGTCGCCTTCTCGCTCGCCGCTTACGCGTGCTGCGCGCCACGCACGGCTGGTCGCAGGAAACGCTCGCCGCACTTTCGGGCCTTCACCGCACTTACATCAGGCCACTCTCGCGCATCCTGCGATGCACAGGGATATGCGAGTGTCCTGAGAGGCAGGACGCCGAAAGGGACCGCTTCGGCCGCTCCCGGCGTCCCGTGCTGTCCAGGGAGGGACGAATGCTGCGTGCGCATGGATGCGCTTGAGCAGCCCTCCCGCGGCATTACTACTTCCCTGTACAGCACGGCACTTGTACATCCTGTACATCGCGGCGAAGCGGAACGTTGGCCTGGACAACCTCGAAAAACTAGCCAAGGCTTTTGAAATAAGGGTCAGCGACCTGCTCTCCCCTGGCCCGGATTGGCGACTTTAGCTTTCGCTTTTTATGGGGAGACTATACTTTGAATTTGACGTAGAGTAGTTAATGAAGACGTCCATTAGTATAGGAAAAAGATAAGGTCATGACACATGCGTAAGTACGTTTGGCCGCAGATTCTCGTCATTATGATGATGGGCTTTCTTTTTGGCGGCTGCTCAACGTTTGAGGTACGCAATACCTATCGACTAGCCGGAAAAGAGTCAAGCCTTCTTAAATACAACGCTAACGGGGTTGAACTTCGAGCTGGAATTAATCCTGACCCCCGGTTTTACTCCATCGGAATACTTGGACTTCCCATTATTCCGGTCTACTTTAAAACCTCTGATCCACGGGAGATAGTTTTAACAATTGAGCTAACGTTGCATCACGATTACGATTTTTCTTTTGCGTCTCAGCCATGCCTGAAGGTCGATAATTCGCCACCTCTCTGTCCGGATAGGCTGAGCATTTCTGCTATGGCGTTATTTCAGGATGATGGTTCTAAGTGGGCTGATCGGCAGAAACGATGGATGCGTATTTCTAATTTTCACAACACCGAAAAGTTGATTATCGATTTTCTTGCAGCGCGGGAGAGCGATCGTGTCAGTCGAGAACGTATCTATCAACATTACGGTTACTCAGGAGAAAAAAAATGGGGTTACCTGTGGGTTGGACTGGCATACCATTACAAATGTGGGGATACTTGTCCATCTCGGTTAGGATTGGACGCAAAGGATCTTGTCATTGTAGAGAATTTACCGACGCTAACCGATAACTATATATTGGAAAAAGTACGGGAAAAGGAGTATCACTTTACTGCTTCAATAGAATAGGGTGGAGAAAAAGCAGTTTTACAATCTATACATAAACGGTGAAACATGCTTCCGTGGAATTAAGTCGACAAAATGCCACGAGACTATTTTGATGGTTTCCTCCTAAAATAGTCGAAAGCTTCCGCCCTAAACAAGAAGTTTCAGTAATGGGCGCTCTAACAAATCGCCCCTCGGACTCGCGGTGCTGGCGTACCGCTCGCCGATGAACTCAAACCCTAGCTTGGACAAACTCGAAAAACTCGCCCTCGCTTTTCAGATTAAAGGTCGCCGACTTGCTCTCCCTGGATTGACAGCTTTAACCAGTCATTTTTCTTGGGGGGATGCTATGCTCAAATTGGAGGTAGAAGATGTTACCAACGACTTCTATACATAGTTAGCTGGAACATACTGAATGGTTCTCGTCCTTAGAACGGTTGCGGTAATTACATTCGCGATTCTCTTCGCTGGTGGTTGTGTCTTTTACCCGAAGAAGGTCGAGTACTATGAGGGTGACTGCGACATCCAGGTCAGGAAATTGACATTAGAGAGCGAACAGATGCAAGGGGGTTGCACAGGCGGAAACAACAGCGGCGATAATGCCAAAGCTTGCCTTGTGTTAGTCCTCGCCGTCAGCGCGTCATCAGCCATTATCTCCGGCTCAATAGTCGTTGTTGGTAATGTCGTTTATTGGCTGGAGAAGCAAGGCAAGTGTATAGCAAAAGCGAAATGGTAAGGCTTGGGTGGTGTCAGGAGTAGAGGAGTGACTTTAATACATTTGGCGCACCCCGCATTCATCAATGTGCTCATGACCACATTTTTTTTCTGCGGCCTACTTGCCGGGCGCGATGTTGCAGCGGTTGATCTCACACGGCTTCCCATTGGCGATGGGCACATATCAAGCAAACCCGAGCGCGGCAGCGCATGGGCCTGCAGAACAGATATGTTTGGCGGCCGTCGTTCCCACGGTGAGGAATGGATTCGCGGCGATGGCACGTTCGACTTCGCGGCAAAGCCAACGGTTGAAGGCAGGGTATCCTGGCCGCATCAGTTCGCGGTTACGCGGGAAGGAAGCGAACGCCGTATCGTGAGTAATAACCTGCCAAATCACCTTACCGGGGAATTTCCCATCGACCCGCGGAGCAAAGCGTACCGTTACGACCCCAATCCAAATGAGATTCGTGCCCAGGAGATGCGCATCGATTTGCCGGCTATGCCCACCGTTGCGGAAGGCGCCTCGTGCTTGCGCTTGGGGCCGATCGGCACGCTGCTTACCGGCGGCGTATTTTTTAACGCGTTGGATGCGAGTGGTGAGGATGCCGTGGCGCACGAGATTCAAGATGGCTGTCAAGGTCATCCTCAGCGCACCGGCAGCTACCACTATCACAGCCTGACAACCTGCTCCAAGGATGAAGGCTCAGGACATTCGTCCTTGATGGGCTACGCATTCGATGGCTTCGGTATTTTTGGCCATCGTGGTGAAAGCGGCGCGGTGCTGACCAACGCGGATCTTGACGAGTGCCATGGACACACCCATGAGATCGTGTGGGATGGCAAGCGCACCAGCTTGTACCACTATCACGCTACGTGGGAGTATCCCTATACCATCGGATGTTATCGAGGTAGGCCGGAACATTTTCCCCGTGGGCCCCGCTGAATAGCTCCGGATTGGCGACTTTAACTTTCGTCTTTTGTCGGAAGGCTACAGGTTGAATTCTGCTTAGAATATCTCACCCAATAACGACGTGTACTATGGCAGCCACCAAGAAGCGGAAACGCTGGTCGCAGCGCGTCATGCAGACCAGCAATGCGCTCGATCTTGAGGGCGGGGTGTTCGCGCGCGAGGATCCCCGTGCTATCGCTCGCTCGTTGAAGCGCTCGGCGGAGCGGAGCCGCCGCCGCAAGGCCGATCCGTTCCGGTCGGCGATGTCGATGCTGACTTTCTACATTAACCGCGCGGGGAAGGCGTTGTCCAAGGCCCGGCGAGCCCGCCTCGAGGCGGCAAAGAACGAACTACGTGCCCTATACAGCCGTCCTCGGCGCTCCGCCCGCTGACCCGGCCGTGTCCTTATTCAAGAGCGCGAGCATCGGAACGGCGGTGCAAATCGTTGTAATCTGGGTTTGCCGCTCAGCGGTACAACCCACTTTTTGCTCTGCTAATTTCGCGTGTGGCGCTGGAAGAAGATGAAGGCGGAACGTAGAATTCAGTTTAATTAGCCGTCGGAGGATATGCCATGATAAGCGTCACCCCCCTCACGCCCAAACAGGAAGTCGACAAGCTACTGCGTCACCTGCCGGATAACAGCACTCTCGAAAACATCCAGTGCCACCTATACGTGCTGGAAAAGATCAAGCGGGGGCGTGCTGACGTCGAGGAGGGGCGTGTCTACACCCACGCAGAGGCCAAACAGCGGTTACGCCGATGGCTGCAAGAATAACCTAGTAGTGTATGTAGCCTGGATGGAGTGAAACGAAATCCGGGAAGACAACTTTAAGCGAACTGCTCGACTCCAGGCTTCTTCAAGCTGGCGATGCTTATCGCGTAACCTTATCCGCCCAGCGACGAGCTGCCTCAATGATCCTCGCAGCCTCCTCGCCCGCCAGCAGCGGCTCCGTCTTGTTCGTAACGAAATCGCACGGCGTAAGCGCTGAGACTGGCGAGTCTTTCGTGTGGCGCCGGAAGCTCTATGTTGCGCGCTGTCAATAAATCCGCCAGCTCCACAAGATCATGCGTCCTGCGAAATACGGCGGGAGACCAATACGGCTTTCAAGGTTTTCTCGACGGCCTGCTGGGCATGAAACAAGGCATGCGCCGTGAGGGTTTTGGATGCGTTCAAGAGCGCGTGGAAGGCCTTCTCATCAAGGCTGGCCAGACGCAAAAGGTGAGCCGCCTCCTCAGTGCGAGGCGGACGGCTTTTCTGCGTCATAGAGTAACTTGCCCTCGCGCAAGGCCCAGTAGAACGGCGTGGTGCACCAATTTTTCCGCCGCTCGAACTCGAATTCAGAGTACACCACTAC
>Ga0099830_10000713_pt1 | contig 15619 bp, 17 predicted proteins | sample CZO8metaG_4_FD_79337 | JGI IMG/M metagenome (GOLD analysis project Ga0099830, IMG submission 79337) | Vadose zone soil microbial communities from the Eel River Critical Zone Observatory, Northern California, USA - CZOApr15con2H3.8 metaG | ecosystem: Environmental > Terrestrial > Soil > Vadose...
ACTGCGATGCCGTCCCCGTGGAACTTGAGTTCGGTGCGGTCGCAGAACGATTTGAATCCGAGAATCTGGAGCCTTTTCAGTTTGAGCAACTTTAACTCCTTGTGTGCACCGAGGTCGTGTGGCCGAGTCTGTGTGGCGCGCGCGCCCCCGCCCGCGTAACTGTGGTTGCTATCGGTGGCGCAAAAATTTCCACCAGTGACAAATACGCAAACATCATCGGCCAGGGTTAATCAGCTGGATTCCTCCGCGAGTCGCTCGGCTAAATGCCGTCCCAGGCTGGATAGGATGAGGCACAAATTAGAGTTACTCTAACGGCGAAATCCCACCGGGGTCAAGTACGAAAACACTATATCTGGTATGGCCCTACGACTGACCCCGTCAGATTGCACACATAATGCAGCACACGCGCTTAAATCAGGTGGAGAAAGACGAAGGAGGGGAGAATCGCGAGAGCCAGTTAAGGGTAGCGCAAGTGGCGACCGAAAACAATATCGCAACTAGAACCGCAAAGCAAAATTGAAAAGGATTAGGCGAGTGACCAGTATTTCAGCCGCACGAAAAAACACGGTACGAGCACTTGACCTCCCCCGAGAAGCGAGCTCAGAATTCAACGGCGGCTATGCAGAGGTCAATCATGACAGTCAAACAGGGCGATGTCGCGCTCTTGCAACATCCAGCGTCCCGCCAACTCTTACTATCAAAGATCCCCGCTCGGCTCGCCTATGTCTGGACGGACGGCACGCCCAGAGTCGTTCCCATCTGGTTCCACTGGAACGGCCAGGAGTTTGTGTTCGCAACCCCACCCAGGGCGCCGAAGCTGAAAGCTCTGGCCAAGAACCCGAGCGTGTCGTTCACCATCGACAACAATGACTTCCCCCACAAAGTGCTGATGGTTCGCGGTACCGCGCGCCTGGAAAAGCTGGACGGGATTGTGCCGGAGTATGGCCTGGCCGCCGAGCGATACTTTGGACCTCAGCAGGCGCAAGCTTGGCTGGACCGTCTTCGCACCCTCATTCCCGCCATGGTGCGCATCACTGTCAAGCCGGAATGGGTCGGCCTCCTGGACTTCGAGACTCGTTTTCCAAGCGCCCTGTCGTCATGAAGAGATCGGTCGCCCGTTTTTAGACATGTGCACTTAGCGAGTGATGCCTGCTTCCGCAGCTCCGACGTTCTTGTCCCCGGCCCCGTAGTAAAAGAAGTAACCGCCACGCCGCGCCACGGCTCCCTCCACAAACACCACGTTGGGGACCTGTCCTTTAATTTCCCATTCTCTCTCTGGAGCGAAGACTGGTTCATCAGTCCTTGAGATCAGCTTGCTCGGGTCGTGGCGGTCAAATACCGCAACCCCGGTGCGATAAACCAGCATGTCGTCCGCGCCGTTGTAAATCACCACGATGCCGCGAGGCGTAAGCATCGGCGGCGGGCCGGGCTCGACCACCCGAGAGTCGAACATGCCGGGCCGGCGTGGGAGGACGGGTTTATCCCCAACCTCGTTCCAGTGCAGCAGATCGGATGAATATGCCAGACCCATCTGATCGGTCTTGTCGGTACTCGTGCCCAGCCAGTACATCCAATACTTGCCGTTGATCTTCTCCGGGATGATCGCTCCCGACTTGGTCCACCCCACGTTCCACTTGCCTCGATAGGCGGGCAGGATCACACCTTTGCGCTGCCAGTGAATCAGATCTTTCGAAATAGCCAGGCAAAGCTGGGCATCTTTCTTGTTGTAACCGGTGTAGGTGAGGTAGTAAGTGCCGCCAATCTGGACCAGGCGCGGATCTTCAACACCGCCGTCCTTTTCGTAATCAGTTTCGGGGAACAGTACCGGCTCAGGACGGCGAACGAAGTGAATGCCGTCGCTGCTTTCTGCGTACCCGAGCCGCGAAGTGCTGGCTTGATCCTGCGCGCGGTACAGCATGACGAACTTACCACGGTGGAAGACAACCGCGGGATTGAAAGTTCCGGCCGACTCCCACCCATCACCGCGCGGCGAAACGATCGGTTCGATAGAAACGCGGTGCCATCCGGTGAAGACGCGGTCCGCATTCTGCGCCAGAACCAGGAGGGAGCAGGACAGCAGGGCCAGCCCAGCTTTTCGGCGGATGCGACGCGTGAGCCCCATCGTCTTCCCCAGGAGTTTCCTGCGACCGATCTATTCTCCCAGCTTCTCGAAGAACAAACAGATCGACTCAATCCCGCGATGGAAGTTCGGGATGTGAAACTTCTCGTTCGGGGCGTGCAGATTATCGTCAGGCAGGCCGAAGCCCATCATGACGCTGGGAATCTTCAGCACGTCCTGGAAGTCGGTCACGATGGGGATTGAGCCACCGGAGCGGATGAAGACGGTTTCTCTTTTGAACACGTCGTGCATGGCTTCTGTAGCGGCTTTGATGTACTTGTTGTCCGTACCTACCACGCAGGCGGGGCCTTTGCTCCAGACTTTGATGCTGGTCTGAATGCCTTTGGGCGTCAGCTTCTTCACGTAGCTCTTGTAGCGCTTGAGAATATCGTCCGGATTCTGGTTGGGGACCAGGCGCATGGAGACCTTGGCTGAGGCTTTGGCCGGAATTACGGTCTTGGCGCCGGGGGCGACGAACCCGCCGGGCATGCCGTGGACTTCCAGCGTGGGGCGTGCCCAGGTGCGATACATCACCGAATAACCGGGCTCGCCGGTCAGAACTGTCGAGCCTACCTCCGTCTTGCGATAGTGTTCCTGGTTGAACGGTAGCCGCTTCCAGGCCTTCAGTTCATCCTTGCTGGGCGCTTTCACGTTTTTGTAGAAGCCGGGAATCAGGATCTTGCCTTTGGCGTCCTTCAGCTTGCTGATGATTTCGATCAGGCCGAAGAAGGGATTGGGCGCCGCACCACCATACATGCCGGAGTGCAAATCCGTCCTCGCGCCCACCGCTTCAATTTCGGTGTACACCAGGCCGCGCAGTCCCACGCAGAGAGTTGGAAGATCGGGTGCAAACAGTTCGGTATCGCAGACTAGCGCGAAATCAGCCTTCAGCTTGGCTTTCTCCTTGCGCACGTAGGCGGCGATGGACTCGCCTCCAACTTCTTCTTCGCCTTCGATAATGAACTTCACATTCAGTGGCAGCGTGCCGTTGTGACCCTTCATCAGGGCCTCGATGGCCTTGATCTCCATCCAGAGCTGGCCCTTGTCGTCGACCGCGCCGCGGGCATAGATGTTGTTGTTGCGCTCGGTGGGCTCAAAGGGAGGAGAAATCCATTCGTTGAGAGGATCGGGAGGCTGCACGTCGTAGTGCGCGTAACAAAGAACGGTCGGTTTGCCCAGAGCGTTGAGCCAGTCTGCGTAGACCAGAGGATGGCCTTTGGTAGCAACGGTTTCGACGTGCTCCAGCCCGATGCGCCGAAGTTCGTTGGCCACAAAGTCGGCTGCTTTCTGCACGTCGGATTTGTGCTCCTGCAGAGTGCTGATGCTTGGAATACGAAGCAGATCTTTCAGTTCGTTCAGGAACCGCTGCTGGTTGCCGCGGGCATAATCGACTGCGGGGGAGGCCATACGTGTGACCTTTCTGGCGCGAACGCGCGTTTCTCAAAACGCTTCAAGTATAACGTAGCGAATTGGCGACCCCCCAAGTGCAGTCATTGAATATTGAAGCGTTCCGGCGAAAATCGCGAGATATCGTGCTCCGGATCGGCGCCCGTGATCACTTGCGACATCACGCGAGCCGTCACAGGCGCAAGCAAGATTCCATCCCGAAAGTGACCGGTCGCAACGAAATAGCCTGGAGTTCTTGTTTTACCGAGGATGGGCAAATTATCGGGAGAACCTGGCCGCAATCCCGCCCACGCTTCGAGCATGCGAGCCTGGCTCAGGGCGGGAACTAGATGGATCGCCGCCTGGCGCATGCGATGGATCGCGTCAGCGTCGGTACGCTTGTCATATCCGGCCTCTTCGACAGTGGCTCCTACCAGAATACGGCCGTCGCTGCGGGGGACCAGGTAGACTTCGGGCGCGCGAATTACGTGGCACACCAGATCGCGAGAGGCACCGGCGACCGACAGCATCTGTCCCTTGACCGGACGAGTAGGGATCGGGTGCAGCGACAATTGTCCCGCCCAGGCCCCGGCGCAATTCACGACCGCCGGAGCGTGGTAACTGGTCTTGGCGGTGATGACGCCGGCCGCATTCCCATTTGACTGGAGTACTGCCGTGACTTCACTTCCGGAAGATATGTCCACTCCGCGGTGCTTGGCTGCCTTCAGAGCCGCTGAAGTAAGCGCGCGAGGATTCACGCTGCGCTCCTTAAGATAGATTACCGGCGTCTCTGCATTGGCAAGCGAGTTGGCCAGCGCAGGCTCGAGTTCCGCCAGCGGAGAGGGAATGGGATGATCTCCCAGCAGCGTGGGCCATTCAAGGACGTGCCCGGGCGAGGGAAAAAATATGGTGCCCTGGTCGCGCAGATCAACGTCCATACCGGACTCATCCTGCAGCTGATGAACGAACTCGGGATACATGCGAGCACTGGCTGTGGCCAGAGGCTGAAGTGCAGGCGGTGTCTCCAGCGGAAAGTCAGCCAGCATGCCGGCTGCGGCGTACGATGCTTCCTGTCCAGGTTCTCCGCGCTCGACTACCAGGACGGTGGCGCCACGCTTCCGCAGCGCGATCGAGAGGGAAAGCCCGATGATCCCACCGCCGACGATGATGACGTCCCAGGTCCTCACTCAGGCATTGTAGAAGACAAACTGGTGGGAGCTGGCTTAAGCCTAGAGTCTAGCCAGGTAGTCCAAGATCTCGGGCTGGCCCCAGTCAACAGGCCCGACAAACTTACGGCGCAGAACGCCCTGGCGATCGATGATGTAGGTCTCGGGAAATTTGAACGTACCGTAGAGGTTGTTGCTTTTCTGGTCGGGATCGCGGACGGTGAGCAAGTCCACCTTGTAGGCCTTCAGAAAATTTTGATACGCGCTCTGGTTGACGTCAACGCTGATGGCCAGCACTTCTACGTTATTGCTCTTCATTTTCTGCTGCATCTGGACCAGGGACGGCATCTCATCTACGCAGGGCGGGCACCAGGTGGCCCAGAAATTCAGCACTAAGATCTTGCCGCGGAATTGCTGCAGGCGAACCTTGCGATCGTCATCCTGAACCGTGAAATCGGGAGCTGATGTGCCCACGTGAGGCGGGCGAGTGCCGCTGTAACAGCTGGCCAGGGTCAGCGTAAGCGCGAGGAAAAGGGCTACGATACCGAGCGAAACCGGAACGCGTCGCACAAAGCTATAATAGCTGATTCGGCCTATGACGGCGCCAGAGACAGTGTCGAGCAGGCCTACCGTGTCGGTGATAGTCCCGGCGCGCGATGAGGAGGCTTGCCTGGGCGCCTGCCTGGGGTCCCTGGAAAGCCAGACCGGCGTGAGTTTCGAAATTATTGTGGTGGACGATGCCTCCGCTGACCGCACCCGTGAAATTGCACAGTCGTTTCTGTCCGTGCGCGTAGTGGAGGGTGGCCCGCCGCCCCCGGACTGGACCGGCAAGAACAATGCCATGGCTGCGGGAGCGAAGGTGGCACGCGGCGAGTGGCTGCTGTTCACCGACGCCGACACAGTACACAAGCCGGGTTCCCTGGCTCGCGCGGTTGCGGAAGCGAAGCAGCGCGGCGCCGCGTTGCTCTCTTATTCTCCCGAGCAGAAAGTTGACGGCTTGTGGGAGAAAGCCGTGATGCCGGTTATCTTTGCCGAACTGGCGGCCGCTTATAGGCCTTCACAAGTGAGCGATCCACGTTCGTCTGCTGCGGCCGCAAACGGGCAATACATTCTAGTTTCGCGCGAGGCCTATGACGCGGTTGGGGGTCACGCGGCAGTAAGCAATAGCCTGCTGGAAGACGTCGGGTTGGCCCGTGCCGTTAAAGCTTCCAGCCGCAGGATTTTTTTTCGCTATGGTGCGGACGCAGTCCGCACTCGCATGTATCGAACTTTCGCCCAACTCCGTGAAGGCTGGACGAAAAATTTGGCTCTGCTGTTTCCGTCACCGTCGCGGCTCGCGGCGCTCAGACTGACTGAAGTTTTCCTGATTGTGGGCGGCTTTATCACGTCGGTTGCAAGCGGCCTGCGCGGCCACATCAAACCTGCGCTGGCAACGGCAATTCTCGGAACGGCGGTTTACGCTCTTTTCCTGAAGCGAATCCGCAGAGCACATTTTTCCTGGGAGGCAAATGCCTTGTCCCTACTGGGTCTTCCGCTATTTTCGTATCTTCTATTGCGGTCCCGGCTCTCCTATAAACAGGGAAGCGTGCGTTGGAAGGGAAGAACCTACGGCAGCGGCACGAACCACGTAGATGCGGACGCTCTCGTCCGCTCCGCCGAGCGCAAGTCGGCATAAGAAAGTAGAACGAATGGTCTATCTCACTCGCAGAGCCGAATTCGCCGCTTCGCACTACTACCACAACCCAGATTTTACGCCGGAAGAGAACCGCCGCATCTTCGGCAAATGCAATAACCCGAACGGCCACGGCCACAACTACACTCTTGAAGTCACGGTCAAAGGCGAAGTCGACCCGCGCTCCGGCTTCGTTGTGGACCTAAGGCAGTTGAAGGAGATTCTGACCCGCGAAGTCCTGGACGCCATGGACCATCGCTTTCTGAACAAGGAAGTGCCCGAGTTTTCGACCAGGATTCCAACTACAGAAAATCTGGCGATCGCCATCTGGCAGCGCCTCGCGACCAAACTGAACGCCGCGCAACTGCACCGCGTGCGGGTGTATGAAACGCCGGACCTCTTTGTTGATTTCTTCGGTGAGCATGAAGGGTGAGTCATGAAGGGTGAAGCATGAAGGCGCACTTGACCCGCGGCTATATGTTTTCGGCCTCGCACCGTCTGCACAGCGACGCTATGTCCGATGCGGAGAACGCGCTCACCTATGGCAAATGCAATAACCCGTATGGGCACGGACACAATTACAGGCTCGAGGTCACCGTGAGCGGAGCCGTGGATGAAGCCACCGGCACGGTTTGCAATCTGGCGGATCTGGACGGCTTCGTGCAGCGCGAAATTCTGGATCGGTTTGATCTTGAGAATCTGAACACGCGCCCGGAATTCAGCCAAGCTGTGCCGACCACCGAAAACCTTTGCACTGCCATCTACGACATTTTGCAGCGCGGCTTCCGCTATGCTCATCTAGAAAAGGTACGTATAGAAGAAACCATGATGAATTCCTTCGAGTACGCGGGGGCAGCGAGATCCAGCCCCAGCAAGAACACCTAGCGACAGTCGCCCTCGGCTGTCTGGTCGGGCAAAGCCCGCCTACCCGGGAAGGGAACAGGGAACTATGGCACCATCGCTTGAACCAGCTACTTTGACCGGCGCGACTTTCGAAGACCTGGTCCGCGAAATAATCGTCCGTATTGGTGAAGACCCCGAACGCGAAGGTCTGGTCCGCACGCCCGATCGCGTGCGTCGTTCCTGGGAATTTCTCTCACGGGGCTACAAGGAAGACCCGGATGCGATGCTTCGAAAAGCGCTATTCACCGTCACCTATGACGAGATGGTGATCGTCAAGGATATCGAAATGTTCAGCCTGTGCGAGCATCACATGCTGCCATTTTTCGGCAAGGTGCACGTTGCCTACATCCCAAACGGCAAGGTGATTGGGCTGAGCAAGATTCCACGCCTGATCGAAATCTTTTCCCGGCGCCTGCAGATTCAGGAACGCCTGACCACGCAAATTGCGGAGACCATTCAGAAAGCGATCGAACCGCAGGGCGTGGGAGTGGTGATCGAGGCGCGCCATCTTTGCATGATGATGCGCGGAGTCGAAAAGCAACACTCGGCCGCAGTGACTTCGTCCATGCTGGGTTGCTTCCGGCAGGAGCAGGAAACGCGCACGGAATTTCTGTCTCTCATCCGCAACCGGGCCAACGGGGTCTAAGCGTGAGTCGAGCTCGGACAGCATCCTCGGCGGAAACCTCTTTCTCGGAAGGATCGAGGGCTCTTCCGGCAATTGTCTGGGGCGGGCGGCCTTGTGGCTGGCGTTCTGGACATAACGGTTGCGTTCATCCGGTGGGGAAACCCGCCCGGAATCCTCAAGGGTATTGCCAGCGGACTGCTTGGCCCGGAAGCCTTCCATGGCGGATGGGGAACTGCGGCTGTGGGCCTGGGGTTGCACTTTCTGATCGCCTATGCCTCTCGCCGTACGCCGCTACTCGCAGTAGTGGCCACTCTCACCAGGTGCCGTAGCGATATCGCCGGGGCCGTTCGGGCAATATCTTGATGAGCACGATTCCCGCGACAAATCCTCCAACGTGTGCCCAGAAGGCCACACCGCCACTTGTGTCGCTGTAAGCGGCTATCGACGTCGCCGCGCCGCTCAGAAACTGTATCGCGAACCAGTAACCCAGCGTGACCCACGCCGGCAAATAGAAGAGGAAAAAGATCGGGAACCAGATCAAGACCCGAGCCTTGGGATATAAAACAAAGTAAGCGCCAAGAACGCCGGCGATGGCGCCGCTCGCGCCCACAGTCGGCACGCGTGAGTGCGGATTGAGAATCACCTGCGCAAGTGCGGCCCCTAGTCCGCTGGCCAAATAAAAGACCAGATATTTAAAGTGGCCCAGATGGTCTTCAATATTGTCGCCAAAGATCCACAGAAACCACATGTTGCCGATCACGTGCATCCACGAGCCATGCAGGAACATGGAGGTCAGGGCAGGGAGCAAAACCGCCACCAGGCCAAACCTGCCGGCTCCTGACAGGAAAGCCGTCATGTTGGCGGGAACCATGCCCAACTGGTACAGCAAGGTCTTAAAACTGTCAGGCGTGAGCGCCGATTCGAAAAGGAAGATCACTGAATTCAGACCGATCAGGAAGTAGGTCACGTACGGTGTGCTGAAGCGGGGCTGATCGTCGCGCAGAGGAATCATGGGGGATCAAACAATCTGGTAGTTTGGTGATTGAGTAATTGGGCAATTCGAGAACGGCAAGCATACTCCTTGATGGCGAACGGATGCGGCAATGCCGCAGGGTTTTCAATTACCCGATTACTAAGTTACCAAATTACTCAATCCTCATGAACGGCGTACTCATCGTCGACAAGCCGTCCGGCATGACCTCGCACGACGTCGTCAACCGGGTTCGCCGCATTCTGAAGCAGCCCTCGGTCGGACACCTGGGTACACTCGACCCACTGGCGACGGGGTTATTGCCGCTGGTCACCGGCAATCTCACCCGGCTGGCCCAGTTCTACACTTCGTCGGAAAAGACCTACGAGGGGGTCATCCGCTTCGGTTTTGCCACCGACACTTATGACTCCGACGGCGAACCGGGCGGTCCCGTGCAGAAAGTTAATGTGTTACTTGAACAAATACGGGAGCTGGCGGGGCGCTTTGTGGGGCTGATTGACCAAATGCCGCCCCCATTTTCCGCCAAGAAGATTAACGGGGTGCCTGCCTACAAGCTGGCGCGCAAACACAAAGAGGTGCCCCTGAAGACGGTACAGGTAGAGATCAAGGAATTCGAGATACTGGGGCTGGATGGAGACAGGGCCAGTTTTCGCGCCCGGGTGGCTTCCGGAACCTACATGCGCTCGGTGGCCCACGATATGGGCCAGCAAATCGGCTGTGGCGCCCATCTGGCATCGCTGCGGCGTACGGCGCTGGGCGAGTTCAGCCTGAGCGACGCCCACACGCTGGAGGAGCTGAGCGCAGCCGCCCAAGCCGGAGAGAGCGAGAAACTGGCGGAGATGTTTATCCACCCGCGCCGGTTGCTGCCGCAGCTTCCGTGCGTGACGGCCAGTGACGAAGTAGCCGCACATATTCGCAGCGGCCGCGCCGTGAACTTGCCCGAGCTTTCCCAGGCGAAGCACGTGAAGGTCTTCGCCGGGCAAAGGGAACTGATCGCTATCGCCACCCGCATCGCCGGGACGCTGTTTCACCCGAAGATCGTGCTGGCGTCACCGCCCGTCCAGGTGGCGAAGTGAGGCCAGTGCTAAGGCTAGACTGTCAGCACGTACATAATGTCCGATAACAGATATTATGTTAACTACATCGGCCAGGTTTGATTCGGCTCTCGGCGGGACGATGTGAGAGATCGTTCCACAGTCATTCAAGTTTCCCGGCGTCGCCGCCGATCTTCACACCTGAGGTCAACCATGTCCGAAGCGACAACCCTGGGAGGCTTACCTGGCTATGCCTTTGCTCGTCGCTGGCTGCGATACGACGTTGATGTTCCCATTCGAGTAATCGTATGTACCGCTGAGATGACCAAAATCTTTAACGCGCGAGGTGTTTCCCTCAGTGAAGGTGGAATGGCGTTGTTTGCCGGCGTCGAACTACGTCAGGGCGACCAGGTGGCCGTAGAATTCACCCCCGCCTATTCCACGCCTCCCATCAGAGTGGACGCAAGAATCTGCAACCGAATCGGCTATCACTACGGGGCGGAGTTTCTGGTCGCCGACGAAAGTCAGAAGCCGCGGGTTAAAGAACTGCGCAGGCATTTGCAGACCCTAGTTGCACGCGCCAAGTAAATCGCCGGGCGGGACTACTCGACACGATTACTCGACACCCAGAGTCAGCAGTCCACGCAGATCGGCGCGGAACCGGCTGAGAGATTCCAACCTTTCCGGGGTCGCCTCCAGAGTCTCGTGTTTGGCTTGAAAGACCTGGCGGCCTCCCGTTTCTACCAGCACTCCGATGGCTTCTCCCATGCGCCACCCCGGAGTTCCGAGCATTTGCAGCCCATCCGTCGAGGGGACCAGCATCGCGATGCAGCCGTCCCGAACCACGCCTACACACTTGGGAAAGCGGTCGAAGGTTTGGAGATCAAACCCGGCAAGATAGAGGCGCTGGAGCTGTTCGGCAGGGTCAGGCATGAAGAGCTTTTAGCTTTTTAGCTCTTGGCTTTTAGCTAAAAGCCAATGGCTACGGCTAAGAGCTGGGTTACATCTTGTATCTTCCCAGGTCCTCGTCGTTCAGGTTTTCCAGCCATTTGCGCAGCTCCTCGCTGGTGACGCGATCGGACGCGTTGGTGGCCAGCTTGGAGTTTTTCAGGACATCGTCTTCGACGAAGATCGGGCAATCTACCCGCAGCGCCAGCGCGAGGGCATCGGAGGGCCGGGAATCAATGCTGATGACGCTTCCCTGCCGCTCAATCCAGATCACGGCGTAAAACGTGTCTTCGCGCAGCTCCGTGACCACCACTTTGTGTACCTGGGTGTCGAGCCCGACCAGGACATTCTTGATGAGATCGTGGGTCATGGGACGCGGAGTGGTGACTTTTTCAATTTCCAGGGCAATGGCGTTGGCCTCGTAAATCCCCACCCAAATGGGCAGAACCGCATCGCCGCTGTTGTCCTTTAGGATCACGATGGGCATGTTGGTAACCGGGTCCATCATGAGCCCTCGAATTTTCATCTCAACTTCCATCGCGCCCCCGGGAAACAAACAACCACAATTTCAGACTGGAGATTTCAGATTTGCGATTGAAACCAACTCCCTCAATCTGCAATCTCAAATCTTCCTGAAATCGCCCTTTCTTGCTCCTTATACCACCATTTCGCCCAAGAGGCTGTTGGGAAAACTCGCGGTCGTCGTCACGGGTACATAGCTGCCCACTACCGGAATCACACCTTCGGGAACGGTGAAATTCAGCACCTTATTTTGGGACGTGCGGCCCGTCCATTGTCGCCGGGCTATGTTCTCTCCTTCAACCATTACTTCAAGTATCTGGCCGACATGCCTCTGATATCGGCGTCTTTGGATCTGGCCCTGCTGCTCCAGTAAAACCGCCAGCCGACGGGCCTTTTCTTCATCAGGAATTACGTCGGGCAGGCGTAGCGAAGGAGTATTTGGCCGCGGCGAATACTTAAAGCCAAATACGGCGTCGAACTCGACTTCGTCCAGCAGCGTTAGGGTCTGCTCAAACTCCCCCTCGGTCTCGCCGGGGAACCCGACGATGATGTCGGTAGTGATGCTGATTTCCCGCTTTGACGCCTTGATCCAGGCAGCGCGCTCCAGGTATTCATCGCGGGTGTAAAGTCGCTGCATGGCATCGAGTACGCGGCTGGACCCGCTCTGTATTGGCAGGTGAATGTGGTCGCACAAGGTTGGAACCGACTCGATGGCCGCGATGATGTCGGGACCAAAATGCCGAGGATGGGAAGTCGTGAACCGCACCCGCTTGATTCCGGAAACCGCGCCTACCGCCGCCAGAAGTTCGGCGAAAGTCATTTTTCCTGACGGGTCCTTGTAGGAATTTACGATCTGTCCCAGAAGCTGGATTTCGGTATAGCCGAGATCGGCCATCTGCCTGGCTTCCGCCAGAACCGAATCGGAAGCGCGGCTGCGTTCCTTGCCGCGGGTGAAGGGCACAACGCAGTAGGCGCAGAACTTGTCGCAGCCCTCAATGATAGTGATGTAGCCCCTGTGTGGATTGGTGCGTGCGGTGAATTCGGTCTCGAAGCACTCGTCGGTCTCGCGGTCATCGAGGCCAGTGACTCGCTGGTTCCCTGCCTCGAGCTGCACCAGCATCTGCGGCAGGTTGCGGTACGAGGCCGAGCCACAGACCAGCGACACGTGAGGCGCGCGCTCGAAAATCTTCTCGCCTTCCTGTTGCGCCACGCAGCCCAATACGCCGAAACGCTTCCCCTGCTTGTAGAGTTTTTTGTAGTCAGCCAGCCGGTGAAAAACCTTTTGCTCGGCTTTATCGCGAATGGAACAGGTGTTGTAGAGAACCAGTCCGGCTTCTTCGACCGTGGACACCTGGCGGTATCCTTGGGCCAGAAGTGTGCCAATGACTTTCTCCGAGTCATGCACATTCATCTGGCACCCAAAGATTTCCAGATAGAAGGTTTTCTGTGCGTCAGACGGCATCGTCACTCAAGTATAGCGCCATGTGGGCGCGAACGTCCCTTCGACTTTGCTCAGGGCAGGCCCGCTCGTGCCCCCGCGGGCTTGGCACTTTCTGCAGCCAAGAGCTCTTAACCGCAAAGTTCGCGAAGGCGACGCAAAGGACGCAAAGCGGAACCATACACTCTTCCCTGCACATTTCTTCGTCCCCAGCTTTGCACAGGCGCCCTCAGGTTTTCCACAACTGCTGTCCCCCGAAAGCCTTATCCAACAGGCAGTTCGACGTTTTCCGGTCATGTCAATCGATTTGCATTCCTTGGCGGCGGACGGCGAACCAGAATCGCCAGACGGGCCGTTGACAAAAATTTCTTTAGGACAAGAATACGCGACGATTGCTGCCTGTAGAATTTCCATCATGAACTCTCAACTTCTCGACTCCGTGCTTCTGCAGACCGACTTCCCGGAACTGAAGCTGCACGCCAGCGGCAAGGTTCGCGACGTCTACCTCCTCGACCAGGAGCGTTTGCTGTTCGTCGCCACCGACCGTATCTCGGCCTTCGACTACGTGCTCGCTACCGGCATTCCTCACAAGGGCAGGGTGCTGACGCAGATCTCGCTTTTCTGGTTCGAGTTTCTTCGTGACCTGGTACCCAATCATCTGATTGCCGCCGACGTCCGCCAGTATCCAGCCGCCCTTCAGAAGTATGCAGACCAATTGCAGGGCCGTTCGATGATCGTGGCCAGGGCGGAAATGTTTCCGGTCGAATGCGTGGTGCGCGGCTACATCTCGGGGTCGGCGTGGAAGGAGTACAAGGCCACGGGCCACGTTTGCGGGATCGAGCTGCCGAAAGGCCTGCGGGAGTCGGATCGCCTGCCGGAACCGATTTTTACGCCTTCCACCAAAGCCACGACCGGTCATGACGAGAATATTCCTTTTACCGAGATGGCCGGGCTGGTGGGGCCGGAGCTGAGCCGCCAGCTGCGCGAAATCAGTCTGGCGGTTTATAGCAAGGCGGCAGAGTTCGCTCGGCAGAAGGGCATCATCATTGCTGACACCAAGTTCGAGTTTGGACGCACCGCGCAGGGCATAACTCTGGCGGACGAGGTGCTCACCCCGGACTCTTCCCGCTTTTGGCCGGCCGACAAGTACGAACCCGGCCGGGCACAGGACTCGTTCGACAAGCAATATGTCCGGGACTATTTGGAGGCGATTCGCTGGAACAAGCAGCCTCCCGCTCCGGGTCTTCCCGCGGAAGTGGCGAGCCAGACCAGCCAAAAATATGTCGAGGCGTACCACCTGCTTACGGGGCGTGATCTGGATGTGTAACGGCATCGCCGTACAGAGTGGTGCCTCATGAACTTAGCGGACTGGGTCATTATCGTGGTGATCGTGGCTTCCGCGATGCACGCAGCAGCCATGGGATTCTTTCAGTAAGCGTTCCACATCGGGGGCCTGATTGCTGGTTACCTGCTGGCCGCGTGGCAGTATCAGACCCTAGGTATTTTGTTGGGAAAGTACTTGAAGTCACCATGGGTCGCGGATAGCGCCAGCTTCCTGATTATTTTCTTTGCCGTGACCGTGGCGTTTGGGCTGGCTGGCCGAACGGCTCGATGGGTGATGAAAGCGTCGGGACTTCGCTTGGTCGACCGGTTCCTCGGCGGATTGCTGGGGACGTTGCGCGGCGCTTTGATCGTTGCGTTCGTGCTGGTGGGCATGACGTCGTTCACGCCGTCAGCCAAGTGGCTGGAGGGGTCGGAATTGGCTCCATACTTCCAGGCCGTGGGGCGAGCCGCCATCTGGCTTGCGCCGTCGGAATTACGGGCACGCTTTTACCAGGGATTAGATTTGCTTCGCCATCCACCACAGTCACCGCAGACCGGTTCGGCAAAGCAGCCTTCCGGGAAATAAGCAGTCGGAAAGCTTTGTTGTTATACTCGCAGCTTTTCACGCGATCGATTCGTCACGCGGGAAGGAAGATAGAAGCAAGACAAAGAAAGAGAGATGCCGTGAGAGATCAGCTCGAAGCCCTCATCCTGCAGATGTACCGCAGCAATATTCTTTATTCCGAAGCGGTGCGCGAGTTCAAAAAGAAATTCATTCTGACCGTGCTGCAGGAGAATAAAGGCAACCAGTGCCGCGCCGCGCGCGAACTGGGCATGCACCGCAACACCCTCAGCCGTACCATCTCAGAACTCAAGATCGATGTGCGCCAGCTGCGCGACGGGGTCAAGCGCCCCCCCCGCAGCGCCCGCCCGGTAAACTACGAGAAGAAGACGGCGCGCTCGAACTGAAGGTATCAGCTCATCTCGAAACTGAGATCTGAGAACGGAAGACAGAGAACTGGGCTCGAAGAATACCCGGCAAAAAATTAAGGCAGCCTTTTTGGGAGGCTGCCTTTTTATTTTCGTTTGATGCCGCTTACTGCGGCTTCCTATGTACCGGTGGTTTCTTTGCGGGTGCCGGGGCGGCCTTGGTCAACAGCGCTCCTTTTTCCATCACCATCACAAAGGGCTTGGGGGTGTAGGAGACTGGTGTACCTTCGAAGTTGATCTTGTCTCCCTCCTTCGGAAGACTCCTGGCGGGGATGGGGCCCGGGAACGCCAGCTCGATGTCGGCGCGCTTCGTGTCTATGTCGTCCACACTGGCCGCCAGTTCGAGCTTGGTTGGAGTGGCGCTGATGACCTGCACTTCCGCCATTTGCAGGTTCTTGCCTTTAAGCGCGGTCCAGACTTTCTCCTGATCTTCCGGTGCGGCTTCGGACAGAACCAGTTCCCACTCCGCAAAACTCATTTCCTCGGGCTTCTTGGTTTTCAC
>Ga0099830_10000714_pt1 | contig 15612 bp, 16 predicted proteins | sample CZO8metaG_4_FD_79337 | JGI IMG/M metagenome (GOLD analysis project Ga0099830, IMG submission 79337) | Vadose zone soil microbial communities from the Eel River Critical Zone Observatory, Northern California, USA - CZOApr15con2H3.8 metaG | ecosystem: Environmental > Terrestrial > Soil > Vadose...
ATGTCCTCCTCGCAGATCGCGGCCGCGCGCGCATAGGCCGCGGCGACGCGCGCGGCCCCGGCGAGCCCGTCGACCGCACCGCGGATCTCGTCGAGCCCCCATTTGAGGTTGATCGCGGTCGGCCGCGCGGCGAACAGCGCCGCATAGGCGCGCTCGAGCGCGGCATCGGAGGCATCGGCGCGCAGCGCCAGGCACAGCCCATAGGCGGCGGTCGCCCCGATCAGGGGCGCGCCACGCACCTGCATGCTGCGGATGGCGGTGACCGCGTGCTCCGGCGTGTCGAGCCGCGCGGTGACGAATTCATGCGGCAGCCGGGTCTGGTCGATGATGCCGACCGTGCGGCCGTCCGCCTCGAGCCAAATCGTGCGCAGATGCTTGCCGTCGACCTTCATGGCGCGCTTCCTTCGGCCCTAGATAGACCGCTTTGTGGGCGCTTGCCACTTGCGCACCGAGCTATCCACTCGTTCGCTTTCCCTCTCCCCTCGCGGGAGAGGGTGGCGCCGCACGAAGTGAGGCGCCGGGTGAGGGGTAAAGCGCGAAGAGAGTCCGTCAACCCCTCACCCGGTCCTCGCCTTCGGCTCGGACCACCCTCTCCCGCAAGGGGAGAGGGAAAGCGCGCGTGTCGCGATGCTGGCGCGAGCGATCGAACTTCCAACGCTTGCGGCTCGGCTTGCGATCCCGCACGCTAGGCGCGAGAGGCGCGCCATGACCGCGACCGACATCGACTACGAGGCCGAATACAACAACCGCGCGCGGGTGCCGGAGCATCCGCAAATCTTCGAGCGCTGGCGAGCGGCCGCAAAGGAATTCCGCGACGAGATGGCGGCGCAGGGCCGGGCCGAACTCGCCGTGCCGTACGGCACGACGCCGCGGCAGATCATCGATTTCTTCCTCGCCGAGCCCGACAGCGGAAGGCTCGCGGTGTTCGTCCACGGCGGCTATTGGCGCTCGCTCGAGCCGGAAACGTTCAGCCATTTGGCGCGCGGGCTCGTCGCGCACGGCATCTCGGTCGCGGTCGCCGGTTACGATCTCTGCCCGCAGGTGCAGGTCGCCGACATCGTCGGCGAAATCCGCCAAGCCTGCCTTCATCTGTGGCGCCGGTTCGGCAAGCGCATGTTCGTGTACGGCCATTCCGCCGGCGGGCAACTGGCCGCCTGCGCGCTCGCGACCGACTGGAAAGCATACGGCATGCCGGATAACGCCGTGCCGGCCGCCTGCGCGATCTCGGGCCTGTTCGATTTGACGCCGCTCGTCGGCATCTCGATGAACCAGGATCTGCGCCTCGACCTCTTGGAGGCGCGGCGGGTCTCGCCCCTGTTCTGGGACGCGCCGCGGGGCCGCGTCCTCGACGTGATCGTCGGGGCGCAGGAATCGCGCGAGTTCCTGCGCCAGAGCCGCGAGATCGCCGACGCCTGGGCCAAGGCTGGCACTACGACGCGCTGCGAGGAAGCGCCGGGCAATCATTTCACCGTGCTTGACCCGCTCGCGGATCCGGGAAGCGCGACGGTCAAGCGGCTCGCGGCGCTGGCGGAGCAGACGCCGCACTGATCGGCCGGACGAGCGCATCGAATTGCTACTCACGACAATTGTTTGAAGAAACTCAGCCACACGCGCGCTTCCCCTCTCCCAGCCAAACCCGGGAACACCCGGGTTTGGCTGGGAGAGGGGAAGCGAGTATGCGGCTCGCGAGACGCCAAACAACTCCAGCAAATAGTTCCTGCGTTACCAGCGCTGCTTAGTCGCCCGTCCTCTGCCGTTCGTCCTCTGCACCTTTATCAGAAGAAGGCTTGGATGCCGGTTTGCGCCCGGCCGAGGATGAGCGCGTGGATATCGTGGGTGCCCTCGTAGGTGTTGACGGTCTCCAGATTCGCCAGCACGCGCATGACGTGGAACTCGTCGGAGATGCCGTTGCCGCCGTGCATGTCGCGGGCCACGCGCGCGACGTCGAGCGCCTTGCCGCAATTGTTGCGCTTCAAGAGCGAGATCGCCGCGGCTGCGGCCTTGCCCTGGTCCATGAGCCGGCCCAGGCGGAGCACCGCGTGCAGGCCGAGCGTGATCTCGGTCTGCATGTCGGCGAGCTTCTTCTGGATCAGCTGGTTCGCCGCGAGCGGCCGGCCGAATTGCTTGCGGTCGAGCACGTATTGCCGCGCGCGGTGCCAGCAGAACTCCGCGGCGCCGATGGCGCCCCAGGCGATGCCGTAGCGCGCGCGGTTGAGGCAGCCGAACGGGCCCGCGAGCCCCTTGGCGTTCGGCAGCAAATTCTCCTCCGGCACGAAGGCGCCGTCGAGCACGACTTCGCCGGTGATCGAGGCGCGCAACGAAAGCTTGCCCTCGATCTTCGGCGTGGAGAATCCCTTGGTGCCGCGCTCGACGAGAAAGCCGCGGATCACGTCGTCGAGCTTCGCCCACACCAGCGCTACGTCGGCGATCGGCGAATTGCTGATCCAGGTCTTGGCGCCGGTGAGCGCAAACCCGCCCGACGCCCGCTGCGCGCGCGTCACCATCGAGCCGGGGTCGGAGCCGTGGTCGGGCTCGGTCAGGCCGAAGCAGCCGACCATCTCGCCGGTCGCGAGCTTGGGCAGATATTTCTTGCGCTGCGCTTCCGAGCCGTAGGCGAAGATCGGATGCATCACGAGCGAGGACTGCACCGACATCGCCGAGCGGTAGCCGGAATCGACCCGCTCGATCTCGCGCGCGATCAAGCCGTAGGCGACATAGGAGAGGCCCGCCCCGCCGTATGGCTCGGGCAGCGTCGCGCCGAGCAGGCCGAGCGCGCCCATCTCGCGCAAAATCTCGCGGTCGAAATGCTCCTCGCGGAAGGCTTTGAGCACGCGCGGGAACAGCCGCTCTTGCGCATAGCCGCGCGCGGTGTCGCGCACCATGCGCTCCTCGTGCGAGAGCTCGCCCTCGAACTCGAGCGGGTCCTCCCAGTGGAATTGAGCCTCCTCGGCCGGCGCGGCGGCGCATTTCTTCTTTTCGGCGGCTTGCGACATGGGCTGCCTCCTGTGGCGCGCGGGGGGCGGCGCGCGGTGTTCCGGAATGGCCCTCGATCATACCCCGGGCGGGAGCATGCGGCGTGTTTTTTGCCGGATGCGGCCCACGCGGCGGACCGCATTGCCGCTCCGGATTGCTTCGGCTATGGATGGCTTCCGTCCGGCCCTGGGTTCCACAAGCCCCGATCTTCGTCGCGAGAGGCCGGCCGAATGCGCCCGTAGCTCAGCTGGATAGAGCGTTGCCCTCCGAAGGCAGAGGTCACAGGTTCGAATCCTGTCGGGCGCGCCAATTCGGAATGGTCCATACCGGAAGAGCTGAAGCTCCGCGTTATCCGATAGGGTCCCTATCGCGTCCGATCGACGGCCGCAGCGAAGACGCGCCAAGGAAGGAACCGATGTTTCACAGACTGCCGATCGTTGCCGCGGCCAGCGTGCTGGCGTTGTTCTGTACCGTGAACGCCGGAAGCGCCGCCAAGCTCGGGGCAAGGTGCGACGGCTTTACCGGCGGTCGATGCGGTCCGGGGCTGTGGTGCGATCGCGATCCGGGACAGTGCGGGCCGGCGGACCGCCCGGGGACTTGCGTGAAAGTCCGGCAGCTGTGTTTTCAGCTGTATCGGCCGGTGTGCGGATGCAACGGCAATACCTATGCGAACGATTGCCATCGTATCAGGAGCAAGGTGGCGAAAAAGCACGACGGAAAATGCTGAAGCTCGCCTGCGCTTGCAACGGCGGTTGAGGATTTCACCGCTGCGGGCGCGCGCGACGAGTTCCCCGCCCTGGCCAATGGTCAATCCAGGAGCTCGATCCGCCCGCTGTGCAGGTCGTACACCGCGCCGACGACGCGGATCTTGTTCTCGTCCACGAACTTGCTGAGGATCGGCGTCGCCGTCTTCAGCCGTTCCACGTTCATGGCGACGTTGTTCCGGATCGCGTTGTCCAGCGTATTGCCGCGTTCGGCGAGCGCGGCCTTCACGGCTGGGCCGAGGTTGCCGACCAGCGCCGGCAAATGCCCCGGAAGCGTAACGCCATCCCGGATGGATTGGATCGCGGCATCCACCGCACCGCACCCCTGATGCCCGAGCACCATGAGCAGCGGCGTGTTCAACGCCGAGACCGCGTACTCGAAGCTGGCGACGGCATCCTCGCTGACGAAGTTTCCGGCAACGCGGCAAACGAACAGATCCCCGCGCCCCGTGTCGAAGGCATATTCGGGCGCGACGCGGGAATCGGCACAGCCGAGGATCCCCGCGAACGGGTTCTGACCCTTGGTCAAGGCCTCGCGTTCGTGCTGAAAGTCATGTCGCTTGGAAACGCCCTGCACATAGCGCTCATTGCCTTTCATCAGGCGCTCGAGCGCAGCGTGGGGAGAGAGGACGTTTTCCGGCTTCGGTGGGGTTTTTGTCGGCGCCGCGATGCCGGAACGGGAAAGCGTGAGGCCCAGTGCGGCGCTTCCCGCAAGCTTCAGAAAGCCACGGCGCGGTAGTACGGTAAAAGCGGTTGAATCCATGGGAACACCTGTACTCGCCTGGGTGAAAAATAGCACGCCGCGCTTCAGCGGGCAGTCCGTCGTCGGACCCGCAAGTCAAGGCCCGGTCCGGCGCGGGACGGTCCTGCCTAGGCCGGCACGACCGGCACTTTCTCCTTGCGCAACGCTGCCATCACCTGCTTATCCAGGTTCAGGTGCGCCTCGACGAGCTCCGGCGGGGTCAGCGCCATCCACTGGTTCAGCGACACATCGGCGTAATAGCTGCTCTTGAACATCTCGAGAAAGCGCAGCGGCGTGCTGCCGGTGTTCTCGATGTAATGCCCCATGGCGAAGGGCACGTAGCCGACGTCGCCGGCCTGAAAATCAAAGGTGCGCGCCTGCCCGGCGCCGGCAAACACGCCCATGCGTGCCTGGCCCTCGATGTAATACTGCCATTCGTCGGTGTTGGGGTGCCAATGCAGCTCGCGCATCGCACCCGGATCGACCTCGACCAGCGCCGCGGCGATATTCTTGGAAGCCGGGAACACGGCGGAATCGGTAATCCGTACGGTTCCGCTCTTCGTCTTGATCGGCTGCTGCGCCAGCATCCTGTGGCTCAAGCTTTGCGGCATGGCGGTTGCGCCCGGGATCCTGTCGGAGCTGAGCGGTCCGGGCACGGGAGCCGGAAAAATGTAACGCTCACGGGGGTCTGGTGTGTGGCCGAACAACGAAGCCGCCACGCCGAAATTCTTGGCCAGCACCTCGTTCGGCGCGTGCTTGAACCAATCGCTGATCAGGAAGGTGTTGTCTTCGTCGAAGTCGCCGTCGTCGAACACCAGAAGGAACTCGGCGCCGTCCGGGCCGAGGCCCTGGATGGAGTGCGGAATGCCCGACGCGAAATACCAGAGATCTCCCACCCCCACGTCGTCGACGAAGTTCCGCCCCTGCGCATCGATCGCGGTGATGCGCGCGCTGCCGTAGAGCATATACGCCCACTCGGCGGCCTTGTGCCAATGCAGCTCGCGCACACCGCCGGCGTTCAGACGCATGTTCACGCCCGCGATATTCTTGGAGATGCCGAGCTCCCGCACGGTGATCTGACGCGTCCAGCCGCCGCTTTCCAGCCGCACATGCGAGTCGGAGAAGGAGAAGCGCAGATTGGGCAGCGTGCCGTGGTCGGTGGAGGGCGGGACGAGAATATCGGGGTTTTGCCGGTCGCGCATCAGATTGCGCGGCCCGGGATCCGTGCCGCCATGACCGGGGCGCTGGGGTTGCGGCACTGCCTGGCCGGTCTGCGCCCTCGCGGCAGTTGTCGCCGTCAACACGCCGCCGGCGGCAGTGGTGATCATGTTTCGTCGCGAGATCGGATTCATGATGTTTTCTCCCTTGCGATGTTGCGGCATCGATCCGCCGTCGTGCTCCAGCTAACGCATTGGTCGGTTCGACCGCTGCGCGCCGGCCTTCACGGTTTCGGCGGCGGCTTCTTCTTCGCCGGCGCCGCCGGCTTCGGCGGCGGGGCGACCGGGGCGAGCTGCGCGAACACCGGGTTCGGCGTGAATTTCGGGTCGGACACGCCCTGCTGCCCGGGCTGGATCTTCACCGCGACCGTATTGGGCGCAAAGCCCTGCTCCGAGAAAGTCACGGTGAACGGCGCCTCGGCCGTAATTTCCAGCGAGCACGGGGTCTGGCAGGTCGCGCCGAGCGAAACGGCCGCTTGCGCGCCCTGCGGCTCGGAATTCGAGGCCGTCAAAGCCGCGATCGGCGCTGCCCTCATCCCTGCCCTCCGGGCCGGCGGCTCGCATATCTGTGCGGCGCGATCCGAACCCACCGCGCGGCCGAGCGCCCACTACCCCATGGTACCATAAGGGCCATGCGGCGGCACCGCGGTGCCGGAGCCCCGGGAGCAAGATTCTCCAAGTGCGGCGCGCGCGGCGGGGCTAGGATCCAGGCATGATTGCCCATGGATTTACGCTGTTCGATACGGCGATCGGCCGGTGCGCCATCGCTTGGAGCGGGCGCGGCATCCTCGCCGTGCAGCTTCCGGAGGCGGACGAGCGGAAAACGCGCAGGCGTCTCATCCGGCGCTTTCCGCAGGCGCACGAAGCGCCGCCGCCGCCCGCCGTCGCGCGTGCGCTCGAGGGCATCGCCGCGCTGCTGCGCGGCGAGCGCATCGATCTTTCCGCCGTCGCGCTCGACCTCGATGGCGTGCCGCCATTCCATCGCCGCGTCTACGAGGTTACGCGCACGATTGCGCCGGGCGCGACGCGCTCGTACGGCGAGATCGCGGCGCGGCTCGGCGCGCCTCGTTCGGCGCGTGCCGTCGGGCAGGCGCTCGGCAGAAATCCGTTTGCGATCCTGGTGCCGTGCCATCGCGTGCTCGCGGCCGGCGGCAAGCCCGGCGGGTTTTCCGCGAACGGCGGAGTTGCGACCAAGCTCCGCCTGCTCGCGATCGAAGGCGCGCAGAACAACGGCGCGCCCGCGCTGCCGTTGTGATCGCAAGCGCCGCGGTCCCCAAGCGACGAACGCCGGCCGACCGCCTGCGGCTTTCAAATTGCTCGACCTTCGGGCCGCAGATAGAATCCGAAAAATGCCGGCCACGACCCTATTTCGACGCGGATCGATCTCGCGCGGGGCGAGGTGTCGGCCGATGACGGCGCGACCTGGCGTCTCGCCGTGGAGTTCTTCGCGCGCCGCGTGGACGCTGCCTGAACGATGGTGCAAGGTGCCGCTGCTCGAAATCGCCGGCTCTCGCAAGACGCCCTGGGGAACGCAATGGCTCTCGCCTTTTATTACGCATCGGGCTCGCCCTATGCGTGGCGCGTTTGGCTCGCGCTGGAGCACAAGGGCATCCCGTACGAGCGCAAGACGCTGTCGTTCGACGCGGGCGATCTCAAGACCCCGGAGTTTGCCGCGCTCAATCCGCGCCGAAAAGTGCCGGTGATCGTCGACGAGGGCTTCGCGCTCTACGAATCCGGCGCGATCGTCGAATACCTCGAGGACAAGCGGCCCGGCGAGCCGCGGCTGTTCTCCGCCGATCTACGTCAGCGTGCTCTGCAACGGCGTATGGTGCGGGAAGCGGACCAGTATTTCGCCGCGCCCATGGAGCGTCTGGTCGAGGCCGTGCTGTTCACTCCGCCGGAGCGCTGGTCCGAGGAGCGGATTGCGGCCGCCCGCGCCGACGCGCACCGTGAGCTCGCGATCTGGGAGACGGCGATCGCCGGCGAGTATCTGGCCGGCGCGTTGTCCGCCGCGGATTTCACGCTGTATCCCTATGTTGCGTTGGTGCTGCGCATGGGCAAGCGAAGACCTGATCTGGTAACGGTCGATTTGATCGGCCCCTCGATCAGCGCCTGGATGCGCCGCATGGAGGCGCTGCCCGTCACCCGAAAGACCTGGCCGCCGCACTGGAAATGAGCTGTGGGGCGCAGTTCGGCGAGCCTCGCGCTGCCCCGCCACGCCAGCAATTTTAGCGCAAACGGCAACGCGGCGTGAACCATTTCGATACAACCACGGCATTCGACCGATGCGGTTCACCGAACGTTGGCAACAACGACATAGTAAGGGGAGAGCCGCACCATCGGGACTTGGACATGTCCATCGATTTCAAGACTCTGTTTCTGCTCACGCTCGACGTCGAGGCGATGTTGGGGGTTCTGCTGCTGTTCTCGTGGATGCAGAACACCGCGGTCCGGGCCGTCGCCTGGTGGGGCTGCGCGTATCTGCTGCGATCGTTATCAATCGGGCTCTACGGAATGTACGGTGCGCTGCCCGACTTGATCACGATCACCGTCGCCGACGTCATCTTGTTCGGCTCGTATGCGGTAACCTGGACCGGCGCACGCATCTTCGACGGCCGCGGCCCGCGGCCTGGCTCGCTGATCACCGGGGCCACGGTCTGGTTGCTGGCGTGCCAGTTCGCCGAATTTGCTCAGGCTCCGGCCATCCGTGCCTCACTCAGTGCGGCCATCATTGCCGCGTTCATGTGGCTCACGGCCTATGAATTCTGGTGGAACCGGGCGGAGCGGCTGCTGTCACGCTGGCCGGCGATATTCATCCTGTTCGCCAACGGCGCGGTGTTCCTGCTGCGCAGTCCGCCGATCGCCCGGCTGGCATGGCCGACCGACGAGCAGGTGTTCTCCAGCGCCTGGCTCACCGTGATCAGCAGCGAATCGCTGCTGGCGACGATTTCGACCGCCTTCATCCTGCTCGCGATGGCCAAGGAGCGCGCCGAGCTCCGCCACAAGACGGCGGCCACCAAAGATCCGCTGACGGGGCTCGCGAACCGACGCTCCTTCTTCCAGGAAGCCTCCAGGCTGATGCAGACCAGCGATCGTCCGGTCGCTCTGCTGATGGTCGACCTGGACCATTTCAAATCGATCAACGATCAGTTCGGCCACGCGGCGGGAGACGAGATCCTGCGGATTTTTGCGAAGACGGCGAGCGCCAATCTGAGGCCGTCGGACCTCGTCGGCCGGCTGGGCGGCGAGGAGTTTGCCGTCCTGCTGCCGGCGGCGTCCCAGGAGGGCGCATGGTTCGTCGCCGAGCGGCTGCGCTCCGTATTTGCGGCCGCTGCTGGTACTGTGAATGGATTGTCCATTCAGGCGACGGCGAGCGTCGGGATATCGATCCTCGACCCCGGACAGGACATGAGTGCACTGCTGGATCGCGCCGATCAGGCGCTCTACCGGGCAAAAGCCAGCGGGCGCAACCGGGTCGCCGGTCCTCAGCCGCAATTCTCCCCGGCCGCCTGAGCGCGAGCCGCCGCCCGCGGCGCGGAACACGACGGGCGCCGCCCGCTTGCTCTCTGGGCCTTGGCTGCGGGGTGCGGACGTTACCGGAGAGCCGGGCCGGATAAGCCGTCGGAAACGGCAGCGCCAACTCGGGTCTGCACCGGCGGATCGCGTTTTCCTGCTGCGGACTTCAGCAGCGTCACCTCGATGCCCAGCCGCTTGGCGTCGGCAAAGCTCAGCCAGGTGACGGAATCCGGTCGAGCTTGCGCGACGTAGATGACGGCGGAGTACGAAAGCCCGACGCGATTAAGGTAGGCACCCAGAAGCGCGTTCCCGACGCCGGTCACTTGCCCGGATTTCGGGTCGGAAGCCGCATGCAGCCCGATCCGCGCTCCCGGTCCCATGAAGCGACGGGCGCCGCCCAGCCATGCCAGCGCGCATGCGGAAGCGCATCGCGCGCCCGCAGGCACGAGGGTGTGGAACTGCTTCAACCGGATCATTTCTCCCATCTGAATGCCCGTTACCACGCTGCCGCCGTTGCTTTGAAAGCGGACCATGGCCGTCGCGAGCGGGGCGATTTTCGTAAAAAACCGTTCGCCGTCGGCGACGTCCAACGTGCCTTGCACCACGACAACCGCGGGCTTCTCCGATCCGGCGGATTGCACGGAGATCGCGGCGGCCCGGGCGGGTCCCGCCGACAACACCGCGCAAGCCAGGATCGCAAATCGCATCGAGCTTTACCTGTCCAGCACCGGATGGGGACCTGGCCACCGAGCCGCGCCCGAGAGTCTAATCCCCGGGACGACGCCGGGCCAGCGGCCGAAGCGCAGTCCCGGCCGCCGCCGGTCCGTGCACTAAGGATCTCTGAACCACTTTGCGGCTAGGTGGGGGCCTCGGCCCCGCATCCAGCGGCTGAAAGCGCCATGTTGAAGGAAAGACGCCGGCACGCGCGCCACAGCATCAATCGCGTGGCCAAGGTCCAATCGGCGGGCTCGCTGCCGCGAGACTGTCTCGTCACCGACATCTCGGACGCAGGCGCAAGGCTCTACGCCGAGGGCATCGTGATTCCGGATCAATTCGTTCTACTGATCACCGGCTCCCAGACCGTGCGTCGGCAGTGCCGGGTGGTCTGGCGCCTGGGCAACGAGATCGGCGTCGAGTTCGCCTGAACGCGCCGCTTCGCCCGCGCGAGGACCACCCGACATTTCCCGCCGCAGGAATGCCCGGCAATTCCGCGTGTATTTATCGGATATTTTTAACTCGCGCCTGTCGCCCCATGGCGGGTTTTTCGCTACAGTGGAAACGACCGGTATGTTTCGCCGGTGATGGGGCATTGGGGAGGCACAACATGCCGAACATAGCACTCGATTGGACGACGGTGGACTGGGCCAATGTGGGCCTGCTCTCGGCGATCGCGTTCCTGGCGGCGCTGCTCGGCAACATCCTGATCTTCAAGCACCGGCTCTGGGCTGCCATTCTGGCCGGGTTGCTGTTCGCCGCGGCCTATGTGTTCCTGGCGTACTATCCGCACGGTCTTACGGTGCCCGGGCTCAAGACCGGCGCCCGCAAGGCGCCCGCGGTGGTGGGACTGAACTTGACGAGCCCCGAGATCGCGCCGGGCGCGACCATTCAGAACGAGCAGGTCTACCGCGGCTTCGACTGCAACGGCACCAACATCTCGCCGGAGCTGCGCTGGAGCGGGGCTCCGAGCACGGCGAAAAGCTTCACCGTGACGCTCTATGATCCCGACGCTCCGACCGGCAGCGGCTGGTGGCACTGGGTGATCGTCAACATCGCGCCGACCACCACGTTCCTGCCGCGCAACGCCGGCGACCCGAAAATGGGCTTGGCGCCGCCGGGCACGATCCAGATCCGGACCGATTTCGGCACTGTAGGCTACGGCGGGCCCTGCCCGCCGCAGGGCGACAGGCCGCATCGTTACGTGTTCACCATTTTCGCCGTCGACGTCGACAAGCTTCCGGTCGACGAGAGTGCGTCCGCGGCGCTCGTCGGTTTCAATCTGCACTCCCATACGTTGACCAAGGCGACGCTGACCGGCTTTTACCGCCGCTGACCGCGAGCGCGCCCCCGGCTTTTTCGTCGGGCGACCCAGAAGATCCCTCACGTCAGATCGAGTAGAGTTCGTTCCGTCTCGCGGCGCAGCGCGCGAGAACGCGGCGGTTCTTGCGACCTGGACTACCACGCGTCGACGACCATGCGCGTCACCGAAATGACGGAACGAGCCCCGAGGTGGCGACGAGCCACACGCCCCCCGCGCTCAAGGCGCACCCGACGAGGACCGGCAAGGTCCGTCCGGGCGGCGACAATTTTTCCAGCAGCACCAATGCGGTGAGCCCGACGATCCACAGCACGTTCATCACCCCGCCGACGAACAACAGCGTCATCAGCGCCCAGCAGCATCCGACGCAGTAAGCCCCGTGCGCGAGCCCGAGCCGGAACGATCCGGGCGCATCGGCACGGAACCCGCCGTGGCGGTGGATGAAGAACAGCGGCGACTGGCATTGCGACAGGCACGCGGTTTTGAGCGGCGTGAGCTGATAGATGCCCGCCGCGAGCAGCACGAGCCCGCCGAGCGCACTGCCGGCGGCTCCCGACATCGGCGCGAGCAGGGCCGCGCGCTCCAGCGCCCATTGGGCGCTTGTCGCAATGAGCGCAAAGCCGATCCAGCACAGCAGATAGCCAGATGCGAACCATCCGGTGGGCGCGAACGGATGTCCCTGCAGCGCCGCCTGTCTAGCCACCCGGGCATAGATCAGGATCATCGGCGCGGCGGCCGGCGTCATCATGCCGACCATCATCACCGCCCACATCGTCAGCACGAACAGGAACTCGGCGACGCTCCACGGCCTGGGCGACGGTGCCAGCATGGCGCCCATGTCGCCCATGGGCATGCCGTTTGCCTCGGTGGCCGGCATCCTCATGCCGAAGGCCAGCCACAGCACATAGGCCCAGGCGAGCGCGGTGAGAACGGCGAGCGCGCCCGCCACGACCGCGCGGTCGCGGCGAAGCAGGATCTCCAGCGATCCTTCCGCCATTCGCTTCAGCGTATGACGCCGGTCTGGCACAAGTGCAGATCGGCGAAATGCGCGTGGGAATCCGCGAGCTCGAGCCGGATCGGGCCGTTGGTCTTGGCCCAGCCGCGGCCCACTTCGGCTGCCGCGAACTCGAAGCCGTTCGGCATGTCGAAGCGGGCGCGGTGCTCGTTGCCCGTGACCGGGTTGCGGATCGGCTCGCCGCGCGCCTCGACCAGGTCCGCGACCTTCAGGCGAGCCTTGCGCGCGTCCACGTCGACCTCGAACTCGATGTCGGCAAAGATCGGATCGTGGACTTTGTCGAACGTCGTGGAAAACACCTGGAACATCGTCGCGCCGGGCACGGTATCCTGGCCGCCGAGAATCCGAAGCAGCGCCTCGCGCTGCGCCGCGGTTGCGCGCTTGTCGATGATGATGCTGGCTTCGCCCTTGCCTTCGTGGATGGGGCCGGGCCATTTGAGGATGCTCACCGTGCGCAACCCGTCGAGCCGTGTCGGGCCGTGATATCCTTCGTCGATCTGCATGCCGACCACCGCCTGGCAGTCGCCATATGTCGGCAGGGCGTTGAACTGGCAGGGACAGCCGTAGGCGCAATTGCAGTGGCCGAACTCCCGGCCCTTGATCATCCAGCTCGCGTCCGGCATCGCAATCTCCATCCCCGCCCATCGATGGCGGATTCGTGGAGAATCCACCATACTATCCGCCGCAAGGGAAGCTGCCGACGCGGCCCGCGCCGGCGCATCGGGCGAGCCGACGCGCGCCGATATGTCCGGGCGCCGTCCCGGTGAGCGCCCGATAGGTTGCGCGTTCCACGACCTGTCCGCACTGCAGGGATCCCGATGAAACGCCAATGCCTCGCCCTAGTCGCGCTTGCCAGCCTGCTTGTTGCCTCCGTGGCGCTCGCGCAGGAGCGCTCGATCACGGTCGCCTCGACGACCTCCACCGAGCAATCGGGTCTGTTCGGCTATCTGCTCCCGCAATTCACCGCCAAAAGCGGAATCCGCGTGAACGTGGTCGCCGTCGGAACCGGTCAGGCGCTCGACATCGGCCGGCGCGGCGATGCCGACGTGGTGTTCGTCCACGACAAGGCGGCGGAAGAGAAATTCCTCGCCGAGGGTTTCGGCGTGAAGCGCTTCGACGTGATGTACAACGACTTCGTCGTGATCGGACCGGGCAGCGACCCCGCGCGGATCGCCGGCGGCAAGGACGTGCTCGAGGCATTGCGCAAGATCGCGGCCATCAAGGCGCGGTTCATCTCGCGCGGCGACCGGTCCGGCACCCACGCCGCGGAGCTGCGCTATTGGCACGACGCGGGCATCGATATCGGCTCGGTCAAAGGCGCCTGGTACCGCGAGATCGGCCAGGGCATGGGCGCCGCGCTCAACATGGCGGCGGCCGCCAATGCCTATCTGCTCTGCGACCGCGGGACCTGGCTGTCGTTCCAGAACCGCGGCGAGCTTTCGATCCTGGTGGCAGGCGACCGCCGGCTGTTCAATCAATACGGCGTGATGCTGGTCAATCCGGCAAAGCACCCCAACGTGAGGACGAGGGAAGGGCAGGCCTTCGTGGACTGGCTCGTCTCCCCGGAGGGCCAGCGGACGATCGCCGCCTACAAGGTCGGGGGCGAGCAGCTGTTCTTTCCCGATGCCCGCGATCTGAAGGGATCGTGATTGTAATAGGCCGTATAGGGGCCAAAGCTCTACGGCAGGTCGCGCCATGGTGCGCCTGATCGCAAGATCCGACCGGCTGCCGTTGAGCACACGACGGTCATCTACACGCGGCACGCGCCGTGGTTTATTCGGGAGGAACGGCCTGATGGCGGCCCATTCACAGTCCGTGAGTTCATACCGCATGATTCGAGCCTCCAGTTTTGGAGCCTGAATCACGACAATCCCGATACCTTCAACACCGAACTGGCATTTCCCAGATTACCCGCTAACCGGACATCGTGCGGGCATCGCAAAAGCGACGCGATTGACCCGAAGCGGAACTTGCGCTCCCTGATATGATGGGATTTATCGAATCCAACTGGCGTCGATAGATCGAGTCACGTTTGGCCGGTTGCCTAAGTGCAACCGCCTTTCCGGCGGCCCGCTAGGTCGCGAGGCATCTTTGGGCAAGATTCAACGAAACACGCCAATTGAGAGCATGGCTTTGATCGACGTGCTGTGAACACGATAGCGATTACCGTCGCGGTTAAACGGTGTAGCAGTTCGAAATAAAGAACAATACAACCAGACTGACCCCACTCGATACCGTGATGGCGACAAAGGTGCATGGATTCTTCAAAGGACAAGCAGGATGCTCGACAGGCGCACAGTAACCGCCGCATTGCTCGCTGGAGCGGCAACCTCAATAATTGGCGCGGGCAAGGCGCGAGCGCAGACTCAGCCTCTCACGCCCGCACGTAACGTGGTTTTGGTTCATGGCCTCTATGCTGACGGATCTTGCTGGCTAAGAGTAATCCCGCTTTTGCAGCAGGTCGGCCTAAACGTTACGGCGGTTCAAAATCCTCTGCGATCGTTAGATGAGGATTGTGAATTCACGCGCCGCACCCTGACCTTGCAGGATGGCCCGACAGTTTTGGTCGCCCACTCCTATGGAGGCGAGGTTGTCACGCAGACGGGGGGCGACCCGAAGGTATCGGCCTTGGTGTACTGCTCGGCACGTGCGCCTGACGCGAACGAGGATTATACGGCGCTCGCCAAGGCCTATCCTACCCCGCCGGCGAGCGCGGGCCTCGTTCACGCCAACGGCTATGTTCAGCTGAGTGAGGAGGCCTTCCTCCGCGATTTTGCCGGCGACATTGACCCGGGCACGGCCCGCGCATTGTACGCGGTCCAGGGCCGGGCCGCCGAGCCCATCTTCGGCGACCGCGTGACGCAAGCGGCTTGGCGCACAAAGCCATCTTTCTATCAAGTCTCAAGCAAGGACCGCACCATCAACCCGGACCTTCAGCGCTTCATGGCGAAGCGAATGAAGGCCAAGACCATCGAGATCGAATCCAGCCATCTTGGCATTATCTCGCATCCACGTGAGATCGCCAATCTAATATTGGAAGCGGCCGGTCACGCCACCTGATCGCCGTCCCCTGCATGGTGTCGGGAAGCATCACGACTCTGGCGGGCCCCGCCTCGTCGAGACCTCGCACAAACGGCAGCGTCTACAAGCGCGATGTCGGTTGTCGGCACGACTGCGACATCGCACCGAGCCGCCTGCAATTCCGCTTGCGGCGCCTGAGCGGACATGTAGCGGAAACGCTCGGAGGACCGGGTTTGGCCGATGCTGTTGAAAAAGTCGACGAGCAGGGAGCTGCGCTCCCTACTGGGGCTTTTGACGGGAACTCTCGTCTCATTTGGCCATCCCTCCCG
>Ga0099830_10000721_pt1 | contig 15527 bp, 15 predicted proteins | sample CZO8metaG_4_FD_79337 | JGI IMG/M metagenome (GOLD analysis project Ga0099830, IMG submission 79337) | Vadose zone soil microbial communities from the Eel River Critical Zone Observatory, Northern California, USA - CZOApr15con2H3.8 metaG | ecosystem: Environmental > Terrestrial > Soil > Vadose...
AAGTGATGATACCGGCGGCTTTTATTGCGTCCCGGAGCGGTGTGGGCCCGGGCCAGAACCATCTGAGAATCGCCTCGTCATCGAAAGGATGAAAGCTGTCCGCCTGAGGCGGATCAGCCTTCGGCTGAAAGGATGGAAGGAAGAAAGGTAAGAGAGGCCTTTCAGCGTCTCTTCAAACTCGGACCGACCGATGCAACTTAAGCCGGCCCTCCTTATGATCTCATAGATCTTTTCCGTCTCTTCCGTCCTCGGCTCTTGCTATCTACACCATCACTATTAGGCGCAAGGTGGCTAGGACTGGCGCGAATTGGCGTATTTTGTACTATCTTGTGCTGAAAGTCCTGCCAGAAATTTTTGGCAGGCTTTGTAACTGATTCATTTTCTTAGCTTCTCATATTCTGGCATGATTTTAGCTCTATCCTCAGCTCAGCATAGTCTTCAGCCGTTGACCGATTAAAAGATTAAACTCCTTAAAGGAAGTAAAGGGGAGGGAAGCCATGCTAATGGCGGCAAAGAGCGATAATCTAAAGAATTCAGTAAACGAGGAGGATGGGTTTTTGAAAGAGCTAGAGGATTTCGAGGCTGGCGTCGACCTCCTCAAGAAGTTGATGGTTGAGAGGGAGTCTGCCTACAAGCGGGCGGAGGGTTTGCTGCAGGACGAGCTCAAGAGAAGGGAGGAGGTGCTGGAAGCGAAAGACACTGCCATCAGAGAGCTGGAAGAGAGTTCGAGCGCGCAGATCCGGGATTTGGGCAGTCGGCTAAGTGAGAAAGAGGAGCTCTTGAAGAGCCGCGATGGGGAGGTAGAAGGACTCAAGTCTGAAGCGAATACGCTTACAGAGCGGCTGGCCGAGATGGAGTCTGCTTACAAGCGAGCGGAAGGTTTGCTGCAGGACGAGCTCAAGAGAAGGGAGGAGGTGCTGGAAGCAAAAGACTCCGCCATCAGAAAGCTGGAGGAGAGTGTGAGCGCGCAGGTCCGGGATTTGGGCAGTCGGCTGAGTGAGAAAGAGGAGCTTTTGAAGAGCCGTGATGGGGAGCTGGAAGGACTCAAGTCTCAAGTGAATGCGCTTACGGATCGGCTGGCCGAGATGGAGCCTGCTAAGGAGCGGGCGGAGGGTTTGCTGCGGGATGAGCTTAGGAGCAAGGAAGAGATGTTGCAGGCAAAGGACTCCGCCATCAGAAAGCTGGAGGAGAGTGTGAGCGCGCAGGTCCGGGATTTGGGAAGTCAGCTAAGTGAGAAAGAGGAGCTTTTGAACAGCCGCGATGGGGAGCTGGAAGAACTCAAGTCTCAAGTGAATGCGCTTACTGAGCGGCTGGCCAAGATGAAGTCTGCTAAGGAGCGGGCGGAGAGTTCGCTGCTGGATGAGCTTAGGAGAAGCGAGGAGATGGTGCAGGTAAGAGACTCCGCCATAAGAATCAGAGAGCTGGAAGAGAGTTTGACTGCGAAGATCCAGGATCGGAAAAATCAGCCAGGTGAGAAGGGGCAATTTGATCCATTCGAAATGCTCCTCGACAACAGCAAATGAGAGCGGTTTTTCATGTCGCTCTGGGTCCTGACCGCAAAAATTAAAGAGCTGCCGGAGTCAGGCCCCTACATCTCAACTCAGTGTCCCATCGCAATACTGCACGCTGACTCCTGAGCAACCGCAGACTTCGGCATGCCAAGCACCGCAGTTCTGCTGCATAGCCGGCTTACGGGAGCATCGGCCACGACTGGGGAGCTTAGGCTCAGAAAAGAAGCGAGCAAAGAAAAAATCCATGCGATATTTGTTGGACTGAGTTTTAGTTTCATCGACGTCTCCCTTTTCGGTAGTAGCCCCTCACTTCGCCGGCCAATAGCAACCAAGGTAAAAGCAAGACGAAGGATAAAAGTCACAAAAGAGTCGGTTTCATAAAGGAACTCTATGCAGCCTACCTCCGCAAGGCCTGTGCCAGAGATGGGAAATCAATAGAATTCGCACGTTACCGGCGGTTGGGAAAGAGCGCTGCGCGACAGAATGCGGCATTAAAGGGGAAAATTAACAGGTTTTCGCACCCCATCGGTTAGGCAGAAGAAGGTCCGCTTGGCTAAAGGCCGATGGGCGTTGTATGTTGGTACACGCAAGGCGAATCGATTAAAGACAGTGTGCCACTGCGGCAATCATTCCGTTTGAGATCTAAGGGATAGGAGATAAGTGAAACTCGCTACCTGGAACGTCAACTCTCTCAAGGTCCGGCTGCCACAGGTCCTCGACTGGCTGGCGGCGCACGGGCCCGACGTCCTCTGCCTGCAGGAAACCAAGCTCGAAGATGCGAATTTTCCGGCTGCCGACATCACCGCGGCGGGCTACCGGCCCGTGTATGCCGGGCAGAAGACGTATAACGGAGTCGCGATCCTTTGTCGCACGTCGCCCGAGGAGGTGGTCGCCGGAATTCCGGGCTACGACGATCCGCAGAAGCGTCTCCTCGCCGCCACGATCGACGGGGTGCGCACGATCTGCGTATACGTCCCGAACGGCGAAAGCGTCGATTCGGACAAGTACCGCTACAAGTTGGACTGGCTCGCGCGGCTGACCGCATGGCTCAAGGAGCAGATCGCCGCCTACCCGCGCCTGGCGGTGCTCGGCGACTTCAATATCGCACCCGAAGAGCGCGACGTCCACGACCCGAAGGCGTGGGAAGGGCAGGTATTGTTCAGCGCCCCGGAGCGGGCAGCTTTCGCTGCGTTGCTCGAGTCCGGCGTGGCGGATAGCTTCCGGCTATTTGACCAGGCCGACAAGTCCTACACCTGGTGGGACTACCGCATGAACGCCTTCAAGCGGAACCTGGGGCTTCGCATCGACCATATTCTGCTGTCACCGGAGCTGACGAAGAAGTGTAAGAGCTGTGCGATCGACCGCGACATGCGCGTCCGGGAGCGGCCTTCCGACCATGCGCCCGTGGCGGCGGAAATCGCCTAGTTTGCTCGGGCCTATTGTGTGAAGACAGACGGGGTGGTGAGAAACCGCAAGCGAAAACAGAATGAAGAAAGTATCTTATAACGGCCATACTATTGAGCTTGTCTCTCACAAGCTGGGATCAGGAGGATGGATTCCTCGCGCGACGGTGATCATCAATGAAGCGAATACCGTCAAAATGATCCCCATCTTCGGTCGACGCAGAGCGACCTTTGATTCCCGGCAAGAGGCCGACGCCTATGCTTTGGAGCTGGCGAGGCTGTGGGTGGAGGGGAGAATTTGGGGCGCAAACGGGCACGGATAGCCGGCAAACTATGGCGACGCGGAGGTCGCATCTTTACAAATTCTAGGCAAGCGCGATAGAGAGTTGCGGAGTCTCCGCTGGAATCACTGAACGGGGCGAGGGACAGCGAGAACGGCGGTGTTAAATCAAAAAGGGAACGGATCCCGAGTGCGGCATGGAATTCGGTTTATTCGACCATCTCCAAAATCTCCAGGTTTGAGCGAAAACCGGCAAGTTGGCGGTTGTGGGATATTAGTCAGCCAACCCCACTTTTTTAAGATCAACTTCGACCCCCAGTCCAGGTCGCGGCGGTGGAGACAGGAATCCGTCAACAATTTCCAACCCCGTGCAAGGATCGTCGGCCATGCGCTCGAATTCGCCGATCTCGCACGGTAGCGTGAGGTTCCTAAGACTCGCGGCCAGATGGACATTGGCGGCGTCGGCGAGGCGGCTACCCGGCGTCGTTCCTACCAGGTATTCCATACCCGCAGCCTCGCACAGCGCCGCGACCTTTCTTGCCTTTAGCAGGCCGCCCATTTTGGGAAACTTCAAGCTGATGACGTCCGCGGCGCCGGTCTCGATGATCTGCATCGCTTCGGAAATAGTGTTGACGCTTTCGTCGGCCATGATTTTCGGACGAACGGATTTCGTAACCAGAGCCATTCCTTTAAGATCGCTCGCTTTGACCGGCTGTTCTACGAGAGTCACATCGTAGGGCTCCATTTTCTCGATTCGCTGAATCGCCTCTTTCGCGGAGCAGGCCTGGTTAAAGTCAACGGTGATCGTCACGCCGGGGCCGACCGCCTCGCGGACCCGCTGCACCCGTTCGACGTCTTCCTGAAGGGTCGTCCCGACTTTGAGCTTCAAAGCGCTACAACCTTTTTCGACGATTCCCTTTACTTTTTCCGCCATCTCCTTCGGGCCGTACATTCCCATGAGACGGGTGACTCGAATGCGCGGGTGGACCACGCCGCCGAACAGCTTACATGCTGGAACGTCCAGCGCTTTCCCCATCAAGTCATACAGCGCAAGGTCTATCCCCGACTTCGCCGCTTCAGCTTTCATCGCCAGGGAATCCAGTTTGAGCATAATCGCCTCGATGTCGAACGGATCTAAGCCGACGACAGCTGGGCCAAAGAGATTGTTGATCAGGTGAAGGTGATTGGCGGCGGTGTCTCCCGTGATGTAAACCGCCCCTGGGCTTGAGATGCCGACCCCGGCCAGTCCCTTGTCCGTGTCGATTCGGACATAGAGCAAATCGTAAGTATCGCGGCCGCCGAGCGAGAGCTTCCAGCCGGTGATGACGTTATGAGCCTGATAAACGACCGCACGGACTCTGGTAATTTTCATTGTTGTCCTGGCAATTTCTGCCGCGCAACCCGCTGAAATGGCCTGAGGTCACCGGGATTCTTTCTTTTGTTTGTGATGGCTATCTTTTTCCAGGAGAGTCGTAAAGACCATCGATGAAGCCGCTCTCGTCGAGCTTCCGAACGAGCCGCGCGTCGATGACGTCTTCCGGTTTGACTTTGGTTACCTTTGGATTCATCAATCCCATCATCCGTTGGATATTGCGCAGCGCCTCCACGGACGGGTAGGGTTTCTTCTCCAAGCCCAGCATGAGATCTTGATAGCCCTCTTCCGCCGCTACTGGATCGGTAAGCTTCATGTGAACCATGACGGTTTTAATTACGGCGTTTTTGTTGCCGGGAGAAGCGATGAACGCTTGGGCTTCGAGCATGCCCTTTAGGAATTTTTCCACGGTATCTTCGTGCTCGCGCAGGTAGGCGGCGCTCACCACGACGCTGGTATTGATAAAGGGAATGTTGACGCGATAGAGCTCCAGCATGACCTTGAGCCCTTTTTGCTTCAGCCTGCGGCTGAGGAAGGGGTCCACAAGGGTCATGTCGATATTTCCCGCTTCGATCGCCTGCGCCAGGATGGCTTGATTGCCGATGGCGTTGAGCTGGATATGGTCCCGGTTCAGATCCAGTCCAAAATGCTGCAAGGCCAGGATGGCCGCCATCCAGGTGGTGCCGCCGATGCTCGTGACGCCAAAGCGTTTGCCCCGCAAGTCTTTGGCTTCTCTGATTTCCGGTCTCACGACCAGATCGTAAGGCAGCCGGTTGCTCGGACTGGCGACGATTCTAAAGTCCTGGCCTCCGGCGACGGCTGAGAGCACCGTGGCGCCCCCGATGGTGCCCAACCGCACCTCGCCGGCCGCCAAAGCCGCGGTCTGCAGATTGCTGCTTTGCAGAAAAATGGTCTCGACCTCGAGTCCGTGTTTGGCAAACAGCCCTTGCTCCTGAGCGACCCAGAGAACCGCGGATCTCGTGTTGACGGCGGATTGGCTCACGCGAATCCTGGCTGTCGCCGGCTTCGGAGTTTTCGTCGCCACGTCGGCGGAGTGAACTTCAAGGGCAAAGCCGAGAAGGGACGACAAGAGAAAAAGCATTTTCGCAACTTTGATCATCATTTACGATCAGAGGCCACATCTGCATGTTTTTGAAAGGCAACAACGCAATACGTATAAATCTGCTCCGGCGTGATGTCAATCTTTCGAACGATTTCACCTCCCCCGTTCAATTCTTTCAACATTTGAAAGGCTTGACATGATCTAGAGCCGAGTGTTAATAGACGCGCAGCTTCGGGCCGGGTCTCCAATGCTGAGTCTCAGAATCTAGTCTCAGGGAGGATGCTTATGCGGAAAAAAATGTTCCTCGCCATGGCAATCACGACTGCGGCAGTGTCCCTATTTTTCACGGCCTCTGATCTCATTGGAGCGGCAGGTTCGCCTGGAACAGCGCTGACGGGGCAAGTCAGCTCTACGGAAGAGGGTCCTATGGAAGGCGTGCTGGTCAGCGCGAAGAAAACCGGCTCGACGGTCACGATCACCGTAGTCAGCGATCAGCAGGGCCGTTATCGTTTCCCCTCGACGAAATTGGCGCCGGGCCAGTATGCGCTCAGCATCCGGGCGGTGGGATACGAGCTGGATGGCGCCGGAGCGGCGAAAATTACCGCGCAAAAAACCGCCACAGCCGATCTGAAACTCAAGAAGACACAAGATCTCGCCTCCCAGCTCACCAGCGCGGAATGGATCGCGAGCATGCCCGGCGCGCAGCAACAAAAGAATATTTTTCTGAACTGTCAGGGCTGCCACACCGTGGAGCGAATTGCAAAGTCCAAGTACACTGCGGACGAATTCGTGCAAGCCCTGTCGCGAATGGCGACTTATGCGAACATGAGCACGCCGTTGCATCCCCAGGTACGCGTTGCCGACCGATCGGCGGGAAATTCGGAAGCGGTCCGAAAGCAGGCCGAATATTTAAGCACGGTCAATTTGAGTTCAGTTTCGAGTTGGCAGTATGCGCTCAAAACCCTCCCCCGCCCCACGGGCAGAGGGACGCGTGTCATCATGACAGAGTACGATCTGCCGCGGCCGACGGCGGAGCCGCATGACGTAATCGTCGATCCACAAGGCACGGTCTGGTATTCCAATTTCGGGGAACAGTACCTGGGAAAACTCGACCCCAAGACCGCCCAGGTCACGGAGTACCCCGTTCCCGTGCTTAAACCCGGCTCCCCGACCGGCATGCTTGATTTGGAACCCGACAAAGACGGGAACTTATGGCTTGCCCTGATGTATCAAGGAGGCGTCGCGAAGTTCGATAAGAAGACGGAGAAATTCCAGATGTGGGCCATTCCGCCGGAGATTAACAACGATGCTACGCAGCAATCGATGGTGATGCCGGCCGAGTCCCACGTGGACGGCAAGGTGTGGATGACCGACGTCGATAGGCGTGCCCTGCACCGGTTAGACATCGCGTCCGGCAAATTTGACACCTTCGATCTGACCAAGCTTTTACCCAAGGACCGGCCGCACTCCGCCTACGGTATCAAGGCCGACTCTCAGAACAATCTGTACTTCATGGACTTCAGCGACCAGAACATCGGCCGGATAGATGCAAAGACCGGGAAAGCCACGCTCTATCCGACGCCGACTCCCAATTCGAGACCGCGCCGGGGCATGATGGACGCGCAAGGGCGGCTCTGGTTTGCCGAATACGGCGGTAATCGGGTCGGGATGTTGGACACCAAAACCGAACGCATCCAGGAATGGGAAGTGCCGACGCCGTGGACTGCGCCCTACGACGTGACCATCGACAAAAACGGCGAACTGTGGAGCGGCTCGATGGCCACCGATCGCGTGGTGCGGCTCGATCCCAAGAGCGGGCAAGCCACCGAATATCTCCTTCCCAGGTCGACGAACATGCGGAGAGTGTTTGTGGACAATTCGACGACGCCGGTGACCTTCTGGGTCGGGAACAACCACGGCGCCGCCATCATCAAACTGGAGCTGCTGGATTAGGACGGTGGGCACGTACCTACATCGATAAAGAATCCTGCCGGAGGCGCGGACGCTTCATCTAGCTGCTAATCTGCGCTCGACCATCAAGCAGCGGTTTTGCGCGACATGGTTGACGTCTCGTACGGATCCGGAAAAACAGCCAGGTTCGTTAATCAAATTATTGTGAGTCCTGGAAGCTTCCTCGCAGCGGGCGATTCTGGTTCCTTGATGGTGGAGGATGTGGCCACGGCGCCGCGTGCTGTGGGTCTCCTCTTTGCCGGAAGCAGCAGCGTTGCTATCGCCAACCCCATCCAACCAGTTTTAACCGTTTTTAATGTCACTATGGTCGGATCCAATTCCACGTCCAATCTCTTCTGGAAGACAGTCGCATGGTTACAGACGCTGGTGCGGGTGGCCGAAAGCCAAGCGGCCAGTCAACAGCTTCCAGGACAGGTTGACCCTGCTGCGGTAGATGCCGTCACGAGGGTTAAGGAACGCCACGAAGGCAAGCTCTTGGCAACTCCCGGAGTTGTGGGTGTGGGCGTTGGCCTTCCCGACAGGGGTCCTGATCAGCCGGTGATTGAGATCTACGTGAAGAAGATAACCGATTCATTGCAACGTACGCTGCCGGGTTCGCTAGATGGCGTCCAGGTCAAAATAGTCGAGACCGGGGAGATCATTGCGTACTGACTAATTGTGACGTCCAACTCCGGCTACATTGCTTGGGAGGTGTCCAGTCATAGGTATTTTCTTGGTCTTGCTATAACTCCCTCTACAATGGCGCCTTGCCCCATGGATTACGACAAAAATGGTGTGCTGCGCAAAAATCCGGGGACACATTACTGATCCTTAGGTAACTTCCTTCGCCGGTCATCTGGCTCTCCCAAACTCATCGCTCCGAAAATTTCTCTTCCAATGGATGTTCTTGAAGCCCGCCACTAGGAGTGGTAAAGGCTTGTCTCAGGTGGTCGCGTAGTTTAAAGGAGGAGATATCGTCATGCCTGTGGAATTCATCGATATCCTAAACGTTCCTGAGCTCGAGATCGGCCACAGCAAGAAGGTGCTGTTCAGTTCGGACCATTTTCACACCTGGATCCACGGCGATTATGCGGGGACCAAAGGCCCTATGCACAAGCACAGCGCCGATCAACAGTTCTACTGCGTCAAGGGGGAGTGCACCTTCCACTTTCCCGGCGGATCGAGCCGGACACTGACTCCCGGCATGCTGGTGACCATTCCCGCGGGCCAACTCTATCAGCTCGATAATACCGGCGACGAATATATGATTCTGTTGGGCGCGCGGGCGGAGTCCGCCGGTAAACCACGCCACGGCAAAGACAACCAAGTGGTAAGCGAAAACGACTACGCGCTGGAAAATCTGGACAAGATCAAAGCGCCCGAAGAGAAGAAGACGAAGGTACGGGCAAAGGGTTGACTCTTGAGTTGTTCGGAGAGCACTCATGACGAGAATTCCATCGACTCATACGCTCATTCTGTTTTGTTCGCTTTTCGCTTTCAGTTATCAGCCTGCTCAAGCGGCTGCTCCGCTGACCAAGGTTGTCATGACGACCGGATCTTTCAGCGAGAGAGAAGGGGCGGTTTATGTCGCCCAGGATCAAGGCTTTTTCCGCAAGTACGGGCTGGATCTGACCTTCGTCCAGGTCCGCAGTGGTCCTGTCGGTATGTCCGCGTTGAGTGCCGGCGAGTCCCAATTCCACTGGGGCTCGGTTACGGCGGCTAACCTCGGAGCGATTGCGGAAGGGGCCGACGCGGTCTTCCCAGCCGGGTTTATCAATAAGCTGACCGGCACCTTCATCGTCAACCCGAAAATCAAGAGCCCGTCGGAATTGAAGGGCAAGAGTCTGGGAGTCAACAGTCTGAGCGGCGGAGGATGGATTTTTACGATGTTGACGCTTGACTACTGGGGACTCGATCCCAAACGAGACAATATCACGATACGGACGCTGGGTTCGGACGGCGTGCGCGCCGAAGCCATGAGCTCGGGCGTCATTGATGGATGTCAGATCGGCTACACGTTCGCCTCGCTGCTTCAGAACAAAGGCTTCCGTGTCCTGGCCGATTTAGAGAAGCTGCCAATTCCCTTTCAGGGGTCCGGGATCATAACGCGGCGCAGCTTCATTGCTTCGTCCCCCGCCACTGTGGAAAATGTGCTGCGAGGACTGCTCGACGCCGTTGCCTTCATCCGCAATCCCGCCAATAAGCCCCAGGTCATGAAAAGCCTCGCCAGAGGACTTCGCCTCCAGCGCGTCGAGGACACAGCAGAAGGTTATCAAAGCATCGTCGGCATTTACGAGAGAAAGATCTCTCCCAGCGTCGACGGCATTCGCAACGTCATCCGCCTCCTGGGCGCCAACAACGAAAAGATCCGCCGCCTCAAGGCCGAGGACTTGGTGGATGACAGCATCGTAAAGAAGTTGGAAAAAGAAGGCCGGTTCTAGTCTTCATCGTAGGCCAGGCAATCACGGTATAGAGACAAGATGACCGGGGGCGGAAAGTTCAAGGATCAATCGTCGGCTCAAGAGCGGGTGGTCCGCAGATACTTTCATGAGGTGCTTGACCGGGGAAAGGCGGAGCTCGTTGAGGAGCTTTTTCACCCCCGGTGCGTGCTGCACCGACCTGGAGGAGCCGTCATGGGAATCGACGGAGCCCGTGGTGTGGCGGAGCGCCGCAAGGAAACTTTTTCCCGGTTTGAAACTCAGATCCACGACGCTTTTGGAGCGGGCGACCGGTTGGTCGTGCGGCTCACCCACCACGGAGTGGGAGGCGGCGGCTGGCGCTCCCGCCTGGGCAATTACGATGTTACCGGCAAGGCGGTGACCTGGAACGCGATCGCGATCTTTCGCTTTGAGAACGACAAGATTATCGAGGAGTGGGTCAGCCGCGACGAGCTCGGGATGATGTTGCAGTTCGGGTTACTCAAACCGGCTGGCAGCGGGCAGTAATCCGCCCTATTGCCTTCCCGTCAATCACCGGATCGAATCCTTTCCTATTCCCACCGCGACGCTCGCTATTTCTTCGCCTCGCGGTAAACTTCGTCCACCAGCGAGAGATCCGCCACCTGTGCGACCGACACCTCTCCCTGCAAGCCGCCCAACTCGCGCTCGATCGCGATCAATTGCTTGACTCCTTCGGGATTGATGCGCAGGTCCTTGCTGAAGAACGCGGCGGTAAAATCATAGGACTTGCGGGCGATTTCCCGATCCATCTTGAAGACCTTGGCGATGATCTCGATCGTCTCGTCTCTTTGCTCGCGGATGAAGCGCACCGCGTCCATCTCCGCGCGAACCAACCGCTTGACCTGATCCCGCTTGTTCTTGATCTTTTCGACATTCGCGCTGGGACCTACGAACGGAAACTGGACGACGTCCGAGGCCTTGACCAGGAGCCGAAAGCCGTGCTTCTCCGCCTCGAAGGGCCAGGGCGGAGAGATCGCGCCCGCGGCGATGCGCCCGGAGATCATCGCTTCCAAGATGAGTCTTTCTTCACCGACCGTAATCAGCGGGACGTCTTTGTTCGGCGTGAGACCGTAGTGCGCCAAGATGAGCCTCGTCACCTGATAATTGGTCCCGCCCGGATCGGTCACGCCGACAAGCTTTCCCTTGAGATCCTGAACCGACTTTTCCTTTGCCATCAGAGCGAAAAACGGCGCCACCGTGCTCGAGGCGACCGCACGCACGGGGAGCCCGCGCATGGCGGCGCGCAAGCTGGAGCCGATGTTCATCGAATAGTCGACTTCGTTCGTCGCCAGCGCCGTGATCGCCAGGCGCGGGGCGACCTGAACGACGTCCGCGTCGAGGCCGTAGCGCTGATAGAATTTTTTCTCTTTCGCGACGAACGAGGACAGAAAAGGGATGCTGCGGCTAGCGTAGACGATCTTGATCTTTTCCAGCTCCTGCGCGGCGGCACGCCCGCTTGGGAACAGCACGCAGAAGAGCGCCACCCATCGCCAAAGTTGCCAGTGATTCATCGTCTCCTCCTCGGACTACACATCTTTTTTACTCTACCTTAATCGCTCGCTCGGCGGCAACTTGCCTTCGGCCATCACGCTTTGGCCTTGACACCCTCTGCGTCTTGCCGCTACAGAGAGTGCGAGTTGGAGGTCAATCGTTATGCCCATCAGATCCGGGGCGGATTACATCAACGCGCTGCGCGACGGCCGCGAGGTCTGGTACGCGGGACGCCGCGTAGAAGACGTGACGGCGCATCCCGGCTTTACCGGGACGATCAAGACACTGGCCGCCCTCTACGACAAACAGGACTCAGCCGAATACCGCGACACCATGACGGTGGAATGGAAGGGAGAGCGCATCTCCACCAGTTATATTCCACCTACCACGCCCGAAGAGCTGGCGCTGAAGCGCCGCAACATCGAGTTCTGGTCGCGCCAGACCTTCGGCCAAATGGGCCGTTATCCCGATTTTTGCGCCGACCTGGTCGTCGGCTTGTTTCACTGGGCGGACACTATCGCCAAGCACAACCAACGTTGGGCGGAAAACGCCCGGGCCTATCATCGCTACTGTAGCCGCAGCGAATACGTCAAGATGTACAAGCAAGCGATACAGGAGATCAAATTGGCCGGCTGCCGGGGCGGTCAGATTCTGTGCAGCGAGGATGATCCGGCGAGCGTGCTCGTGCTGCTCGAGTGGGAGAGCAAGGAGCAGCATCAACGCTGGCGCGGCACGCCTCCTCACACTCGCTTCCGCGCAGCCGTCGAAGGTTGGCAGACCAAGAAGACCACCGGCGGCTACTATTTGGCGGAGACGATCTAAAGATCGGGACGCCGCCTCATCAGGGGAGCCGCCGTCAAGCGGCTCCGGTGGGCAGAGAGGAAGGAGTCATGTCAAAGAGAGCATTGTCCATGTGTCTCGTTATTCTTTTGGCTCATGCCACTTCCGCAGTTACCCAGGAACTCAAGAAAGTCAGGGTCGGCTATCCATCCCTGGGCTTCAGGCAGGGTCATATCTGGGTCGCTAAAGAAGAAAGGCTCTTTAGCAAGTACGGACTCGACGTGGAGCCCGTCTTTCTGCGCGGAGGACAGTTAGCGATTCAAGCGTTGGCCGCCGGCGATCCGCCACTCATGAGCATCGGCCAGATCGTCCAGGCCAATCTGTCGGGTTTCAGTCTTGCGCTCATTGCCGGGGTAGAGAGTTTCTATGATTCGACCATCTTCGCGCGTCCCGGCATAAACCGACTTGAGCAATTGAAAGGAAAAAGATTAGGCATCAGCGGATACGGAGCCGCGACGCATTTTGCGGCGCTTATCCTTGCTAAACATCTAAACCTCGATCCCAACAAAGACATCACACTGGTGCCGGGTGGACCCGACGCGGAGCGGGTGGCCGCCTTATCCGCCGGAAAAATCGACGCGTCAGTCTTCAATTCGTCTACCGTTCCTGTGGCAAAAAAGATGGGCTTCATTGAGCTCGTCTACATCCCGGACCTCGGAGTCGAGGTGCAGGGCAACGGTTTCGCCACCACGCGCGCCTACATCAAGAGCAATCGAGACACGGTGAAGGCCGCTCTCAAAGGATACATCGAGGCCATCCATTTTATCTTCAACAACAAGCAGGCGACCCAGAGGGTCTTCGCCAGATACATGCGCACCGATGATCCCGACGTTCTCGAACAATCTTACCAGGTCTATGTGAAAACGACTCCAAAAAAACCTTACCCGACGCTCAAGGGAATCCAATTCCTTCTCGATACGCTCGCGCCGCAGATGCCGCAGGCTAAGAACTTCAAGCCCGAGCAGTTCGTCGATCTCAGCTTTCTTCAGGAACTCGAGAAGGAGGGCTTCTTTAGTGAAATGGCGAAAAGGTACCCGTCAAAGTGAGTTACCGCTGGTCACAGCTGCTGGCTAAGCGCGGGCCGCTTCGAGTGAACGAGGCCGTGGCATTCCACAAGGATCTGTTCCAATGTCTGGAACAGCTAGAAAAGAAATCCGACGCCGAGATTAAGGTCCTCTTCGATGCCATCCGTCAACTCATGACTCCTCCGAAGCCAAAGAAGCGAAAGGTTGGTTTTGTCGTCAAAGAGCGAGCCGCAAAATATGGAAAGGCAGAAATCCGCTCCGGCTATTAAGTAGCTTGCCAATTAGAGGTAAGTTCAAGAAAGAAGGTCTGATAAGATATAGCAATTTTGACTAGCAGAGTAGGGTAGAGTCACGTCTAAAAATCGCTGACTTATGTAAACTCTCCTCAGAGCGGTCTGGACAGCCCCATGCGCCCCGCTCTACCTTTTTTAGGTTTTCTTTCATCTAACTGATAACCGCACTTCTCGCACGCCTTGACGCCCGCGAGAAGAACGAGAAGCCTTGCATTGAGGGCACCATTTTTTCCTATCCATTTTGTCGACTCCTTTTGCTACTGTGCAGGGTCAGTCTATCACAAAACCCCGGCGATCAGAAAAGCGAAGCTTCCGGCTATTCCTACGATGACAAGATATTGTGAGAATACGGCCCACATATAACGCCAAATCGTTTTGCCAAGCGGTTTCCCCTGACGTTGCCCTGCTGCCCACTCACCAATAGACCTCAAGCGTCGAGATGGATCTGGGTCGTCGATTGCCTGCCGTAGAACCGACATAGGTTCCTTTTTCCAATTGCGAAACGAAAAAAGGAAGGAAATGGCCGTAAGAAAAAGAGAACACAGTAGAGTCCAATAAAAAATATCCGTCCACGTTTCCGCTACATACCCACCGATAATGACACCACTTACAACCCCAGCAATAACCATGTTGGCACCGAAACATTCGACATGTCCCGCCGCTTAAACAAAACTGCAGCCTCTTCACTCACACGCACTTTCCCTCGCGTGTCGTATTGTGCGTCTTTAGATCAAGTGAATTCGGTCCAACCATACGCCGCTAGACGATAACTCAAAACCCTGCCTCTTGTACACGTCGGTGATGACACCAGATTTTTGCGTTCTTTTGTCTTCACGCCATGTCCTGCACGACGTTGATGCCGACTCTGGCTAACTGCTTCGCCGCGTCCTCGTTTTGAATGCCGGACTGAAACCAGACCGCCTTCGGCCTCTTCGCCAGCATGTCTTCCGCGTGCCCGTAAATATCGTGAGACCGGCGGCAGACATCCACTAGATCAACCTTTCCAGGGATGTCGATCAGCCGACGATAGACTTGCTTCCCAAGGATCTCGCTGACATCGGGGTAGTAGACCGGCACGGGAATAACCTCGAACCCTGCCGAGTCAAGATACTTGGGGACATAGAAAGCGGGCTGAGAGGCTTGCTTTTCGGTCTTGATGCCTAGGATGGCAATGCGCCTGGTTTGGAGAATCACTCGCGGATCTGCGCGGGGCTCTCGATCAGATTCTCTTGCCAGTTCATTCTGCTACAATAGCACGTGTTGACACAGCAGTATCCTGTCAAATACTCTCTGCCTCAAAGGGAACTTCCTATCATGAACGAAAGAAGATCGGGAGCGGACACTAGAATGGACGTGAAACCAACGCAGGAGGGATGAACTTATGGAAACCGTTGCGAAGACTATCGTTATCGACGCGGACGCGCATGTGGTCGAGTCCGCCCATACCTGGGACTACATGGATCCATCCGAGAAGCAGTATCGCCCTGTGCCCCTCGAGGCTCCCGAGGATGCCGGAGTGAAGCTTCAGTTCTGGGTCATCGATGGGAAGGTGAAAGGATTCCGCTTCCCCGCTTTTTCAGCCGCCGAGCTGGAGAAGCGCTCCCAACAGGTCGGCCGTAAATTCGCCGACGCCCAGGAGTCGCGCGAGATGGGCGACGTCGACCTGCGCCTGGAGCACATGGACCGGATCGGCGTGGACATCCAGGTGCTGCACAACACCATGTTCATCGAACAAGACACGGACCGCGCGGCGGTGGAAGTGGCGCTGTGCAAAAGCTGGAACCGCTGGCTGGCCGACATCTGGCGGCAGGGCAAAGGCCGCCTGCGCTGGTCTTGCATG
>Ga0099830_10000723_pt1 | contig 15519 bp, 13 predicted proteins | sample CZO8metaG_4_FD_79337 | JGI IMG/M metagenome (GOLD analysis project Ga0099830, IMG submission 79337) | Vadose zone soil microbial communities from the Eel River Critical Zone Observatory, Northern California, USA - CZOApr15con2H3.8 metaG | ecosystem: Environmental > Terrestrial > Soil > Vadose...
ACAACCAGCAGCGGGCGATCATTCTCGCCATCCAGCGGCAGCCCGGCGCCAACGTCATCGCGACGGTCGATCGCGTCAAGGCGATGCTGCCGCAGCTCGAGGCCTCGATCCCGCCCACGATCAAGGTGTCGATCCTCTCCGACCGCACCCAGACCATCCGCGCGTCGGTCAGTGATGTGCAATTCACCTTGCTGCTCACAGTCGCGCTCGTGGTGATGGTGATCTTCCTTTTCTTGCGCAATCTCTGGGCGACGATCATCCCGGCCGTCACGGTGCCGTTGTCATTGATCGGCACCTTTGCCGTGCTGTACGTGCTGGGCTACAGCCTCGACAATCTATCGCTGATGGCCCTGACCATCGCGGTGGGCTTCGTGGTCGACGACGCCGTGGTCGTCATCGAGAACGTCGTGCGCCACCTGGAAGAGGGCCTGAGCCCCATGCAGGCGGCGCTCAAGGGCGCCGGCGAGATCGGCTTCACCATCGTCTCGATCACGCTCTCGCTGATCGCCGTGTTCATCCCGCTATTCCTCATGGGCGGCTATGTCGGGCTGCTGTTCCGCGAATTCGCAGTCACGGTCAGCGTTTCCCTGGTCCTCTCTCTCGTGATCGCACTGACGCTGACACCGATGATGTGCTCGCGCCTGCTCAAGCCCGAGGACAAGGCAGGGCACGGTCGCCTCTACCGGCTACTCGAACGCGGCTTCGACGGCCTGCTCGCCCTCTATGAGAGCAGCCTCAAGGTCGTGCTGCGGCACCGGTTCGTCACGCTCCTGGTGATGCTCGGGACGATCGTCCTCACGGGCTATCTTTATATCATCATCCCCAAGGGCTTCTTCCCGCAGCAGGACACCGGCATGATCATCGGCATCGCCGAGGCGGCCCAAAATATCTCCTACCCGGCGATGGTCGAGCGGATGCAGGCAGTCATCGGCACCGTGCTGAAGGATCCGGCGGTCGCATCGGTCGGCTCGCAGATTGGCGCCACCGGTACGACGACGCTCAATGACGGCCGCATGTTCATCGCCTTGAAGCCGCAGAGTGAGCGGAATGCAAGCGCCGACCAGGTGATCAATCGCCTGCAACCGCAGCTGGCAAAGCTCCAGGGCATCACCCTCTATATGCAGGCCGCGCAAGACATCACCATCGGCGCTCGCGTGTCGCGAACGCAGTACCAGTACACGCTGGTCGATGCCGACGCGGCGGAGCTAGGCCACTGGGCCCCGATCTTCCTGGACAAGCTCAAGAGCATTCCCGGCATCACCGGCGTCGCCAGCGACCAGGCCAATGCCGGTCCTCTGCTCGATATTACGGTCAATCGCGATGCCGCCTCGAGCTATGGGATACTGCCGGCGACAATCGACAACACGCTCGACGACGCTTTCGGTCAGCGCATCGTCTCAACCATGTTCACGACGCTCAATCAGTACCACGTCGTCCTCGAGGTCGAACCGCAATTCCAGTACGGCCCCGAAGCGCTGAACGATCTATATGTCAGCTCCTCCACCGGCCAGCAGGTGCCGCTGCGCACCCTGGTCGAGACCGTCAGCAGGGTGGCGCCGATTGTCGTCAATCATCAGGGCCAATTTCCATCGGTGACGCTGTCCTTCAATCTGACGGCCGGGGTGTCCATCGGCGAGGCAGTCAGCGCCATCCACCAGCTCGAGGCCCAGCTCGGCAAGCCCGCCTCGCTGGCGACGAGCTTCCAAGGCAATGCCCAGGCGTTCATCTCGTCGCTGTCCAGCGAGCCGATCCTGGTCGCGGCGGCGCTGGTCGTGATTTACATCATCCTGGGCGTGCTCTATGAGAGCATGGTTCATCCCATCACAATCCTCTCGACCTTGCCCTCGGCCGGCATCGGCGCGCTGCTCATGCTGATGGCGTTCCATTTCGACCTCAGCGTGATCGCGCTGATCGGCATCATCCTGCTCATCGGCATCGTCAAGAAGAATGCGATCATGCTGATCGACTTCGCGTTGGAGGCCGAGCGGCACCAGGGCATGAGTCCGGACGAATCCATCTACCAGGCCTGCGTGCTGCGCTTCCGGCCGATCCTTATGACGACCATGGCGGCGCTGCTGGGCGGCGTGCCGCTGATGCTCGGCACCGGCACCGGCTCCGAGATCCGCCAGCCGCTCGGCTACAGCATCGTCGGCGGCTTGCTCGTGTCGCAGCTACTGACGCTCTACACGACGCCGGTGGTCTATCTCTATCTCGATCGGTTGAGCCGCTTCCTGGGCCGGCTCCGCCAAGTCAGGCAAAGCCCTAGCCAAGTGGCAGCAAGGCATCCGGCCGAGTAGCGGAGGTTATGCGGTCCGACATCAGAACGGATGATACGCAGCGACGGTATGAAGACGTTCTGGTCGGTGCTCGTTGAGACCCCCGCGCGCCGATCATCGCTGATCGCCGGCGTCAATGAGCGCGACGATCAGCGCCGGGCGTGGCCGAAATCATGGCCGGGGTCGCCATGGCCAAAGTCTCCCCCTCGGTGGTATCCGCCGTCACGGTCCCGGCGATGGTCCCAGGTACCTCCGTAAGAGTAGAACGGTGCCACCAGTGGTACGCCATACCCATATTCGGGCAGGGCATAAGCCGAATTGGGCAACTCACAGCCGTAACCGGGAACATAGTAATAGCCCGGCGGGCAAGCGAACTGGGCTGAAGCCGGATTACTCGCTGATATCGCCAGAGTGATGCCACCCACGAGCGCGAGGCACATCGTTATAGTCTTGGCGCGATTCATCGCCGCCTCCTTGGACAAGATTTCATTCGCCTCATTGCGATCAGATGGGTATCGCGGCTCGGGATACTCCTGATTTTGTTGCAACGCTGCTGCGCAGCAGCGCCTGTCCGAGAGATGACGGCAATGGCGCGCCACATGCGGCAATAATGGAAAAGAGATTCCCTCTGGCGATCGGGATAATCGGTGGCGACATGCGACGGTCACGTAGCTTCTGCCAAAAAGCTCGGCAACGCGCGCCATGCACGCGGCGTCTCGGTAGCGCATCGGCACCGGCAAGGCGCCGCATGTAATCGACGGTGACCGCGGCGTTCGACGCTGCCGGCGCGCGGCTGCGATCGTGCAGTTCTCGGCCGACAAGGTGCGGGCGGCCATACACACCAATAGAGAGCGCGTTGGATCACGATCATGACCGATAGATGGAACACTTTTTGGCAGGCCATAAGCCTTCTGGTCGCCTCTATGACGCTGACGGCGTGCGTCGGGTCGCAGAGCTTGGAACAGCCGCTCTCGCCGCTGGTGGCTCGTGGCGAACTCGTCGATCGCACGATCGTCGGCACGGAAAATGGACAGACGTCCTTCATCCGTTTGGCCCAGAACGGCCTCGCCACGCTCAACGGCCCTTCCGCTGAGTTTGGTCGTTGGCAGTTCAACGAGAACGGCGCTCTCTGTCTGCAATGGCCCGGCCAGCCGCAACGCTGTGCACCCGTCTATGCGACAGGCGGTTCGCAGTACCGTTTCGGCGAGATGAATCTGAGCGTTCTAGGCAGGCGGTAGGATCGCGTGTGATGCGACTCGCCCTGCGCCCTGCTGTGTGTCCTCTGCCGCCCGCGTTGATGCCGAAGACCGCCAGCATGATCGCGGCCTTTCGCCCCAGGCGGCCTCAGGACGCCTGACATGGGCATCGTCCGCTTCGCGCTGAGATTGCCGCACACCTTCTATGTGCTGGCCATCCTGATTCTGTTCCTTGGGACGGCGGCGATTGTCACCATGCCGACCGACATCTTCCCGCAGATCAACATCCCCGTCGTCACGGTCATCTGGCAGGAAACCGGCCTCAGCACGACCGAGATGGAGCAGCGCGTCACCACCTACAGCCAGTACGCGATCAGCGCCAACGTCAACAACATCCGGGACATCGAGGCGCAGACGCTCAACGGCATCTCGGTCCAGAAGATCTATTTCCAGCCGGACGTCAATCTCGACCTGGCGATTTCGCAGATCGTCGCGGCGACAAACGCGATCCGCGCGCTCATGCCAGCGGGGATTCAGCCGCCGATCGTCGTGCAATTCAACGCGTCAAGCGTTCCCGTGCTGCAGATCAGCCTGAGCTCAGACACGCTCAACCAGGCACAGCTATACGATTTCGGCATCTACAATCTGCGCCAGCGGCTGGCGCCGATCCACGGCGTCACACTGCCCACCCCCGCCGGCGGCAAGTATCGGCAGATCATGGTCGACATCGATCCGGCAAAGCTCAATGCCAAGGGGCTGACGCCGCTCGACGTGGTCAACGCCGTGAACGCCCAGAACCTCACCTTGCCCTCCGGCACCGCCAAGATCGGTGATACGCAATACACCGTCCAGACCAACGCGATGCCGCGCACTATCGACGAGCTCAACGCCATCCCGGTGAAATACAGCAACGGCGCAACGGTATTCCTGCGCGACATCGGTCACGTCCGGGACGGCGCCGCGGTGCAGCAGAACATCGTGCGCGACGAGGGCGTTCCCTCGGTGCTGCTCAGCATCATCAAGAACGGCAATGCCTCGACGCTCACTGTGGTCAATGCCGTCAAGGACGCGTTGCGCGTCGCGCGCGCCGCGGCGCCGAGCGGCATGGTCATCAACCAGCTGTTCGACCAGTCGGTTTTCGTCGTCTCTGCCGTGACGGGCGTGGTGCGCGAAGGCGCGATCGCCGCTGGGCTGACGGCGCTCATGATTCTGGTCTTCCTTGGGTCGTGGCGCTCGACCCTGATCGTCATGATCTCGATCCCGCTGGCGATCCTCTCCTCTATCGTCGCGCTCTACTTCCTCGGCGAGACGCTGAACACAATGACCTTGGGCGGCCTCGCCCTCGCCGTCGGCATCCTGGTGGACGATTCGACGGTCACCATCGAGAACACACACCGCCTGCTCGCCGAGGAGCACAAGCCGCTGCACGAGGCGACGCTCTACGGCTCCGCCGGCATCGCGGTGCCGACCCTGGTGTCGACCCTCGCCATCAGCTGCGTCTTCACCTCGGTCGTGTTTCTCGACGGACCGGCGAAATATCTCTTCACGCCGCTCGGCCTCGCCGTGGTCTTTGCCATGCTCGCTTCCTACGGCTTGTCGCGCACGCTGACGCCGATCACCATCGGGCTGCTGCTCAAGGGGGAACATCATGGCGCGCCCGGCGCGGGTGGCCGCTTCGCCCGGCTTCACGACCGTTTCGAGCGCGGCTTCGAGCGCCTGCGCAACGAGTACGCGGAGGTTCTCGCGCTGCTGCTCAAGCGCCGCCTTGTCGTGCCGGCGGGCGTCGGGCTCGTGCTGGCGCTCGGGGCCATTATGTTCATTTCGGTCGGCCGCGATTTCTTCCCCTTGATCGACGGCGGGCAGATCCAACTTCACGTCCGTGCGCCACCGGCGACACGGATCGAGGAGACCGAAAAGATCTTCCAGGCGATCGAGGACAAGATCCGCCAGGTGATCCCCGAGAGGGAGCGGGAGCTTATCGTCGACAACATCGGCCTGCCGGCGCGCGTCTATAACCTGGCTTTCGCCGATGGATCGACGATCGGCGTCAATGATGGCGTGATCCTCGTCTCGCTCAAGGACGGCCATGCGCCGACCGCGGACTATGTCCGCAAGCTGCGGCAGGTCCTTCCGCAAGCGTTTCCCGAGGATACCTTCTATTTACAGGCCGCCGACATGGTCACGCAGATCCTCAATTTCGGCCTTCCCGCGCAGATCGACGTCCGCACCGTCGGCTACGACCGCGCCAAGAACCTGCGCATCGCGCGGGAGCTTCAGCGGCGGATCGCGGCTATTCCGGGCGTCGCCGACGCGCATCTGCAGCAGGAAGTGTCCGCTCCCGAATTCTTCGTCGCGATCGACCGCGCCCGCGCAGCCGAGTTCGGGCTGACCGCCAACCAGATAGCGACGAATGTCAATGTGAGCTTGAGCTCATCCGAGCAGGTGAGCCCCAATTTCTGGACGGACCCGACCTCAGGCATCCCCTATTTCATTGCCGTCCAGACGCCGGAGCCGCAGGTGCACTCGCTCAACGACATCGCCAACACGCCGATGAGCGCCGTTCCGAGCCCGCCTGCCGGCCCTGTGCCGATGCTGCTCGGCAACATGGCGACGATCACGCGCGCCTCGACGCCGACCAACGCCAACGAAGCCAACATCCAGCCGGTCTACGAGGTCTATGCCGCCGCACAGGACCGCGATCTCGGCAGCATTGCCAGCGAGATCGACAAGGTCGTCGCCGAGCTCAGCCCGCAGCTGTCGCCGGGCAACTCGATCCAGGTGATCGGCCAGATCGAGAGCATGAACAGCGCCTTCCGCAATCTCGCCATCGGCCTGCTCTTCGCCGCCGTCTTCGTCTACCTGCTCATGGTGGTCAATTACCAGAATTTCGGCGAGCCTTTCGTCGTGATCCTGGCGCTGCCGATGACCATGTGCGGCATCGTCACGATGCTCTATATCACCGGCACGACGCTGAGCGTCCCATCGCTGATGGGCGCGATCATGGCCGTCGGCGTCGCCTCCGCGAATTCCATCCTTCTCGTCACCTTCGCGCGCGAGGAGCAGCTCGCCGGAAAGTCCGCCTACGAGGCCGCGATCGGCGCCGGGCACACCCGCATCCGCCCGGTCTTGATGACCGCGGCGGCGATGATCGTCGGCATGATCCCGATGGCGATCGGCGGCGCGGGCGAGGAGCAGAACGCCGCCCTGGCGCGCGCCGTGATCGGCGGCCTGCTGTTCGCCACGCCGACGACGCTGCTGGTCGTGCCCTATCTTTTCGCCCTGCTGCGCAAGGGCAATGACGGCAAGCCGGCGCATGGCGTCTTCGAGGAGGTCGGCTGATGCCGGATGAACGGCAAGTCCCGCCAGCGAGACGGTCGATCGCCTTGCAGCCCGCGCCCGGGCAGGACGCGCCGGCGTCGCGTCGATCCGCACGCAAGCCCGGCCGGTGGGTGTTCGGCCTCGGCGTGCTGGCTATTCTCCTGGGATCGCTCGCGCTCGGCCTGTGGCAGCACTACCAGCGTTATCGGCAGGTGACGGCGACCAATCAGGCGCTGCGCGATTTCGTCCCTACGGTCCGGGTCGACGTAGTCCGCGCCAGCGGCGACACGATCGTCGTCTCTCTGCCGGCGACGACTCTCGGCTTCGAGACGGCCAACATCTATGGCCGCGCCAGCGGCTATGTCGCGAAGCGCCTTGTCGACATCGGATCGCAGGTTAAGGCGGGAGATCTGCTCGTCCAGATCGCCGCTCCCGAGATCGAAGATCAGATCAGGCAAGCAGAGGCCACGCTCGCCCAGAACGAGGCAACGCTGGGCCAGACGAACGCCAACCTCGAGCTCGCGCGCATCACCGCGGCGCGCTCGGCAGCGCTTGCTCCGCAAGGCTACACGTCGCATCAGCAGGCCGATACCGATCGCCTCAACTATCAGGCCCAGCAACATGCGGCGGCGGTGGCGCAAGCGACCATCAAAGCGCAGCAGGCGCAGCTGACGGTGCTCGGCCAGCAGAAGGTATACCAGCGCGTCGTGGCGCCGTTCGACGGCGTCGTAACGCAGCGGAACATCGACATCGGCAGCCTCGTCCAGGCCGACGCGGCAAGCGGTACGTCGCTCTTCACCATGGTCCACAGCGACGTCATCCGCGTCCAGCTCTATGTGCCGCAAGACGACGCCTATGGCCTGACGCCCGGCGTCGATGCGGTCGTGCATGTGCCGGAAATCCCCGGCCACGACTTTCCCGGCAAGGTGACGCGCATCGCCGATGCGCTGCAGCCTGGCACGCGCACACTCTTGACGGAGATCGACGTGCCCAATCCCGACGGGCTGCTGAGGCCGGGAATCTACTGCACCGTCGAGCTCAAGATCCCGCGGCGGTCGCCGTCCTTCGTCGTCCCCGGCGCCGCCATCATCTTCAATCGCGACGGCCTGCAGGTCGCCGCGGTCGAGGACGGCAAGGTCCACATCAAGAAGATCACCGTCGTGCGCGATCTGGGTACCGAGGTCGAGGCCAGCGAGGGCGTCACCAACGGCGAGCGGGTCGTCCTCAATCCGACCGTCAACCTTGCGGAAGGCAGCCGGGTCGAGATCCACAGTAACGGCGCGACACGGTCGCCATGAGCGGGCGCTCGATGCGAGGCGCGAGCACGATTGCTCTCGTGGCCGCCGCCGTGACGCTCGGCGCTTGCCACCTCGGTCCCGACTATCGGCACCCGGAGACCGCGACGCCCGCCGGATGGCGCGAAGGCGACGCCGCGCAGGGCGCTCAATGGCCGGCGCCGGACTGGTGGCAGGGATTCGGGTCGACCGAGCTCAACGCGCTGATGGCCGAGGCGCAGCGGGCCAACGCCGATCTCGGGGCGGCGGCCGCACGGGTCAAGGAAGCCGACGCCCAGGCGCGCATCGCCGGCGCCCCGCTGCTGCCGTCGATCGAGGCCACGGGCGGCCCCGCGACGCAACAGATCACATCGCCATTTTCGCCAAATAGGCAGATCCACTACTCGACCTACACGGCGGCGGTCAGCGCCTCCTACGAGATCGATTTTTGGGGCAAGAACGCTGCGGCATTGACCGCCGCCAAGGCCACGGCCGTTGCCAGCCGCTACGACGAGGAGGTCGTCACCCTGAGCGTGGTCTCCAGCGTGGCGACGACGTACTTCCAGGCGCTCGGCCTGCAGGACCGGCTGCAGATAGCGCGCGACAACCTCGCCAATGCCGAGGACGTGCTGGCGATCATCCGCGGGCGGCGGCGGATCGGCACGGCCGCCGATCTCGAGCTGGCCCAGCAGGAAACGGTCGTCGCCGGGCTGCGCGCGGCCATTCCGCCGCTCGAGCAGCAACTCGCCCAGATGCTCGACGCGCTGGCGATCCTACTGGTCGAGCCGCCGGACGAAGTGAAGCTTGCCGCGCGCTCGCTGGCGCCGTTGTTGGCGCCATCGGTCGCGCCGGGGCTGCCGTCGGAGCTGCTGGCGCGCCGTCCGGATGTGCGCGAGGCGGAGGCGCAGCTCGTCTCGGCCAATGCCAACATCAAGGTGGCGCGCGCGCAGTTCTTCCCCAGCGTGTCGCTCACCGCGGAGGGCGGCTTCGAGAGCCTGGCGGCGTCGAGGTTCCTGTCCCTGGGGACCGGCATCTACTCTCTCGCCGCATCGGTCACTCAGCCGATCTTCGAGGGCGGCCGGCTCGAGGGACAGCTCGCCTTCACCCAGGCGCGATACGAGGAGCTGCTCTGGGATTACCGCAAGGCGGTCGTGGCGGCGTTCAGCAATGTCGAGGACGCGCTCGCTGCGACGCGGCGGACGGCGGAGCAGCAAGCGGCCGAGGAAATTGCACTGGCGCAGGCACGGAGGGCCTACCAGATCGCCCAGGCCCAATACCGCGTCGGCAGCGTCGACCTGCTTACGGTCCTCAACACCGAGAACGCGCTGTTCACGGCGGACGACCTCCTGGCGCAGATCCGCATCGCCCATATGCAGGCGCTCGTCAGCCTGTTCAATGCTCTGGGCGGCGGCTGGAAGGACGAGCCATCCGCCGCGCCGACGACAGCGAGCCTCCCGACCCGCGACGATCATCAATAGAAGTGTAGAAGCGCCTCGCGAGGAACGCGCCGTGGGCTCGCATCGGCATCGGATGCGGGCGCTTTCGCGAGGTCCAGCGACCAGTTCGTCTTACCTAACCCATCGCGCTGGCCGAGAGACTACCGACGTGTATGGATCACTGCCCGCCTTTCGGCCCGGACGAAGAACCGCTGGGATAATCTTGGTCCTGTTGCTCCGACTGCTTGTCGAGCCTGTCGGTCTGCTGCAACAGCGCCTTGACTTCGTCCTCGACCTGCCGCTTGGCGCCCGAGGAAGGCGATTCGGTTCCAGCGGCTCCCTCCGCGGCGCGCACGTCAGCTTCCGTCGGTTGATGATCTTTATGATCATAGATGTTGCCCTCGCGCGCCGGCGGCGCTGCCCCGCCCCCGGAAGCCGCACCGCTCTGGGCAAGGGCCGGCGAGGATACCGCCAAGACAAGGGCTATGGCGATGAGCGGCGTTGTCGATTGCGGTCGCAGGGACTGGATGAGGGACACGCGTGAGATTCGCATTTGGCGACACCATCAAGAGGGCATGCTTCGGTCGGGCCTAGGGTTCATGGTTAGAGACCGACCAAGTTGGATCGGGGCTGTAGTCGGTCATCGCTCGTGCCAGCTTTGCCGTGTCGGGACCAAGATCCTTTTCGTACACGACGTCGTCTTCGTCGACGATGAACGTCATCACGCCAGATGATCGGTACGCCGCCGGATAGGCGATGAAGGCGACGCCGCCACCCGGCTTTCCGTCGGCGACGGGGCCGTTGGCCGGGCCCGGCCCGCTGGTCGTCCGGCTCGCGAGGATGCGGAAGTAGTAGCCGTGGAACAGATGGGAAGATTTGCCCTTCTGCACACTCGCCAGCAGCGCAGCGACCGGGATCTCCGCGTCGCCGGCCGGTGGCTTGGCGTTGTCCTGTCTTTCCGCTGCGATGAGAGCATGGCAGGCTTCGATCGCCGTGAGTTCATTCTGGCCGATCCGTCGCCACAGCACTTCCTTCCGACCGGCATCCGCATCGAAGCGCCAGGCACCGTTCTGCGAGACGAGCGGGATCGGGAAAGGCCAGTTCTCCGCGCCGATGTAGAGAACGGTATGTCCATCGGGCTCCGACACGAGGCGGTGCATCTCTCGATATTTCTGCGCAAACCGCTCGCGCTCGAGTTTGTCCAGCGCTTCATCACCAACGCTGACGAGATCCTTTTCAGAGCCGAGGATTGCCGTGAGGGTCTGCTCGTCCTGCTTTTGTACGGCCAGGTAGAGGGCGTGACTGGCTGCTTCTGCCGATGAGAAAGTCTCGTGGGAGGCTTGCCGGGCGAGGCCAGGTTGGGCCAGCAACGCGATCATGCCCATTGCAACGGCTGCCGCGCGCCCGCGGTCAGCATATTTCGTAAACGTGAGAGTCATGCGACGCATGGTTTTTCCTCAGAGCAGCGGTGACGCCAATAACAATGGCAGCGCACTATCGATGGCCTCCGCCACCCCCACCACCATGGCCGCCACCGCCACCACCATGGAACCCGCCGCCGTGGAAGCCACCGCCATGAAAACCTCCGGCGAAGCCGCCATGGAAGCCGCCGGCGACACTCGACCCGCCGCGGAACGAGTAGGTTCTCGCGACGCCGCCATGATCGAAACCGCTGAACGCGCCGGAATGGATGCCAAGCTGATCATGCCGTCCCGCGAAGCCGTGGAAAGGGCCGCCATGAAATCCGCCGCCGTGAGCGAAATCGGCGCCTCCATGGAACACGTTGCCGCGGCCGACGAAAGTTCTGCTCCGAGAGATGTAGGCATGGTGATCGAAGTCGAGCCTGTGGTCGTGCCAGTCGGCCCCCCAATGGTGCCATCCCCAGCCATAGCCGGCAAAGATGCCGAAGCCTAAGCCCCAGGCAAACCCCGGTTCCGCAAGGAAGAGGCCCGGATAGGGCACCCAGCCTGGATATTCCACCAGCGGAGCGCCGTACACGAGCCAGGGATCGTATTCCGGCACGTAAACGACATCGGGACTTGCCGGCTGAATGACGATCGTCTGTCCCTCAGTCGTGACCGTCTCCTGCGCAGTGCTCTTCAAGTTGCCCGCCTGCTGGGCTCGCTGACGCATCACCTGAACCGCGTTGAGGACGTCCTGCGGCTGATTCTCATAGGCATCGCCCAGCGCCGATGTCCAAGACAGGTTCTTGTCCATATTTGCCAGAACCGCCGGAAACTGCGTGAGCGCTTTTACGCTGGAATCCCAGGGCTGTTTGTCTACTTCCTGGGCAAGCGGATCTCCTTTCAAGCTGGAATGCGCCTGCATCCATCGCTCCGTTTCCACAATCTCGGCTGGATAGGTCGAGGCTGCGAGGATCTGCGCAATCAGCGCGTCCGGGTACAACGCAATCGGCGCGACGAGCTGGTCCAATTGTTGAGGTTGCTCGGGAGCCGGCGGGGTGCCCGGAGGCGCTATCCCGGCCATCCTCTGATTCGCTCCGGACAGGGGCTGATCCGTCTCGTAGGCGCAGCCTGCCTGCGCACCACCCATCACAACGGAACAGCAGAGCAGCAACACAAGACTCTGTTTGGGTCGCCTTTTGCGAAGCTCGACGGCTTGTCCGCTTTCCGCTCGTGGTTGCCGTGCCATAAAGCTCACCGATCTAGCCGAGAATGGAGTAGCCGCGGGCGCGCATGCAATTCTTGACGATATGCTCTTCGCGCTTCTCGGTCGTGGCCTCCTCATATCCGCCGGTGCCAACCAACCCGGCGAGCGCTCCGACGCCCGCGCCCAGCAGAGGGGAGCCGCCGATCGCGCCGAGCACGGCGCCGCCAGCGCCACCGGCGGCGGCGCCAATGCCGGCATTCTCGGCTTCGTTGGTGTTGTTGCGGGCGGTGCGCGCCGTCTGCTGGCATTCGGCAACGTCACGATCGTACGCCGCCTCGGTATGGCCGCGCATGTCGACCACGGGCCGATAGTCCGCGCTGGCGCAGGCGCCAACCCCGAGCGCGGTGGCGAGCATCGCTGCGGTGGTCCTCGCCACAGACATCCTGCGAGATGCCGATAGCGCGCGACGCGACGGAAGCGCCGAGTCTGCGAAAGCCGGGATAGCGCTCGAAATGTATCTGAGCATCAGCTTCATCCTCGTTGTCCGCTGTCAAAAATCCTCTATGCACGCACCCGTACAGCGGTAATGATACGGATCCGGATAGTTGGAGACGGGCGGGCTGCTGCCGCCAGATCCATCCGATGACGCCGACCGGACACCCGGAAGGGCGTTCTGTGCGCAGCCGGTCATCAGCGACGCGGCGATGGCCGCCACGGCGAGCATTCCGCTCGAACTTCCATTGCACCGCTGCTCTTTGCAGTCGATTCCCATTGACTGGTATCGGTTCATTTTTAACTCCAGACAGCGCTTTGCTTACGCGTCGACATATCGTTCAAAACGAGTTTATCAATGCGCCCGAAAATGAATTGACCTGTGCTGCTTTGATTGGCCTGCTCTTGCTCAAACGAAAGCATGAAGCGCGGCGGCTCGCGCTTCAAAGCGCGCCCGTGGTTTCGGCGGCGCGGTCTGGCTATTTCGACGCTTGATGCAGGTAGGCGAGCAGATCCCAGAGCCGTGCCGGATCCTTTGCCAAGAACATGATCTTGATGCCCCGGAGCACCTGGTCCGGGTCGGAAGAAAGCGCGATAGGCTGTCCTCGTCCCAGACGATGGCCCATTTCTCCGTGGCGGTGGAATAGCGGTAACCGCCCTCGCTACGATCGTCCGCTACTGATCCGACGGCACGCGCGCCTTCGACTCATGGTGAGCCGTTTCGCAGGAGGGAGCGCTGTAGCTGGCCACCGGGCGTTCGGAGCAGCGTCGTGATGAAGTCGATCTCCGGCTGCATCTGGGACAAAATCGTCGCGTTCCGCATCGCTGACTTCCGTCAGGAGAACCACCTAGCGGAAACTTAACGAGGCTGTTGACAACCCCGGGGGACCCCGTGAAATTGACCAGTGAAACAGCGCGTGTAGCCGATCTACTAAGTGGCTGATTTCGCTGGTCGAGCCGGCAAACGGTTCGAATCCCTCCCTCTCCGCCAATTTCTTTCCCGTCGTGAGATCCTGCGCGCCATGAGAGTCTCGTCCCTGTCGTTGGGTAGGAAGTATCCCTACCTACGTCGAACTGGCGCTCAGCTCCTGCGATCGACGCGGATGGAACGGACGAAATTGACGAAGAGGTCGTGGTCAGCGTCGCGGTAAGCGACCTTGGACAGATGCATGTCGATCCAGACGCCGTCCACGATGTAGTGGGCGTTAAGATGATGCTGCCGCAAATTCAGGCCATTGATCGGGCCATCCAGGTGCTCTGAAACGGGCACGTCGCCGATTTTGGACACGCTCCAGTCTTTCTTGAACGAGACCGGCCGTAATCTTGCAACGAGGTAGTCTCGGCATTCCTCGCTTGTCTTGCATTTCATTACCGGCTCGAAGTTGAACGACACATTGAGACCGGTCTTTTTATTCGTGAGAAAATAGTAAGGGCGCGCGTCATCGGCCTGATCGACCCGGAATCCGTCGGCGGGGAATGCGATGGTCGAGGCGGATTCAGGTATTTTCACCCGATAGACCGACCCTTCTTTCTCCAGCGACGAAACGGCCGTCGCACACCCCGCAACAAGCAAGCATGACAAGACCACCGCAATGTACAGGCGATTCATCTTCTTGCCCCATTCTGCGAGTTCCCCGGATGGCGCGGCAGATTGCCGGGTTCGATGGTCTCGGTCATTGGCGGCGCGCCCTGCATCAGTCGGGTCAGCGGCGCGTATTCTCCTGCCCGAAATGCCAAAGAACGGTTAATCGGCCCGCCGCATTGGGGGCTCAGAAGCCGTACGCGCAGCACCGATCTCGGGTCGCCCGCTTCGGTGTCAATGCCCCAGTTCGATCGGCGGAACCCGCTCATGGCATCGCGCTCGCGTCAAGACGAACAGCGCTCAGGCGTGGCCGGCGGCGCTGTCGAGGGCGGCGAGCTTGGCGGCGGCCACGGCTAGCCGGCGCTCCGCCGCGCGCAGCTCGCCGGCCGCGCGCTCGCGCTCGGCGCCTTGCTGGCGTGCGAGTTGGTCGCGAAGGCTCGCCACCGTGGCTTCGAGCGCCTTCGCCTGCTGCTCGGTCGCGGCGCGGTCGAGCGACGAGAGCGGCAAGGCCTCGTCGGCGAGCACGGTGCAGCGCTCCGGCGTCACTTCGGCGAAGCCGCCGGAGACGAAGATGCGCTCGCTGATCTGCGTCGGCTCGTCGTTGTAGACGTCGATGATTCCGGGCCGCACCGTCGAGATGAGCAGGGAATGGCCGGGCAGCACGCCGAAATTGCCCTCGCTGCCGGGCACGACGACCATCGCCACCGCCTCCGACAGCAGCAGCTTCTCCGGCGAGACCAGCTCGAATTGCACCTTGTCGGCCATCGCGCCTAGGCCGCCTCGGCCGCCATCTTGCGCGCCTTGGCGACCGCCTCCTCGATGGTGCCGACCATGTAGAAGGCGCTCTCGGGCAGCTCGTCATACTCGCCGGCGACGATGCCCTTGAAGCTCTTGATGGTGTCCTCGAGGTTGACGAACACGCCGGGCGAGCCGGTGAACACTTCGGCGACGTGGAAGGGCTGCGACAGGAAGCGCTGGATCTTGCGCGCGCGCGACACGGTGAGGCGGTCCTCCTCGGAGAGCTCGTCCATGCCGAGGATGGCGATGATGTCCTGCAGCGACTTGTAGGTCTGCAAGACGCGCTGGACATCGCGCGCGACCTGGTAGTGCTCCTCGCCGACGATGCGCGGATCGAGCATGCGCGAGGTCGAATCGAGCGGATCGACGGCGGGATAGATGCCGAGCTCGGCGATCTGTCGCGACAGCACGGTGGTGGCGGCGAGATGGGCGAAGGAGGTCGCCGGCGCCGGGTCGGTCAGATCGTCGGCCGGCACGTAGATGGCCTGCACCGAGGTGATCGAGCCCTTCTTGGTCGTGGTGATGCGCTCCTGCAGC
>Ga0099830_10000725_pt1 | contig 15444 bp, 15 predicted proteins | sample CZO8metaG_4_FD_79337 | JGI IMG/M metagenome (GOLD analysis project Ga0099830, IMG submission 79337) | Vadose zone soil microbial communities from the Eel River Critical Zone Observatory, Northern California, USA - CZOApr15con2H3.8 metaG | ecosystem: Environmental > Terrestrial > Soil > Vadose...
GAATATATGCTGCGAATCAAAACCGTCCTTCATCTGCGTAGAGTCTGACGGGGAGCTTTGAACTCTACCTTCGAGGCGGTCTGCTCGTTGTCCAGGAGCGCATACAGCGCCAGGGACGCTTCCTCCTTATACTAACGCCAGAAATGAACAAGGTGTCGAAAAAAGAAGATGCCTGACGAAGAAGGAGAGCCCCTATTTGGGATGACCAAGCGCTTGACTGACAGGCGTAATCAGTGAAGCAATGAGCGATAGAACGATAGGTAAGATCACCGTTACCGTTAAACGACTCAGTGCCTTGATCTCTAACGGCCATGTGGGAAATGTATCGCGCACCAAATCATAGCGTTGTTTGAGTGCTGCCAATCGGCGTGTCCTTGCGACTACCGTACGCACGTCGTGCTCTACTGACGATATGGACTGCATGAGAGCTTGCTGAAACTCATCAGCCAGAGGCTGTAATGCCTCATCGCGAGCTCTCACCATCACTCGATGAGGAAATACTAACCAACCGATCAAAAGTGAGGGGTCAGGGCGACATAAATAGCACCCATCAGGATTATTTCTGGTGAGGAGAACCAGTGCAAGTTGCTCCCAAGCATAGCAGCGCCTAGGAGGAGTGCATCCCAGAGCATAATGACGACACTGACCCAGAGAATACGCCCAAGAGCACCAAGCCCACCAGAGCCGTCTGGATGCAACGGCTTGATCTGGATAGTGAAGAGGTAGAACAACCAATTGGTAAACACCAACGCAAGCAGGAGCCGCACAACGCTCATACTTACGGCATACATCAAGGGCAAAAAGATGATAACAATACTGACACTAAACCAATGCGGTACAGTTGAAATCTGAGGCTCTTTGAGCAGAAGCCGATAGCATACATAGAAGACAATAATTACCAGGGTCGCCGCCGCCCACCAGCTTTTATCCATCCAGGTAACCAGTTGCTGCACAAAGTTCTCATACGTCTCTGAACCTGGTTGATGCCTACGATGCTCGCCAATCGCCCCATTGGTCCTCAGTGTGTTGAAGAGGCCGGCGATAGCGACGGGAACGAGCAAGTAGATCATGAAAAGGAGGGGAAAGAGAATGAAGATCTGAAGCAGGACACTCAGCGTATTGCCAGGGGTCCACCATTGTACATTGCTGGTCCACAAGCACAAAAGCCACCCAAATAGAAACACTCCTCCCGGAAGCGCCATTACTCCAATGATAATCCAGAGATCGTTCAGACGTAATGTGTCTTTGAGCAGGACGAGCAAGGGATCATGTTGATAGAACTGTTGAGCTGACAGGGTCGTGCCATCAGCCGAACTTTCTGCGCCTTTTTGTTGGTCTTCCAAGTCAGCGTATATAATCTCGCTCCTGAAAACCTTGCTGTTTTTATCAACCACCCCTTATTATTACCTGAGACTATTATATCCCATGCTGTGCTTAGCGAGAAGGGATGGGGGCAAATATTTCTACCAGTTGCAAAAGAAGCAAATTGGTGGTAGAGAAGAGACAGCACATTGAGGGTGTGTCAACAATATATTTCATTTTATTTCCCCTAAAAAGAAGAGTTGCTAGCGTTTAGTGTATAGAACTTTTTGTGACTCGTCCATAATGCAATGAGATGAACAGGGGGGTACCATGAGAACTACTACCACCAATTTAACCCACTTCCATGCATTACTGTTTGACCATGTACGCAGGATACGAGCAGAAGCACTCGATCTGCTTAAGACAACCGACGAAATCACCGCGATCTTAAATGATACGAGCCTGGCAGAGAATGATGCACAGATGCGCATACAGTTCGCTTTGACGATAGGCAAAAAGACCATTTCCGAACATGGGCCACAAGTGCAAACGTACTTTGACGAGATTAATACCTTGATGACACAACATCCAGAACTCAATGTCCAAAGCGGTGAAGATGTAAGTAGTGATATTACATTCATCTGCGATGCATGGGATAAAGCGCTCTGGAACTGGCCGGACACTACACAGGGGAATCTACCCGGCAAACAAGAACTGCTGTTTAAGTTGGGTGAAGTAGAACAGTCCATCTATACATTAGCTGTTACGGCTCAGATACTCACATTTCCTGACCTTGTTAACCAGAAACTCCTGGATATGCACACAGGTGAAAAACTCGACTTTTTTCATGAATTCTCTGATGAGTTTTATAAACCAGAGTTTCTCCCAGTGGCATGGCAATACCTACGCGAACACCCCCATCGAATCAATGGCTTCATGACAGAGAACGGCATTATCTATCGTGCCTCACCATTCGTTCCACACTGGTTGAGCTTGATCCTTATTAATGGTGTTGTCGCAGCGGGCTTCTTGCTGATCTGGCTTGTCGGCATTCTCCATTACGACATCTCGCCACTTCGAGTAGACGACCTGTTTCGCGGTTATGTAGCGGTCATGGTTGGTGGATTGGTCCACACGTTTGTAGATGTATGGAAACAATATCAAACGAAACCAGACCAAGCCATGAATATTATCGGAAATGGGGTATTGTGGGTACATGTCAAACAAGTCAGTATTATTCTTGGCATTCTGACCCTCTGGGCAGGTTTTATTATTCTGATTGCCATCCAGCAAGTAGGAAATGTGGGAGCAGCCTTTTTAGCGGGTTATAGTATCGATAGCTTTGTTGGCTTGTTTCTTATGCGTTTCACAGATCCCGCGTCACTAAATGTTGCCAGGTGGGGGTCCCAAAACCTACCGAAATCAACCAGGCAGCAGGTTGCAGACGTTCTCGCGCAATCCCGAAAACCTGGTTCTCCCCCACATTGAAACGTCATGCGCCGCAGGCGCATGACGTTTCTTGACAAAGGGGACCACTAATGGACATTAACGAAATACCCCGGACACCGTGAACGGGGACAAAACGCCTGTAGGGGCCGATTTATCGTGCCCACCGCCGATTTATCGGCCCGCTCACGTAAATCACCCGCAAGGATGGAGATCCTAGTTGATCGTTGTAGCGCTTTAGAGAAGTCCAATTTAACATTTCAGCAAGAGGGTTCAATAAAGAAAGAGGAACAGCCATGCACAAATACCACATGCTCCGAACCGTTCTCCTTAGTACAGTGTTTGCCTTATTAGCGATTGTGCTCATGACCCCGGTCGCCAGTGCTCATACGACTGCCCCCGCTCATGGAACCGCGACCGCGACCAGCCAGATACCGGCTGTACCGAATGTGAATATCGTCACCAAGCATCACAAATCTGAGTTCAGTCCAACGACAGTCCAATGTAAAGCGCATGGCCTTAACACTAACCAACCGTGCTTTACTGTCACCAACACAACGGACAAGGATCAGCAGCTAATTTTCAAAGGAAAGGTTCTTATAACCATTCCATCAGGAACTGTTGCAAATATTACTGCCTCGAATGCGGGAGTGGGCTTCCTTAGCCTGCACGCGAATCCGCACGCGGTCCTGACCATTATAGCGTCGTAGATACATCCTGATGAGGGAAGCGGTTCCGATCGGAGAGAAGGTCGGAGCCGCTTTTTCATGTATTCATTTGTGTTGGAACCTACCCGCGCGCCTATGGGGAAAGATAACGTTTCACCTTGCTGAGGAGAACGTGGGCCTGAAATGGCTTGCTGAGCAGGTCAACTGCGCCAGGGACAGCACTGGCAGTTTGCACACGGTAGTCGGCGGTCATGACAATAATGGGGATGTGTGCATAGGATGGGTGCTGCTTGAGTTGGGCCGCAAGCTCATAGCCGGAGAGTTGAGGCATCATGAGGTCGAGCAGGATAAGAGCAGGCATTTGTTTTGTTCCTACCTGCTCGATGTGTTGTAAAAAGGGCAGAACCTTCAGGCTGTCTGAGATGGTGAGTCCGGCATAGCCTTCCATTTCTAGCATAAACAGAATGATAGTGGTGATTGCCGGGTTATCGTCGATGATGAGTACGTAGGGTTTATTACTGATAGTAGATATGCCAGGATTTTCCTGAACCGAGATAGTTGTACTACTTCCTTCATGTGTGTATTGTGTCATAAAACGTCTCCTGCTATAATCACTTCCGGTATACACATAATTTCTTTTATTATACTCTTGACGCAAAATGCTCGTTTTTTAGCTTAATTGTGTTTGACTCCTCGCCGCTTGCGGCGGCTTGTATTAGTTAATACTGCGGGCCTGGCTGCCTGCGGCAGCCAGGCCCGCAGTATTAACTGATGAACAGCAATGACTGACGAACCGTCGAATTTTCGACTTGGAGGTCCGGAATGGGGCAAGTGGGGAAAAATCCGCAGGATGTGGGAAAAATTTACAGGTTTTTAGGTTGTCTGACATTGAAGATGCGACGCTGCCCGCGATTTTTATGCTCGTGGACAGGCAAGATGGAAAGTTCTGGAAGGGCGTCTGGGAGCTTTTCGAGCATTATTTGATACTCCACTTTCCAGCGATGATTATATCCCTACACTTGTATATTGGCACGTATCTTGCATAAACAGTATGTTGGGGTGGATAAATTCGAAAAAATTATCGAATGAAATGTGGTTAATGAGGTAAAGGAGTAAAATACTTATGGTAGTTATGGTGGAAAAGTCACCGGATGATAGGAGATCGGTGATGAAGGGGTGGTCGCTGGGTGAAGATGAACAAACTAGTTTAGCCTTAGGACCTTCTGGTAGGTCCTCTTACTGTACTTATCCCCGCGGGGATGATCTGTCTATGTACAATGGTGAGGATGAGGACATATGTGCAGATGACGAGGATGAGGATGGGGATGGATACGATGAGTTCATGGGTGCCAATGCTATTGATAATGCTATACGACAGTACCTGGGTGAGATAGGACGCTATCCGCTGCTGACTGCAGAGCAAGAGATGATGTTGACGCGGCGTGTCGCTGATGGGGACCTGGAGGCACAGCAGCGGCTGGTGGAGGCGAATCTCCGCCTGGTGGTGAGCATTGCGAAGCGTTACCACAATCACGGGGTCTCGCTTCTCGATCTGATACAGGAGGGGAACCTGGGATTAATTCGCGCTACACAGAAATTTGATCCGGCACGTGGGTATCGCTTCAGTACGTATGCAACGTGGTGGATTCGCCAGGCGATCAGCCGTGCGGTGGCTGAGTACACGCGCACGATTCACATTCCGGTGCACGTGGTGGAGCTGATGTATAAGATAAAGCGGGTGACACGCGCTCTCTATCAGGAGTTGGGCCGCGATCCGGTTGTCGAGGAGATTGCCGGTGCAGCGCACCTTTCGAAGGAGCGGGTGGTTGAGCTACAGAGTATGGCGGAGATGCCCATTTCGCTGGATGCTCCATTGATCGATGATGAGCAATATCACCTGGCCGATACACTGGAGGATACGCGAACGACGGCACCTGCTGATGTGGTGGCCCGCTCGGTGCTCAGGGAGCATATCACCAAGGCGTTGGAAACGCTCAACCAGCGTGAACGCCAGGTGATTGAGTTACGCTATGGTTTGCAGGATGGGTATTGCCATACGTTGGAGGAGGTGAGTGCGCATTTCAAACTGACGAGGGAACGTATTCGTCAGATTGAGGTGAAGGCTTTGCGTACGCTCCGCCAGCCAATTCAGACGCATTTGTTGCGCGACCTGGCTTAAACCTCGCCCCAGGGCGGGGGACCCTGTCTGGGGGACAGGTAATGCCCCCGCCCTGAGGCCCTTCGTGGATCACATCACGTCTTCATACCTGCCGATCTCTTGTATCACCTTTCCAGCTCCTCACGATCCCAATGCGCCAGATTCGCTCCAGCTTCGTAGGTGCTTTGGAGAAAATCCATGAGCATCTTTGCGGGCTCGCTTGAGTCCCGAACGTCGTCGTAGCGTAAGATGAATTCCCCCACTTCGGGACTGTACAATGCTTGACTGGGGCGAATAGGGGCTTGCTTCAGTCCAGCTGGTTCAGGATAGGTATAGCAGTAATAAGCCGGTACTCTGAACTGTTCACTGCCTGGCCAGAAGCCACAATTGATCTGTTCATGCGAGCCCCCCTCGCGCATGATCCGATTGGCACCTGGGCGTTCGGGTGCGCGCCGACCGGAGAAGAACGTCAATGCCATGTCGAAGCTTCCCCAGAAAAAATGGACAGGGCTGCATTTGCCGATAAAGTGGGACCTGAATGCTTTCAAGACATTATCCGTTTGTACGAGGATACGCCAGAAGCGGTTGGCGTACTCCGGGTCATAGGAAGCATGCACCTCATCTTCATCACAGCGGATGGGATTTGCCACTTCACTTGGCAGCGTGTTGATGGTCACGTTGATATTGAGGGAGCGCAAGGCTTGCATAAACTCACGGTAAAAATCAGCGACTGAGCGTGGGATCAGTGGCATGGCCTTTGAGGTGCCCTGGCTGGTTTGAATGAAGAGGTTGTGATCGATGAAGTCAAAATCGACTTCAAATGTGCTGCCTTGATAGGGAATGGGAGATGTTGTCAGCCCACGCGAGGTGACATAGAGCGTCACGTGCCACCAGTGGTTCACAAATGGACTCAGCTCCATTCTGACTTTGCCGACGATCTGCGTCCACATGTGAAGGGTGTCAAGCGTCTCCTTCCATTCATCATACGGCAACAATGGCCAAAGTTCTGACGTTTCTCCTGTGCTTGTGTTGTGTTTCTCGTCCATGTTTCTCTCCGCCTTATGTATAATCGCCTAACCTTTTAGGGAAAGGGGAAATTTTGGGCCACCCCATTTCCCCGGCAGGGAGGCTTCGCCCCCTGCACCTCCATTATCTAACAAGTCTCTTGACTTTGCACTCAAGAACCGATCAAGCGGGCAAGAGTATCACCTTGTCGATGTAACACCAGGCCCAGTCCTCGTCAGGCTCGAAGGACTCAACGATCGGATGGCTGGTGGCGTGGAAATGCCTGGTGGCGTGCTTGTTCTTCGAAGAGTCGCAGCAGCCAACATACCCACACGTTAGACAGATGCGCAGGCACAACCAGCTATCTCCGGTTTTCAAACAGTCCTCACATCTATTGGCACTCGGTGTGATCTCTCGTATCTGATCAAGATGTGTACATGTCTGTAGCATGTTCTATTCCTTCCCAGGTATGCGTCAACTCGTTGATCTGTAAGAATTCCAAGGACAATCAACATCAAGGGTTCGCTCAGCTCTCATGCGTTCTAGTATAAGGAGGAAGTGTCATGAAAGCGTGATGAGCATCGTAATTGGATAGTAGACAACCCTCCTGCCAGGGCGCAGGCAAGCTGACGCCCCTACCAACCGCGACGCACGATGGTCTTACCGATCGTTGGGGCATCAGCTTGCCTCCGCCCTGGGATGGTGGACTGGATGTAATCGGTCCAGATCAATAGTTCGCATGCTCTCCTTCCTGCTCACATCTTTAGCCTTCTGAAGAGGATCATAGCGCTCTCGTGAAGTGTGATGCGCCAACCCGCATGGCAAGTCACAGAAAGCGACACTCGAATTTATCTACCAGCGAACGTTTAAATTGAGGAGAAGCAACTGACACACCAACACAGAAAGGAGTATCAAGACATGTACAGACGTAAACAGCTCACCTTGGGCGGCTGGCTCCTCATCGCCCTCTTCTTACTAGGCTTTTATGCCATAGAACTGCTATCAAACACACCCCTCCTTTGGCATGGCGTCGCAGCACAGGGGGTCATTACGGGTGAGGAGGGAATCGGCTGCGGGAAATCGGGGATGAAGCAAATCTTTTCCGTGCGGTTTACTGACCAGGCGGGTCAAGCCCACACCGGCACCATCAGCCAGTGCGACTACGGCTTCTATGGACCTATCGGCAGCTCGGTCACCATTGTCTACCTCCCAAATGACCCAACCACGATCGCACCCACCGACGGACTCATCACCAACGCCCTGGTCAACCTGATCTTCACTATCCTCTTTGGCCTCATCACACTCATCCTCCTACCATTCTGGATAAGAAAACGAATCTGGAAGCGCTCACTACATCCAGAAGTCGATGCAGGGTCATACAGCACGGCTACAAGGTGGAGGGAACCGATGAACGAAGAACCACCTCAAGGTGTTGGCGGAGAGGATGCGGTAGAATCAGGGACAGCAGAGATTGCTCCGACAATGAGTCAACTCCTTTCTGGTCTACGGCGAGTCTCTGAGCGCATAGACAGCATGATTGCTGATGCAGCACGCAGTCGAGAGGCACTCCATTGGGCCAAGATACGACAAGGAGTGGAAGACATCATGAACCACCCACGTGATATCGAGTACGTCGTCCAGTTGGCACGCGCGGCCCGTGATCTTCGAGGGATCCTCCTGCTTCATCAAAATGTGCTCGACAGAGCGGCTGAAAGTAATCACCTATTGCATAGCTTGATTTCCGAGGCGTCATGCAGCGGGCAAGAGCCTGTGAGGGACAACGGATACGCTTCTGATTGAGCCATTCTGAGACCTCTTGAGGGCATTTCCTAACTCGAAAAAAGGGTAAACTGACTCCAAACGAGGCTAGCTCCCTCGTCAAGGAGATCGGTCGATGATGCCTATAACGTTGAATGAACAGGCACCAGTGCCCCCACCAGCATATCATCGAGAGCAAGCTCGCTTGGGTCCGGCCTTACATATAGACGCGCTTACTTTGGTCAGGACCTTGCATCTGCTTAGCCTGTGCCGCCTGGCGGTGGGCTTGGCACACCGTCGTTGTCCACCGCCCTTGCCTGCCGGACCAGGCGGCGCGCCGCGCACCTACTGCGAGGAGTCCCTGCTGCTCATCGCGCTCTTGCGCACGCTGTGGCGGCTGTCTTACCAGGATATGCACGACTGGTTAGTGGCTTGGCCCGCCTTAGCCCTGGCCTGTGGCTTGCCGGTGGGCAAGGATGGCCGTCCCCGTATTCCGTGTTCCTCCCAGCGGAAAAGCCCGGAAGCTTGGATTGGACTGGCTTTAACGCCTTCTCGCTGAACACCATTACACAACAATGGAGAGAGCATCCTCTACCACCACCAGTTGAGAAGAGAGCGATTTTGGCAAAGTGTCAGAAGAGCACAATTGTGTGCATGGGTGAAGCGGGCGGCATATAGGTGCAGGAACAGGGGGAGGAGATATTGCTTTACCCCTATCTTCAACAGAAGGAGGAACAGCATGAATACTGACAAGCCGGTAACCAGGGAAGACGTAGAGAGGCTTCTTCAAGAGGCAGGAAGTTCCACTAAGTTGGTTTTACAAGGTCGTAATTTGGGAAATATTGACCTCTCTGGTCTCGACCTGAGTGGAGCCGACCTGAGTGGAGCCAACCTGAGTGGAGCCAACCTGAGCCAGATCAGACTGGACTTTGCCAACCTGAGTGGGGCTGACCTGAGCTATGCTAGCCTTTACCAAGCCAACCTGAGTGGAGCCAGCCTTTACAGAGCCGACCTGAGTGGGGCCGATCTAGTTGAAGCCTACTTGAGTGGGGCCGACCTGCGCAATGCCAACCTGAACAGTGCCAACCTGGTTTTAGCTTACCTAAGCAAGGTCGACCTGAGTGGAGCCGACCTGAGTGGAGCGGACTTGAGTGAAGCGGACTTGAGTGGAACCGACCTGAACCAAGCCAACCTGGGCCAGGCCGACCTGAGTGAAGTCACCCCGGGGAATGTTGTCACCAACCTTTTTAGAGGCAGAATAAACCGAAGGAGTTATATCGTAGGCTACCTGGCGAGTTATAGTGCCTTTCTGGTTGCTCTCTTGATTTTTTCCCATATTCCCATCAACACCGATCTAGCTGCAATTGTCAGCGTTGTAGTGATGCTACTTGTGTGGGTCGTTGTGGTCTTGTTTTCGATTTCACTCATGATTCGACGGTTTCACGACTTCAATAAAGGCGGTTCTTTTATCCTATGGCTCTTAGTTCCTTTCATCAATGTGTACTTTGGGCTCCTCTTACTGTTTGAAGAAGGAACAGGTGGCCCGAACCGTTACGGGCCACCACCGCGCCCCTCCATCCATCTCTTCTCTGATCCAACTCAAGAAAGACAGCACCATGCGCCACCACACGCATGACTGACTGTGCAAAAGTTACCAAACACTTCACTTTTCCCAGTTGGGAAATGCCCTCTTATCGTCAAAATGTCCACACCCTCGCGTTGCTATAAACTACCTCGGTCAGATGACCAGCGGTAGCATATGAAGAGGCATAAAGCCCAATTTGCCCGTGGCTATAGGTGTTATCAGTCACGCGAGCGATTTGCTGGCTGTTCACGTATAGTGTAATGATGTTCCCTTGTGCTACCACGGCAATGATGTTGGTCTGGTTCAACCCTTGATGAACAGCAGGACTAACAACAGGCTTAACCAGAGTCTTGGTGGTGGCGGTGCCTTGAGCAACAAAGAGCTCAACTGTTCCATTTTGAGTGACATAGAATTCGTACTTGGTGTGGAGCGCATTACCAAAGCGAAAGCCGATCCCTCCAATATCGCCTTTAATAATCGTCATCTCCACCTCAAAGGCGAAGTTACTGAAGTCAGGCGAGGCATAACACCCGATGTTACTGTTTAGAATGAGTTCACTCACGTGATAAGCTCCTCCTCTAAACTGACAACTTCCGGTGTTATCACCACCTTCTACCCATCCGTAGCCTCGGCTATTGTCGCGCAATGGGTCAGAGAGAGCCAGTGTCCCGCCATAGGGATTGGCTTCTGCGGTAGCTGTGGCATTCGCATAGGCTGTTGCAGTTGCAGTGGCATTCGTGTCAGCATTTCCAGTATTACTCACTGCGCTGGTAGCTGCCGTGGGAGTGATAGTTGTCTTGGTCTGCTGGTTTCTGAGCAAGACGAAGCCCACACTTGCTCCTACCACGAGCAATACCACTGCGATAAGTATCCCAACCATCACAGGGGATACTTTTCGAGGGGGAGGGGGAGGCGGCGCTACATTATAGGGGTTTACATCATACGGGTTTGAACCATACGGAGTCGAGGGTGGTGGAGCACTCACAGCGGAAGGGGATGATCCTGACACTGCCGGTATGGTAGGATCATGCGGTGAGGCCCCAGATTTGGCATAGTAAGCAGGAGTAAGAGTGCCACAATTTGGGCAAGCATTTGCTTCCGAAGGAAGTTGAGCTCCACATGCTTGGCAATGCATAATGAATGCTCCCTTTCTTTTGCGCGAAACCTGAGATACTACATCAGGGTCTCAGGCCAACGGATCTTGTGCTGGTCTAGAATGGGAGAATTGCGCCGTTGCCTGAACGGGAGCAACGTCTCCTGTCTGACTTTTTTAAGCAACATCAAGAGGCAGCCTGAAGCCCGAAATACCTATTCGCCTGATAGATGAACGTCGAGGGAAACACTTTTTAGACACCTCGTCGTATGAGAGTGGGTCTTGCGCTCTTTTGACTCGACTTTGGCCATTTAACGGGTCTTAGCTCATACTTGGGAGGAAGTTATGAGTTAGGAAATGCCCTCACCTCTTGCTAAAGAGAGGCCATGGTTGCCAGAAGGGTTTGCCGGAAGTTGTGGCGTGAGAGGCATAACGGGCGTATGAGCGGGTTTTTTTGGCAGCTTGCATGGTCACATCTCCCCGACATTTAGCATGGGCAAGGTGTATACTGACTCTGCTAGCATGTCGTCCTCCTGAAGAAAATCATTACGCATTATCACCGTTGCCACCTGTATGCTCGGCATTATTTGCTGTCCATGCCGTTTGGCCACCGGTCCAAGATTCGCTATTGATCAGACCCAGAATTTTTAGTCCCCGGCTCTGGGCGTCACTAATCACCTGGTCATACTGTTGCAAGGCCGTCAATCCATTACACCCTCTGCTTGTCCAATCACTATAACACCTCCCTAACCTGAATCCAATGCGTATCCATCCTGCGCCAGCTTGTTGAATCAACGGGAGCTGATTGTGCAGTGCATGAGGGAAATCTATCTCGCCACCATCACTACTCACCCACCCTCCCTGCAGGCCCTGGTTGGAGCCCCTCCGCTCCTGGTGACTACTATCTGCTTGTGTCCATTGATCCATGTTGATCTCCTACTCGTGGCCATAAAGCTGGTGGAAGCCTAGCTCAACCGGATGTAATCAGTCAAGAAGGTTCACAGTGCCTAGTACATTGTACTTCTTTTCTTGACGCCAGGTACAAGCTCATCTACACTCTTGGTGGGGAAAACTATTTTATTGATTAATTCAGTTCAGTCCTGGTGGGAGAGCAAAATGAAAACAAACGTGAATCTATCAAAAATCGTTTCTTCGAGCATAGCACTTATCTTGTGCTCCGCGGCATTGGTTTTTGCGTTAATGGGGCTTCGTTGGGCTGTAGCATTGCCAGCTCATGCATGTGCTGCACCTTCGATTGCAAGTAGCCCCACATCGGGACCGGTTGGCACCACGGTCACTGTGACCGGTAGTGGTATAGTGGATAGTAATTGTAATCCACTGTCTAGTGCTACGGTCACTTTTGGATACAGTCCGAGCAACAACTGCAGCTCACTTACTGCTGTGAGCTCAACCGCCACAATCACGAATGGTTCATTTAGTGGCACGTTCACGTGGCCATCGTCGGGAACTACGGCGGGTACGACGTATATAGTGTGTGCCCAAATCAGTGGTGTAAGTGGTACGTTGGCTGCCAACACCTTCCAGGTCACAACGTCGTCATCGTCAGTATCAGTCAGCGTTGACAGTTCGAGTTATAAGGTCGGGGACAACATAACCGTGACGGGCGCTGGCTTTCCCGCCTCTACATCAGTAACGGTTGAAGAGCAGTCGGCAAATGGAGCAACTACCACCACCCTCGGCAATGTCACCACTGATACCACAGGTGCTTTTACGCAGGACTACACGGTACCCCCGCAACCACTCAATTCAGTTGTGATCATAGCCACTGCTGGAAGCGTCAAGGCAACTTCTAGCACCTTTACTGTCATACCCCCACCACCTTCGAATACGAGTACCCCTACATCCGGGCCAGTCGGCACAACGATCACCGTGACCGGTTCGAACACACCGCCGCCCGCCGGTTCAGCAACAGAAACGGTCACTTTCGGATACAGTCCGAACTCCAACTGCAACCTGTTTTATAGCGTGGGCACCGGCTCAAATCCAAAGGTCTCGAACGGCAGCTTTACCGGAACGTTCACCTGGCCTTCGTCGGGAACGAAAATAGGGACGACGTATACCGTGTGTGTCCAGATGAACAACGTCAGTGGAGGCGGTACTTTAACGCTGCCCAGCAGCAGCTTCCTGGTCATACCACCACCACCTTCGATTACGAGTAGCCCTACATCTGGACCCGTCGGCACGACGATCACTGTGACCAGTTCAAACATACCTTCGCCTGCCGGTTCATCCACGATAGAAACGGTCACTTTTGGATACAGTCCGAGCACCGACTGCAACCTGTTTTATAGCGTGGGCACCGGCTCAAATCCAAAAGTCTCGCACGGCAGTTTCACTGGCACGTTCATCTGGCCATCGTCGGGAACGTCTGTAGGTACGACGTATACCGTGTGTGCCCAAATCAATAATGTTAGTGGTGGTGGTACTTTAACTCTGGCCGGCAACACCTTCCTGGTCACAAAGTGAAACTTATGTAGACGGGTGTATGAGATAGGTGTAGGCAGGCGAGCGACACTTGTCTTCCGCTCGTTTGATTGCCAACAAGTAGTTCATACACCCTGTAGACGGGTGTATGAACTACTTGTTGGCAAGCCCCCTCCTTTCCTGTCCTACCCTCCTCTCTTCATGTTAAGAAATCTCCACCCAGAAGGAGCATTCTTAACCGTTCCTTAACCAGTTCTCCAGGGCTTCATCACTGCCGTATGGTTTACTATAAATGGTTTAACAAATACCCTTTCTGTTGTCCAGTGTATGGTATTTAGACTAATTTCGCTTCAAGCAGCTTGTAGATTGGTCTCACGTGTTTTCCATAAAATATGGCTCGTGCGGCTTCCCACCTTGCTTCGCAAGAATTTAGTCTAAACTCCAGATAATGTAGGAGAACTGTTCATGCATACTCTCACTCTCATCCGGTCAAAGCTTATGCTGACCCTGGCCGCCCTGGTGCTGATGGCGGCTGTCGTGGCTGTTCCGTTGGCCTTCTCCGGCGGTTACTCCCATGCCGCCCCAGCCCAACGCAATGCCAGCAACAAGGGCAAGCCCGACGGGACGGCCTTTCGTGCGACTCGCAAAACTCGCTCTGTGCGTGCCCACGTCCATCACAATAGCGCCATGACCTCCGCGACCTCCGTCAGCGGCGATCCCTTCCTTTACGTGGATGATGGCTCGTTCGTCGACCTCATCGATGTATTCCAGGTCAGCACCACCAGCATAAGCTTCGTTGGTGCCTTCCCCACCGGCGGCAGCTTTAGCAGCGGTTTCTTCGGGACCCAGGACATCGACGTGACGCCTGCAAACGGCATCCATACCGCCCCGTGCCTGGTGTATATTGACAACTCTAACGGGTTTGTTAACAGCTTTCTCATCAACACCAATGGCTCGCTGGGTGCCCGGGTCAGTCATTTGCCCAATGTTAATCCTATAGATGTCCACATCTCGCAGGATGGCAAGCTCGTCTATGTCAACAGCCTGACATCCTCCAACACCGCCCGGTTGGCGTCCTACTCGCTTGGGGCGGGCTGTGTACTGACGGCACTGACGACGCTGTCTACTACACATTTCTATGTCTCCTTCGCCCTCGCCAGCCTCACTGACCTGGTGACGGTGGATTCGAACTCGAACATCCATACTATCGACACCTATGCCCTCACCCCAAGCGGGGGTATCAGCCTGCTGAAATCCGTCACGGGTCAGATCTCCTTCCAACCGGATTCGGTCGCCGTGCAAACGACGGGGGGGAGCGACGTCTTCACGGGCCAGGCGACCTTCAACCCGCCACTGGCACAAGGCGGTAATGAGAACCTCAGCACGGGAGACATCAGCTTCCTCTCGGGGAGCCCGAAAAGGGATCCCGATTTCTTCAACAGCGATGGTGCCGCTGTTTTCGTTGATAACTCCGATAAGTTGCTGGTTCAGGGCGAGCAGGGCAGCGCCACATTAGTGCTCTATAGCTTCACGGCGAGCAGCATGGCGTTGAAGGAAAATGATATTTTCCTGGACTTTCAGTTTGCCGAACCAACGAGCTTTGCCCAACTGGGCAATATCCTGTTCGTCAATGGTGGCGTCGGCGGGGATGTGGAGGCCTGCCCGATCAGCAGCTCCGGCATTCCGAGGTTCGGGTGCCGAACCGTTGCGGTTCTCAGCGATTCCTCTGGTTTCGCTGGAGGCAGCGTCATTCTCTAGTTCAAGAAGGGCAGGGCAAGCCTCTTTGAGTAGCGGGTGAGGTTCAGATTTTTGCGTCGAGCCAGACCACCCAACCTCCCAGGGCGCAGGCTCCCACGATAAATCGGGGAGCTACACGCCCCTACTAACTGCCCAGGCGTGGTTAGTAGGGGCGTCAGCTTGCCTGCGCCCTGGGGTGGTGGGCCTTTTACAGATAGGTTTTTTGAGCACGGAGACATCGGAGACA
>Ga0099830_10000727_pt1 | contig 15441 bp, 14 predicted proteins | sample CZO8metaG_4_FD_79337 | JGI IMG/M metagenome (GOLD analysis project Ga0099830, IMG submission 79337) | Vadose zone soil microbial communities from the Eel River Critical Zone Observatory, Northern California, USA - CZOApr15con2H3.8 metaG | ecosystem: Environmental > Terrestrial > Soil > Vadose...
CGCCCCGCCTATGTCAAATGCGAAGTTCACCTGCTGGTACAGGTAGAAGGGGAGGTTGGTGGTGGAGGTGCCGGGGCCGCCGTTGGTCATCAACCGGACCGCGTCGAACACGTTGACCAGGTAGATCGAGCCGAGCAGGATCCCAAGCTCGATATAGGGCCGCAGGTGCGGGAGCGTGAGCTCGCGGAACGTGGCCAGGGCCCCGGCGCCGTCGACCTTCGCCGCCTCCAAGGTGTCGGCCGGCTGGCCCTGCAGGCCGGCCAGCACGATCAGGGTCATGAACGGCGTCCACTGCCAGATCATGACCACGATCACCGAGCCCAGGGCGTGCGTGCTGAGCCAGGCCACGTGATGGACGCCGAACGGCTGCAGCAACCAGTTCAGCAGTCCGAAGTTCGGGTCGAGCATCGGGCCCGCCCACACCAGCGCCGCCGCCGCCGGCATGACCAGGAACGGGGTGATGATCAGCGTCCGGACCACGCCCCGGCCGAAGAACTTGCGGTCCAGCAGCACCGCGAAGGCCACCCCCAGGAGCATGGCGACGATCACGGCGGTGACGGTCATGACGACCGAGCGCACCAGCGAGCCCCGGAAGGCCGGGTTGGTGAAGACCGTCTTGTAGTTGCTCAGCCCGTTGAAGTGCGCGCTCGCTGTGGTGTTCCAGAAATAGCTCTGGAAGCTGTACCAGAGCGTCACCAGGAACGGGATTTGGGTCACGACCACGGTGTAGATCAGCGCGGGCAGCAGGGGAAGGCGAAGCTGCCACCGCGCGCGGCGGCTGACCGCGCGCGGCCGGATCGCGACCCTGGGAGGTGGTGCCAGGTCTTCAAGTACTGTCACGGAAACGCCCTTCTTTCGACGTGCCACGACTTGATGGGGCCGCGGGTGAGCCGGGCCCCGCCCGGGGCCCGGCTCACCCGGCGCGCTAACCGCCGGACAGTTGCGCTGGGGTGTACTGAGCGGCGGCGGATTGACCTGCCTGCAGCGCCTGGCTCACGCTCTCTGTGCCGGCGATCGCCCCGGAGATCCCCTGGGCGACCGTCAAGCCGAGGCTTTCGAACTGCGGGATGTCGACGTACTGGATGCCGACATAGGGGACCGGGTTCAGCGTCGCGTGTTCCGGGTCTACCGAGTTGATCGAGGCCAGGGTGATGGACGCGAACGCCTTGGCGGCCTGCTGGTACTGCGGGTCGCTGTACAGGGAGGTCCTGGTGCCAGGCGGCACCGCGGACCAGCCGTACTTGGCCGCGACCAGCTGGTCGTATTGCTTCGAGGTCGCCCAGGACACGAACTTCCAGGCGGCGCCCGAGTTGGAGACGCCCTGCGGGATGCCTAGCGCCCAGGTCCACAGCCACCCGGAGGACTTGGTGAGGTTCACCGGCGCGAGGGCATACCCGGTCTGGGCGAAAACGGACGGATAGGTGGTCGCAATTGAGGTCGCCGCCACCGTCGCGTCGTACCACATCGCGCACTTGCCCTGCCCGTACAGCGTCAGCAGCTGGTTGAAGCTGTCGTTGGAGGCGCCGGGCTCGCCGTACCTGCGGACCAGGTTGACGTAGAAGTTGGCCGCGTTCACGAACGCCGGCGAGGTGAGCTGGGGCTTCCAGTTCATGTTGAACCACTGGCCGCCGAAGGTGTTGACCACCGTGTCCAGGGCCGCCATGTTGTCGCCCCAGCCGGCCAGGCCACGCAGGCAGATCCCCGACGTCTTGCCGGGCTGGTTGAGCTTGGCCGCGAAGGTCTGGATCTGCGCCCAGGTCGGATGCTGCGGCATGGTGAGCCCGGCCTTGGCGAACAAAGTCTTGTTGTAGAACATCATCGACGACTCGCCGTAGAACGGCACCGCATACAGGTCGCCCTTGTAGGACAGGGACTTGGCGATCGGCGGGAGCAGGTCTGAGGCGTTGTAGCCGGGGTCGCTGGCGATGAATTGCTTGGACAGGTTGGTCAGCCAGCCGTTCTTCGCGAACAGCGGCGTCTCGTAGGGGCCGATCATGATGACGTTGAACGCGTTGCTGTGCGTGCTGACATTTTTTCGATCGCGGCCCGCAGGTCGCCTTCGGTGTACGTGGCGAACTTGACTTTGATTCCCGGGTTTTGCTTCTCGAAATTAGACGCGGTCAGCGGGATCATCTGGTTGGTGATCAGCGGGTTGGACACCACAGCCACGGTCACCGTGCCGGAATTGCTGCTACTACTGCTACTGCCACTCGTGCCGCTGCTCGAACAGGCGGCCATGGCCAGCAATGCGGCCACGCAGACGGCTGCCCCGACCGCGCGGAGCTTGAATGGGGAAGAACTCATGAATGAACCTCCGCAACGATGAGAATGTTGTGGCGGGGAGGGAGATCTCCGCGCGCTCCTGATCCTCCGGCAGCGTGTCGAACGTGACCGTGATGCCGGGATTCCCTTTCGCGAATGTGCCGACCGACTGTTCTGTCTGCGGCATGTCGGGGTTCGCGACCACGGCCACTGTCACCGGTTGCGATGCGCTGCCGCCCCCCGGCGCCTCCGCTACAGGCCACGACGCCAAGACAGGCAGCCGCGAGAGCCCCGACCGGGCGGAGGCCCCGCGACGTTCCGATCCTCATGGAGAACCTCCTAGCTGCCGTGACTGCATCCGTGCGTATGCTCATCTGAGCGGGTCACGCTCAGATATGAACACACTCATCCGACCGCTAGGCAAAGTCAAGGAAAGCTGCGAATATGAGATCTGGGCGCTCAAATGAGCGACCAGCTCGGCTGGACTGGAGGGGCACATGGCCGGGTTGTCGGCTGACCGGCCTTCCGAAGTCGTCCTCGCGGCCCGGGTCGCGCGGCAGTTTTACCTCGAGGGCCTCTCCAAGGTCGACATCGCCGACCGGCTGGGCATCAGCCGGTTCCGGGTCGCCCGGCTACTCGACTCCGCCCGGGAGACCGGGATGGTGCGCATCGAGATCGGGCTGCCCGGCGGAAGCCTGGACGCGGGCCTGTCGGCGGAGCTGTGCTCGGCCTTCGGGCTCAAGCACGCGTTCGTGTTCAACTTTCCCGACGACGACGAACGCGCGCTGCGGCGCCGCCTGGGCGAGGCAGCGGGCCAGGCGCTGATGGACCTCATCACGCCCCACGACGTCCTCGGCATGTCCTGGTCACGCACGCTGAGCGGGCTCGCGGCCGCGCTGACCCAGATGCCGCCCTGCCCGATCGTCCAGCTGACCGGGGCGGTGCCGCCGCCCGACGGCCGGGACCTGCTCGACCTGGTCCGCAGCGTCGCCCGCATCGGCGGCGGCCCGGCGCACGTCTTCTACGCGCCGATGATCCTGGACGATGCGCAGATGGCCGCAGCGATCCGCCGCCAGGCCGACATCGCCGGAGCCTTCGCCCTCGTGCCATCGGTGACGCTGGCCGTGGTAGCCATCGGGGCCTGGGCGCCCGGGCTGTCGACGATCTATGACGCCATCACGCCCGCCGAGCGTGACGCCCTCGCCGCGCAGGGCGTGTGCGCCGAGCTGGCCGGGGTGTTCATCGGCGAGGACGGCAGGCCCGTCACGACCCCGCTGGACAGCCGGATGATCGTGACGCCGGGCCCAGCGCTCGAGCGGATCCCGTTCGTCCTGTGCGTCGCTTGGGGCGTCTCCAAGAGCCCTGCGGTCTGCGCCGCGATCCGAGGAGATATGGTCCATGGCCTGGTCACCCACGCGAGTCTCGCCCGCGCCCTGCTCCACCTGGCGGACGGACGCGGCGGCGGGCGCTAGCCCGCAGGCGCTCCAGGCCGACGGCCGGCGGTCAGACGGCCCGCTGCCCGGCGGCCCATTGCCGGGCGGAACCGCCAATCGCGGCCTCGTCATCCGCGTCGGCGACACCGTGCTCAGGCCGACCGCGCCGTGCCACCGTGCCACCCATGCGCTGCTCGCCCACCTTTCGGCCGTCGGCTTCGACGGTGCCCCCCGCGTCCTGGCGGTCAGTACCGCCACCGAGATGCTGACCTACATCGACGGTCATGCCGCGGTCCCGCCTTTGCCAGCGGACACGCTCACCGATGCCGCCCTGGTCAGCGTCGCCGAGCTGTTGCGCCGCTACCACCTGGCCGCGGCGTCCTTCGACCCGGCCGGCTACCGGTGGCCGCGGCCGGTCCCGGCTGGGTTCCGGACGGGCCTGGTCAGCCACAACGACGTCCACCCGGCCAACCTGGTGTTCCGCGGCGGCCGGGCCGTCGCGCTGATCGACTTCGACCTGGCCGGGCCCGGCAGCTCCGCCTGGGACTTCGCCGCGGCGGCCCGCTCCTGGGCGCCGCTGCAGGACGACCGGGACATCACCGACTGCCGCCAGGGCCGCGCGATCGAGAGGTTCCGGATCTTCATTCACGCCTGCGGGCTGACCCGGGCCGAGCGGCAGCATGTGGCCGAGGCGGTGGTGGCCAACCATGACTGGACCTACGACATCGTCACCGAGGCGGCCGCCGCCGGGCACCAGGGATTCGCCGACCACTGGCGCACGATGGCGGAACCGGCCGCCCGGGCTCGGCGCTGGTGCCAGCGGCATCAGCGCGACCTGCTGGCTGCGACGCGCTGACCCTTCCGGATCGACATGCCGCGGGGGAAACCGCCAAGCACGGCCTGCATTTTCTTCGACGCCCGCCCGCGTCATGCTCACCACAGCTAGAACTGTTCGCCGCCGGCGTGCTGGATCCCGGGATCCCAGAGAACGTGCAGCGAGGGCGGCTTGCGGAAGACCAGGCCGCGGGGCGCGCTCGGGCGCTCCGGATCCAGGCGCAGGCCGGGCAGCGACCTCAGCAGGGCACGGACTGCGGCCTGTGCTTCGAGGCTGGCCAGATGCGCGCCGAGGCAGAAATGCGGGCCGCGCGCGAAAGCAAGGTGCAGCCGGGCATTCCCCCGCCGGACATCGAACCTGTCCGGATCCGGGAAGACCGTCGGGTCGCGGCCCGCGCCGGTCAGAGACACGGTGACCAGGTCGCCGCGACGGATCGCCGCGCCGCCGATCTGGATATCGCAGGTGGCGTACCGGTCGACGACCGCCGCGGCCGGTTCCAGCCGCAACGACTCCTCGACCGCGCCGGGCACCAGGCCGGGGTCGCCGCGGACGAGGCCGAGCTGATCTGGATGACTGAGCAGATGCAGGACCACGTTCGTGATCATCCCCTCGGTCGTCTCGATCCCGCCGAACATCAGCACCGCCGCATTGGAGACGACTTCGCCGGTCTCAAGGGCACGCCCGCCCGCGGCGGCCTCGCCCGCGCCGCCCCCGCCTGCGGCGGACTCTCCCGCGGCGGACTCTCCCGCGGCGGACTCTCCCGCGGCGGCCTCGCCGAGCAGTGTGGACCGGCCGTGGGCGGCGAGGGCGGCGCGCAGGCTGGAGCTGAGCATCCCGAAGGCGGCGCTGCCCGCCGAGCTCACACCAGCATCGCCGCGGCGCGCCAGCTCGGACACCGCATCGACGATGGCGCCATACCAGGACAGCACCACCGAGGGGTCGGTCTGGCCCAGCCCGAGCGCCTGCGCCACGACGGCCACCGAGAGCGGCCCGGCCAGGCCAGTCCGCAGATCGGCCGCGCCCGCGGGCCGCATCCCGGTGACCAGGCGCTCAGCTTCCGCGTCGACGTATGCCTCCAGCCGGGCGTGGACCTCGCCACGGCTGAAACCATGGCTGAACGGACCACGGTGCCGGTCATGCTCGGCCCCGTCGAGCGAGAGCATGCTCGGCCCGACCACCCGTGCGGTGGAGAACCGGGCATCATCGACGGTGAACCTGGTGGCGTCGCGCAGCACGCGCAGCGCTAGATCGCGGCGGGTCACCAGCCACCCGCCCAGGGCGGGCAGCCAGGACACCGGTTCCCGTTCCCGCAGCACCGCCAGTAGCGGGTGCGGGTCGCCTTCGAGGCCGGCCAGAGTGACCGAGCCGCCCAGCGGGTACTGGCCGCGAGCCTCGGCGGTCACGGACCAGCCACGGAGGCCAGGAGTTCCTTGCGCGCCTGGTCGACGGCGGCCAGGATGGCCCCGCGCAGCACCGGGCCGCCGGTGACACCGGTGGGCACGATCCTGGGCCGGGCCGGGCAGATCCGGGTGACCTCGGCGGCGACCCGGTCGGCCAGGGCCGCTCCGCCAGCCCGGCCTACCTCCCCGCCGAGTACGACGAGTCCCGGATCGAGCACCACGCAGACCGACGCCACCCCCGTCGCCACCCGGCTCGCCAGTTCACCGAGAAAGGCCTGCCCGCGCTCGTCACCTGAATCGGCGGCCGCCACCGCCGAGCGCACGGCCACCGCGGCCGGCCCGGAGAAGCCGTATCCAGCGGCGAGCGGCCCAACGGCCTGCGCGCCCACCAGGGACTGAAACGCACCTGTGGCGGGGTGGGTGATGTCCTGGGGCAGCGGAACCCCGGGCACCGGCAGGTAGCCGATCTCGCCCGCGGCCCCGGCCACGCCGCGGTGCAGGCGCCCGCCGAGCACCGTGGCCAGGCCCAGCCCTACGCCGATCCACATGAGCACGAAATCGTCGACGCCGCGGGCGACGCCGACCGCCCGTTCCGCCATCGCCGCCAGGTTGACGTCGTTCTCGATGGTGACCGGCCTGCGCAGATCGGTGCGCAGGGCCTCCAGCACGCCTTCGTGCCAGGCGGGCAGGTTCACGGCCAGGCGCGGGTCACCGGTCTGCGGGTCCAGTACGCCGGGGGTGCCGATCACGAGGGCACGGAGCCTGGACAGTTCGACCCCCGCCGAGGCGCAGGCCGCCGCCACGGCCCCGCGGACCAGTTCCACCGGGTTCCCGGTGCCGTTCGGGTCCACCGTGATCTCGGTGACCACCCGCCCGGTCACATCGGCCACGCCGGCACTCACTTCGTCGTGCTCCACGTGCAGCCCGGCCACGTAGGCGATGGACGGCACGACGGCGTACAGTGCGGCATTCGGACCCGGGCCGCCCGCCTGCTCCCCCACGGCCTCAACCAGGCCGCGGCCCTCCAGCCGGGACAGTAGCTGCGAGGCGGTGACCTTGGATAGTCCCGTCCGCTCGCCGACCTGGGCCCTGGTCATCGGGCCATCGGTGAGCAGTAGCTCAAGTGCCGCGCGATCGTTCAGTTCGCGCAGCAGCCTTGGCGTGCCGGGCCGTCGCTCCATGCCGCCCCCTCCGGGACAAATTCTCCGGGACAATCCTCCTGGACACGTCCCCCGGGACCAATTCTGTCTCAATCTGGCAACAGACTCTATCTGATAAGAAACTTTCCTGTTAGTTTCACTGGCAGAAATCCGTTTGAGGTGCTCGTGCCCCGATCATCCGCTGGGGTGCCTGTGCCCCGACCACCCGACCATGGCAGGCCGGACAGGAGTGCCGGAGGCGTTCGCCCACAGGACGCGGCACACGCGACACGAGGAACGAAGCCGGGAAAGGAGATCCACTAGTGAAGTTCATCAGATCGGCCGCCGCGATCGGAACGATCGTCGCACTCGCCGGGGCTGCCGCGGGGTGCGGCTCGAGCGGCAGCAGCGGCGGAACGTCAGCGACCGCAGCACCCGCGAAGCTCACCATATGGCGGATGGGCGCATCCGTGCCCTCCCAAGTCAGCTGGATGAACGGGGTCGTCGCACAGTTCCACAAGCAGTTCCCGCAGTACAAGAAGACCAAGGTGACAGTGAACTGGATCCCCTGGGGCAACCGCACCACGGACTGGACGAACGCGCTGTCCAGCGGTAAGGGCGGCCCCGATATCACGGAACTCGGCAACACCGACACGCCGGGCATAGCGACGCAGGGCGCGCTCGCGGACATCGCCGGCAGTGTCAGTAGCTGGTCCAACAGCTCCGACATCATCGCCGGCAACCTGGCCAACGACACGATCGGCGGCGCGAAGTACGCGGTGCCGTGGTTCGGCGGCGTCCGCGGCATCTGGTACCGCAAGGACCAGTTCGCCAAGGCGGGCATCACCTCGGCGCCCGCGACCTGGGCGCAACTGGTCAGCGACGCCAAGCTGCTGATGAACAAGTACCCGGGTACCTACGGCCTGGGCGCGCCGAGCAACTACAGCAACGCGATCGTCAGCTTCATCTGGGGCGCTGGCGGCCAGGTGGCGGTGCAACAGGGCGGCAAGTGGGTGGCCGAGCTGAACACCCCGCAGTCCGAGGCGGGCATCAAGTTCTACGCCGACCTGCTGCTGACCAACCACGTGTCGCCGTCCAAGTACGTCGGCCAGACCGAGCTCGGCGCCCCCGGCGCCACCTCGGGCGGCTCAGACGAGGACTTCGCCAAGGGCACCCTCGACATGTACATCGACGGGCCGTGGGCGTCGTCGTCGCTGACCGCGGTGAGCACGCAGTACAAGGCGGACTGGGCCTCGTTCCCGATCCCCAGCCAGAACGGCCCCGATCCGGCACCTGCCTTCGCCGGCGGTTCGGACCTGGGCGTCTGGGCGAAGAGCCCGAACAAGACGGCGGCCTGGGACCTGATCACGGTGATGGACAGCCCGTCCAACGCCACCACGTTCGCCAACTCACAGGGCTTCTTCCCCGAGTTCACCTCGCAGCTGTCCAGCGGCGTCTACACCAGCAGCCCGGTCATGGCCGGGTTCGCGAAGGCGGCCGGCCACACCCAGATCTCGCCGCTGAACTCGAAGAACTGGGCGACCGCCGATGGTCCGGACGCGATCATCCCGACGATGATGAAGGCACTCATGCAGGGCGCTAACTTCACGACCACGGTGAACAAGGCCAACACCGAGTTGCAGAACGTCCTCAATACCGGCAGCGAGTCCTGATCATCAGCTAGCCGTCCCGGCCGGCCGAGCCACCCCCCCGGCAGGCCGGCCGGGACTTCCATTCCTAGGAGTGTGGCCGAGCATGGCTGACACGGTCCAGCGCCAGGCGGCCCTGCCGCCAGAGCACCGGACACGCGCAGGCAGCAGCCTGCCGCCGGGCGCCGTCGTCGGCGCGTTCGTCCGGCGGCACAGGCTCGCGCCGTACCTGCTGCTGGCCCCGGCGCTGGGCGGCATCGCCCTGGTGCTGCTCTGGCCGCTGGCCCAGGTGGTGATCTTCTCCTTCCAGAACTACAGCCTGCCGCAGCTGACCGGTGCGGCGCCCACCCAGTGGATCGGGCTGGCCAACTTCACCAGCACCTTCGCCGATCCGGAGTTCTGGCTCTCGCTACGCATCACGGTGCTGTTCGCCGCCGTGGTGGTCCCGCTCACGCTGATCACCGGCACGCTGGTCGGCCTCCTGCTGAATCGGCTCGGCAGGAAGATGGCGGCTTTCGTCAGCACGGCGGCGCTGCTGGCCTGGGCGACCCCCGCGGTGGCGGCGAGCGTGCTTTTCTACTGGCTGTTCAATCCTGATGGCGGCGTGGTCGACTGGACGCTGAGCAAGCTGCCGCACTGGCTGGTCGGGAGCACCAACTGGGCCGGCTTCAACTGGACCACCACGGGCGCGCTGCAGGCGTACACGGTGCTGACCATCCTCGTGGTCTGGCAGGCGTTCCCGTTCGTCGCGGTGACCACGCTGGCCGGACTCAAGACAGTCCCGGCCGAGCTGTACGAGGCAGCACGGGTCGACGGCACAAGCCCGTGGCGGATGTTCTGGAAGATCACCTATCCGCTGCTCAAGCCGATCTTCCTGGTTCTGCTGCTCCTCTCGGTCATCTGGGACTTCAACGTCTTTACCCAGACGTACCTGCTGACCGGCTTCCCCGGCAACCGCGACGAGTTCAACCTGTCGCTGTACATGTACGACAAGGCATTCGCCGGCTTCCCGCCCAGCTACGGCCTCGGCGGCGCGCTGGCGCTGATCTTCACCCTGATAGTGCTCGTGATCACCGTCGGCTACGTCCGGACGTCCGTCCGGCAGGGGGCCCTCACATGAGCGAGCTGGAGGGGCGCGGCGTTGCCTGGACTGAGGAGCGAGGAACGAGCGACGAGGGAAGGCGACGCAGTGAAGGGGGAATGGGGAGGCGGGCGGGGCCCCGGAAGCGAGCGGGAGAACCAGCATGAGCGGCCGGCTGCTGAGCGCGAGGACGGCGAGAAGGACAAAAACCATAGGCCTGAACGGCATCGGCCTGCTGGTCGCCCTGATCACGCTATTCCCGATCGTGTGGATGGTCAGCACGGCCTTCAAGCCGTCACAGGAGATCTACTCGCTGACTCCCCACCTGCTGCCCGCACACCCCACGCTGGGCAATTTCTCGACGGTGGTGAGCGGGCGGGCATCGGGGATCGGGTCGGTGTTCATGTTCTTCCGCAACAGCCTGTCTGTGACCCTGGCCACCGTCCTCATCGCCTCGCTGGTGTCGCTGCTGGCGTCGGTGGCAGTGGCCAGATTCAGGTTCCGCTTCCGCGCGTCCTTCCTGATCATGCTGCTGATCGTGCAGATGATCCCCGGCCAGGCGCTGATCATCGCGCTGTTCGTCGACTTCAATAAGCTCAACCTGCTGCAGAACCTGGCCGGCCTGATCATCGTGTATGCCGCGCTGGCGCTGCCCGTGTCGATCTGGATGCTGCGCAACTTCGTGGCCACGGTCCCGAAGGAACTCGAGGAGGCGGCCGCCATTGACGGCGCCACCCCGGTGCGGATCTTCTGGCGCATACTGTTTCCGCTGGTGGCCCCCGGCCTGGTCGCGACCAGCATCTTCTCGTTCATCACGGCCTACAACGAGTTCATCGTCGCGCTGACCTTCCTCGGCCAGGCCCACCAGACGTACACGCTGCCGATCTACGTGACCTACTTCTTCGGCCGCGGCGGCGCCCAGTGGGGGCCGATCATGGCCGCGTCCACCCTGTACACGATCCCCGTAATGATCTTCTTCCTGATCGTCAGGCGCCGGCTGGTCAACGGGCTCGTCGCGGGGGCGGTGAAGGGGTGAGCACGGAGATTGCCGCCGACCCGTCTTTGGGCCGGCTAGCCGACGCCATCGTCATTCCGCCCTTTCCCGGCCGCCAGGCACCCGCATGGGTGCTTGCCGCGCTGCGCGACGGGCTCGGCGGGGTCACCGTGTTCGGCCCGAACATCGCCGACCTCGCGCAGCTCGGCAGCCTGATAGAGCGGCTGCGGGCCTCGGCCGACGAGCCGGTCATCGCGATCGACGAGGAAGGCGGCGATGTCACCAGGGTGGCCCACCGGACCGGCAGCCGCTATCCAGGCAACGCCGCTCTCGGTGCCGTGGACGATCCCGAGCTGACCCGGGCGGTATACGCAGCGCTGGGCCGCGGCCTGGCGGCACTGGGCGTCAACCTGAACCTGGCCCCGTCGGTCGACGTCAACACGGCTTCAGACAACCCCGTCATTGGCACCAGGTCCTTCGGCTCCGACACCGGGCTGGTGGCGCGGCACGCCGCGGCCGCGGTGGCCGGTCTGCAGTCCGCGGGCGTCGCGGCGTGCGCGAAGCACTTTCCCGGTCACGGCAGCACCAGGACCGACACCCATCACGCGATCGCGACGGTGGACGCGCCGATCGACTTGCTGTTCCAGCGGGACCTGCCCCCATTCATCGCGGCCATCGAGGCCGGCGTCCGCGCCGTGATGCCCGGTCACCTGCGCGTTCCCGAGCTGACCGGCGACCGGCCCGCCACGCTGTCGCACCCTGCGCTGACCGGCCTGCTGCGGGGGGAACTCGGCTTCACCGGCGTGATCGTCTCCGACGCGCTGGAGATGCGGGCGGTCAGCGGGCCCTACGGTCTGCCGGAAGCGGCTGTTCTCGCTGTGGCGGCCGGCACTGACCTGCTCTGTTTCGGGCGGGATCAGGACCGGCCGACCTATCGCGCGGTCCGCGACGCGCTCGTGGCCGCCGTCGCCGCCCGGCGGCTGCCCGGCGCGAGGCTGGAAGAGGCGGCAGCGCGGGTCGCCGAACTGCGGGCGTGGGCGGCTGCGGCGCGCCAGGCGCCAGGACCAGCGGCCTCCGGCAGCGCGGATGTCGGCCTGATCGCCGCGCGGCGTGCCTTGCGAGTGGACGGGACGCCGCGGCCGATGATCAACCCGGTTCTCATCGAGTTCGTGCCGCCGTCCAACATCGCCGTCGGAAAGGTGCCGTGGGGACTCGGCCCCTGGGTGAGCGCCGACGCCGTCCAGCGGATCAGCGCCGTTGCCGACCCCACGAACCGGGCGAGTGTGGTGGATGGGCTGCTGGCGAAGTCCGCGGGCCGCCCCCTGATCATCGTCGTCCGCGACGCCCATCGCTCCCCGTACGTCCAGGACATCGTTCGCGGGCTGCTCGACGCCCGGCCCGATGCCGCCGTCGTGGAGATGGGCCTGCCGGTGTGGCGGCCACCGGCCGACGTCTACCTGGCTACGTTCGGTGCGGCCCGCACCAGCAGCCAGGCGGCCGCCGAGATCCTCGGACTGGCCAGCGGCTGACCGAGCCGCGCATGCGCTCGCTGCAACCTGCATAATGCTGGATATGAGGTTGTCCGCCCGTGCCGACTACGCGCTCCGTGCCGCCATCGAACTTGCCTCGGCCGGTGGGACTCATGTCACCGCCGAGCAGCTGGCGCGGGCCCAGCACATCCCGGGCAAGTTCCTCGAAGCGATCCTCACCCAGCTGCGCCGGGCGGGCCTGGTACGCAGCCAGCGCGGCCCTGATGGCGGCTTCTGGCTGGCCAGGCCGGCCGAAGACATCTCGCTCGCCGACATCATCCGGGCCATCGACGGCCAGCTGGTCGGCGTCCGCGGAGAGCGCCCGGAGAATATCGGCTATATCGGGGCGGCCGAGCCTCTGCAGAGCGTGTGGATCGCCCTGCGGGCCAACGAACGCGCCATCCTGGAAGAGGTCTCGCTCGCACACATCGTGACCGGTAAGCTCCCGGACCGCGTCGTCCAGCTCACCGACGATCCGCGCGCCTGGGCCTGAACCGCCGCCCCCGCGGCCCGCACCCCGTCAGACAGGCACCATGTCGGTCACGTCGCGCACGCGCCGCGCGACCTCATCGAACGCCGGGTGACCCGAATCAAGCGCGACAGGACGCAGCACCGGTTCCGAGTCCATGCCACGCGCCCGCCCCGCCGGAACGCGCAGCTCCGGCTGGCCGGTCCCGCTGAACGACTGAGCCACCGCAGCGCCCAGGTCGTGCTCGGCAGCATCCAGTCCGCGCCCGGCGGACTGCCCGGCCCCGTGCTGGCCGACACCACGCTCTCCGACCCCGGCGAGCATGGGCTCGCTCTGCAGTTCGGCGAGAGCGAAACTATCGGACACTTCCCCCAGAACGTGCGACAGCGGCGTGCCCAGCGCGGTGCAGATGGCGGCCAGCAGTTCGGAGGATGCCTCCTTCTGCCCGCGTTCGACCTCGGACAGGTACCCCAGCGACACTCGTGCGGCTGCCGATACCTCGCGGAGGGTGCGACCCTGCCGAAGGCGCAGTCGCCGCAACACGTCACCAAGCAAGTGACGAAGCAGGACCATCGACGCGCTCCCTTCGCGAAGTGGGTGTGTCGACTCCACGGTACCCGCCCTAACCGACAGTAGGGGAGACCACATGAGGCCGGTTCGCTGCTGACGTAACGCTGTAATCAGCCGCACTCTTCCCGAACCCGGTGCAGGAGCAGGCTCAGGACGGCCTCGACCGTGTGCTGCCGGACCTCGTCCCGGCCTCCGGCCAGGGTGAGGGTGCGCACGGTGGTGCCGCAGGCGGCGCTGACTGCTACATGTACGGTACCGACAGGCTTCCCTTCGGCGGGGTCGGGGCCGGCCACACCCGTGGTGGCCGCGCCGAACGTGGCCTCGAGGCGCCTGCGCACGCCCTCGGCCATCGCCGCGGCGACCTCGGGCGAGACCGCTCCCAGGGCGTCGAGCATGGGCCGCGGGACGTCCAGGAGCGTCGCCTTCAGGCTGGTCGCATACGCCACGACGGCGCCGCGGAAGGCCGCAGAGGCCCCCGGGATGCTGGTCAGAGCCGCGGCGAGCAGGCCGCCGGTCAGCGATTCGGCGACCGCTACCGTCTGCTCGCGCGCGGTCAGCAGGACAATGATGCGCCCGGCCGCCTCGTGAATTCCCGCAAACTCCGGGCCAGCGGAGCTCATGCGGTGTCTCCCGCTCGCCTACGGGGCGCCTTGGGGCGCCACCTTCCCTCGTCGCTCGTGCCTCGCTCCTCAGTCCAGGCGGCACCGCACCCCTCCGGCTCGCTCATGGCCCCGGCCCCGTATCGGGCACGGGCCGGCGGCGCAGCCGGACCGCGCGGACGGCATAGTCGGCGCCGGTCGCCAGCGTGACCGCGACCGCAGCGGCCATCACCACGTTCCGGACTGCCGACGGCGGCCCCGGCAGCACGAACAGCGTGATCGCGATCACCTGGAGCAGGGTCTTCGCCTTGCCACCGCGGCTCGCCGCGATGACCCCGCGCCGGATCACCCAGAAGCGCAGCCCGGTGACGGCCACCTCCCGGATCAGGATCACGCACGTCACCCACCAGGCGAGAGCCCCCTGGGCCGAGAGCGTCACCAGGGCAGCCCCGGTGAGCGCCTTGTCCGCGATGGGATCCGCGATCTTGCCGAAGTCCGTGATAAGGCCACGCTGACGGGCGATCTTGCCGTCAAGCAGGTCGGTGACCGACGCCGCGATGAACACCGCGAAGGCCGCGATCCGCCAGCCCGGCCCGCCAGCCAGGAGCAGGACGACGAAGACGGGGACGAGCCCGAAGCGCAGCGCAGTGAGCGCGTTGGCGATGTTCATCACGCCTGGCGGCGACAGCGCAGCCTGCTTGGGCTCCGAGGACGGCATCTTCCCCCTTGCCTGTGGCCGCCTCAGCCCGCGAGGGCCATGGCGGCCAGGTCCACCCCATCCGACCCGGTGACGCGGACGGTGACCAGGTCACCGGGGGCCAGCCGGGCCTTCGCGCGCACCATGGTGGTCCCATCGACCTCGGGCGCCTGGTGCGCGGCGCGGCCCACATAGCGCCCGGCGCCGAGGCTCTCCTCGATGAGAACCTCCGCGGTCTCGCCTATTCGCGCCGCGGCGCGCTGGGCCATGACCTCCTCGGCCAGATCCGCGAGATCGTCCACCCGACGGGCGATCTCACCGGGATCAAGCTGCCCGCCGAGGGCGGCCGCCTCAGTCCCCTCCTCATTCGAATAGCCGAAGACGCCAATCGCGTCCAGGGCGGCATCCGACAGGAAGCGCTGCAACTCGGCCAGGTCGTCGGTGGTCTCTCCGGGGAACCCGACGATGAAGTTGGAGCGGACGCCCGCCTCCGGGCAGGCCCGCCTGATCTGCGCGAGCAACTCGCAGAAGCGCTCCCGGTCACCGAAGCGCCGCATGGCGCGCAGCACGCTCCCGCTGGCGTGCTGGAACGAGAGGTCGAAGTAGGGGGCCACTCCCGGCGTCGAGGTCATTACCTCAACGAGCCCCGGGCGAAGCTCTGCGGGTTGCAGGTAGCTGACCCTGACCCGGTCGATGCCGGGAACCGCGGCCAGCGCCGGAAGCAGTTCCTCAAGCAGCCTCAGGTTTCCCAGATCCTTCCCGTACGAGGTGGAATTCTCGCTCA
>Ga0099830_10000728_pt1 | contig 15434 bp, 10 predicted proteins | sample CZO8metaG_4_FD_79337 | JGI IMG/M metagenome (GOLD analysis project Ga0099830, IMG submission 79337) | Vadose zone soil microbial communities from the Eel River Critical Zone Observatory, Northern California, USA - CZOApr15con2H3.8 metaG | ecosystem: Environmental > Terrestrial > Soil > Vadose...
AATATCCTCACACACTATGTCCCGCTAGCAATTGCCGAGTATTGGCAAGGGCACTATCCTGCAGCCGAATCCGCCTTGAGGAAGGTGCTCGCCGCCCACCCCGACGATCCGATCATCCAAAACAATCTGGCATCGGTCTTGGTTGCCGAAGCGCGATTTAGCGAGGCGGAGCCACTCTTCAAGCGCAGCTTGGCCATCGCTGAGGAGGAAGTCGGGCCAGACCACCGGGAGGTTGTGATCGTGCTCAACAACCTGGCATCGGTCTTGGTTGCCGAAGCGCGATTTGGCGAGGCGGAGCCACTGTTCAAGCGCAGCTTGGCCATCGCTGAGAAGGAATTCGGGCCAGACAACGCGGACGTTGCGATCATGCTCAACAACCTGGCAACGCTCTTCGAGGACCATGGCAGGTACAGCGAGGCGGAGCCCCTCTACGAGCGCGCCCTGGCCATCGATGAAAAGGCACTGGGGCCAAGCCATCGCAACGTTGCGACCGAACTCAACAACTTGGCATGGTTCTACACTCTCCAAGGCAAATATAGTGAGGCGGAGCCCCTTTTTAAGCGCGCCTTGGCGATCGATGAAAAGATATTGGGGCAAGAGCATCCGAACCTTGCGACCGAACTCAACAACTTGGCAGGGCTCTACTTTAACCTGGGCAAGTACAGCGAGGCCGAGCCCCTGCTCCAGCGCGCCTTGGCCATCGATGAAAAGACCTTAGGGCCAAACCATCCGGACGTTGCGACCATCCTCAGCGATTTGGCATGGCTCTACGATTGCCAGGGCAAGTACAGCGAAGCAGAGCTACTGTTCAAGCGTGCCTTGGAGGTCCAGGAGAAGGAATTGGGGAAAAACCACCCAGCCTTTGCCAACAGCCTGAACGGGTTGGCATGGCTATACGAGGATCAAGGAAACTACAACAAGGCGGAGCCGTTGTTCAAGCGCGCTTTGGCCATCCGTGAAAAAGCATTGGGGACAGACCACCCAGCCGTTGCGGACAGTCTCAACGGGTTGGCACGGGTTTACGATGATCAAGGGAAGTACAACAAGGCGGAGCCGCTGTACAAGCGTGCCTTGGCCATCCGCGAAAAAGTATTGGGGACAGACCACGCAGCCGTTGCGTCGAGCCTCAACGGGTTGGCACGGCTCTACGATGACCAGGGCAAGTACAACATGGCGGAGCCGCAGTACAAGCGCGCCTTGGCTATCCGTGAAAAGGCATTGGGGCCAGACCACCCTGATGTTGCGACCACGCTCAACGGCCTAGCGACTGTCTACTATCACCTCGGACAGTATGGCGAAGCCGAGCCGCTGCACGAGCGTGCATTGGCCATCGATGAAAAGGCACTGGGTCCGAATCACCCACACGTTGCAGATGTTGCTGAAAGCTTAGCCCGTACTCTTCGCAAGTTGGGACATGACACGGAGGCCAAGGCGTTTGAAGAGCAAGCCGCAAAGATCCGTGAGAAGAGCAAGCTGTGAACAGGACTGACAGCCGGAAGGAAAGCAGGCGGTAATGAACAGAGTCAATTCTGCCCAGCCGCTTTCGGCAAAGAACTACGCCATCATCGCGCTGCTTGGCCTGATGTTCGCCGCAGGTTTCACGTTGTTCTATGTTTACCGAGTCCCGAAGCTAGTCGAAAGTGGCATTCAGGGTCAGGTCTTCTATCTTCTGCTGATTCCCTGGGCACTTTCCTGCGCAGCTTTCCTCTTCGGCGCGATGAAGAGCTATGCTCGGTTCAGTCATAAGCATCTCGGTAATGTTCTGGAACTTGGTGGCCCTGTGGTCCTGTTCTGCCTTGTGGTGTTGGGTGGATTCAAGCTGGTGCCGCCTGCGCCTGAGACCTTTGATCTCGCTGTCCGCGCTCACAGCAAGGACAGCCCCTTGCTTACTTCTGGACAAATCACCCTCGATCTGCCCGGTCTTCCCCACGCAAACATCGGTCCAGACGGAGAGGCGAATTTCAAAGGCATATCGGCAAGATTCAGGGGAACGCCGATTAGAGTCTTGCCGCACGTTGATGGATATGAAGAAAAGTGGCTAACGCCCAAACTGGAAGGCAGTGTCCTCGATGTGGAGCTCGAGAGAGCACATCCGATCACTGTTCTGACCGGGTCAATCGTTCCACCTCCGGCAACGGGGAAGACAATCAAGATTCTGGTGGATGGCCAGGAAGGTGAGACGTCACCGGACGAACTCGGAAGATTTAAGCTCAACGTGAGCGGGACAGAAGGTGAAAGAGTCCGATTGAAAGTTTACCGGGGAGTGGAATTGGTCTACGACGATTACCAGATGCTCCCCGGACCTGTTACGCTCCGGCTGCAGAAAGGTCGCTGAGTGTCGGACAACAATCGTCGAGCAACTAAAGCTACGGTAGCACGGAAGCTCGGGAAAGGCGCTTTCTCACCTTGACTGATCTTAGGCTGGCCGGAAATACGTAACATTGTGATCCTTGTCCTAACTTCAACGGAGTTTTGAGATGTCGTCCTTTGCCAGATCGGGAGCGGGCCTCGCTGTCGTCGTGGCCAGTTTCTTTGTGACAACAGTGGGTCAGCAAAAGAAACCCTCATTCCCCGGAAGAATTCAGAAGGTGGGTGGAGCCGGACTTTCGCACGCAACTGTGCGAATCGAAGGTGCGGGTTCTTCGGAAACGGGTAGCCAGGGGGAGTTTACCTTCACTGTTCCAAAAAATGTTACGGTAGGCTTCCCAGTTATCTTCCACGTTATAGGCTGGGTCATCCTAAAGCCATGCGAGTTGCAAAATGGCCGCACGTATCTTCGTGATTCCAGTGTTGAGCCAGTAAAAATCATTGTCTTACCTCCGGGTGATCTCCGGCTCAAGTCCATCGCTGCGACTGAGTCTGCTATCGGCTGCTTGATTGAGGAAGAAGAAGCCTCCCAGCTTGCGCCAAAATCCGAATCTGGAGCAGCTCCTCGCAGTTCATTGTCGAGTAAACGGTATCTTCCTTTCGCAACGCAACGTAACCGGAAAGAGTTGGTGTCGGTAGCCGAACCGAGTCGCGCTGCACCGCACCCCAACCTGGTCGAGGGCGCATATCACCCCCCAGTTGCCCAAAACTCTTCCCGATCCCCATCGCAAAAGCCTAGTGATGCTGATCCCTCCAGGGAGGAGTTCTTGGCGAAGAAGGCCAAGGAATTCGGCTTCTCGGTAGAAGAACTCAAATCGGCCATCGAAGCATGGACAAGATCCGTTCGGGATCCCTATCAGAGGGGACTGGCGGCGCTTTACGACGGCCGGTATGTGGAGGCCAGCCAGTATATTTCGGAGTCACTCAAGACGCCGGAGGGAAATGTCCTCACTCACTATGTTCTGCTAGCGAGTGCAGAGTATCGTCAAGGGCACTATCCGGCTGCCGAGTCGGCTTTGAGAAAGGTGCTGAACGTCCACCCCGACGATCCGATCGTTTTAAGCAATCTGGCCGTAGTTTCGGAAAAACAAGCGCACAACAGCGAGGCGGCGCCTTCGCAGAAGAGGACCTTGGCCAGCGATTATAAGGCCTTGGAACCAGACCACCTGTACGTTGCGACAAGTGTCAGCAACTTAGCCCAACAGGGAATCACCAAGCGAAGTGTCGTTCTTCGCCGTGACCCGTCAAGATCGAGTCCGATCCTGGCGCATCTGGAAAAGAGTGAGAGGGTGGTGCTGGTAGATGCGAGTCTAGACAGCGGCTTCTATCATGTTAGGACGGAGGACGACCAGATTGGCTGGGTAATCTCGAGCAATATCACCGTTTCGCCGGTGCCAGAAAACCCGGTCCCGACAGAGAACCCGGTTTCACCACTTCCCCCACCGGCAGGCTCATGCGAACCCAACCTGTGGAAGCGTGTCCACCATACTTACCGCCTAATTGTGAAACAGCAGTGTATTGAGGTGACAGGAACGATCGTAGATGCAACAGCGTCAGAAAATATTAGGCAGCTGGATGGGGTTCGTCATGAGCAGGACGGAGATGCCCACGGATGGCTCAAGGTGGACCCCGAATTTGAGAATCTGTTGGATGCTGGCAACATGAGTAATGAGGGCGGTAACCTCGTGTTCGAGATCGTATGTCGGTTTCCTGCAACGCAAAAGGATGCCACGGCTGCGTGTCAAGGCTACACCGACAAAGTCCAGCTTCCTCAAGTTGGTTCGCGAGTTCGCATCTCGGGAAGTTATGTGCAGGACACCTTTCACGCAAAATGGAATGAAATCCACCCAGTTACGAGTATCACAGTTGTCCAATAGCAGTAAGACGGCGTTTGTGCAGTCTACGGAATCATTGTTCGAAATACCATCACGACTGTGGTGCGCGGAATTGGAATCTGCTCGGCCGACCTTCGGGTGGTGCTGGGGGCCCGGTTTGCACCACGCGTACCACGGAGTTTAGCTTCTCACTGGCCGCATGACTATGTGGCGAACGGTTGCGAGGGTCACACTTTGAACTGACGACCTTCGGGTTATGAGAATGGAGATAGTCATCTCGGTTCGCTGATTCTGCATGATTTAGCCCCTCTAGACCCGGAGCAAGCGTTTTGTCCCAAATCTGTCCCAGGCATTCCGCCTGACGTTATACCAACAGTTTCGCTGGTGTCGTAAGCGTGCGAACTTACTCTGTCCGCCAAGCTGCGAAGCTAGTCGGCGTCCGCCACATTACACTGCACCACTGGATTCACCGCGGGGTCGTTGAGCCTTCAATTTGCGTTCGCATAGGCGGGTTACTTCCGGTTGGCTTCGTTCAAGCCGACAATCCACCCGGTATGCGGCATAGCCGCCAGTTCTCCCGGGGTTTTACTGTTTTATTTGAGGACGCTGGACGGATCCGGCCGAAGTCACTTGTCTTTCAGGATGGCGGCGGCATTTCGGTATTGCGGAAAGCATTCCTGTAGAGCGCGGCGCTGGTCGTTGGGTTGCAGCCGTGCGATTTCGCTTCGCTCTCGTCGTGAGCATTGTCACGCCACCGACGGAGATAGATATATACACGCCTGTCGCGAATCAAATTGCAATCGGCATCTAGACAGTCTGCCCATTCCTGATGAATCAGCAAGCAAACTTCAACTTTGGCCCTTTCCGGAAAGATTGGGACAATGCGTGGGGCGGGTCACTGTGACCTGCCCCGCATTTTGAAACAGCCGCGAACAAGCTGCGAACATCTGGGTTCGGAGGTTTGATCCGAAACAACCTTTAGCTCAGCCCCCTGCCTTAGTCTTCGCAGCACTAACCAACGCATCCAAGCCGATATCGGTGGTGAAGCCCCAAAAGAAGGCAGTGAGGAGTTCGGCGCCGGTGCCGACGAATTTGTCCGTGAACAAGAGGTATCCGACAATCGCCAGGCCGATGGCGGCGATGATCCACTGAATGAATTTCGCAGCGACAAGTTCAAGGAACGTAAGATGGCGGCTTCGGCGGAAGGCAAGGGGCCCCGCGCGGGCGGTTTCCTGCTGCGAGGTGGGGGCCCAGTTTTCGGGCGCTGCCGTAACGTCTGCGCGCAAATTGGAGGGAACGACGCTCTCGAAGAGGCTCGCATCGCGCTGTGGCGCCCGAAATGGGCGGCCCGCCACTTTATCGGTCGGCTTCTTCTGCGCTTCCAGACGGCTCAGTTCCACGATTTTCTGGGCCGCGGTCAAATATTGGCCATTGCCAAGCAAATCACGAGTGGTCAGCTGGTCGTCTTCGGCAAGCTGCGCGAGCAGGGCGCTGGTCCAGGACTGCTGCAAATCGCCTGCGGCGGTGGCGATATCAATGTGCATATCATCGGTCAAGTGCGGCGGCGCTTTTGAAAGCTGGTCCACATAGTCGTTGGTTGCTTTCTCGGTTGCGGACCAGCGGTCCGGGTCGGTCAGATCAGCGCCTTTAAGCTGACCGTTAATGACCGCCCAAGCATTCTTGACCGCGCCCGCGGATGAGGCCAGCACCACGGCGGCGCGGGCGGTGAGGTCGTCCATGACTCTCACCGCCGCCAGAAAGCCGGCCAGTTGGGTTTCCGGTCCGGGGTCGGACATCTGCTCGAGACTGTTTTGCATTGCTTTGAGCTGCATTTGCAGGGTGCTACGCGCCGGGTCGATCAAGACGCGACCCATGATTTCCATCTGCCGCAACAGGTCATTGAACTCCACCCGCCAGGACGGAACCGCGTTCTTGAGGAACTCGCGCAATCGCGCGGTCTCTTTGTCAAGGAGCTCGGTGGCGTGCGCGGGATTATTGCTGCTCAGCGCGAGGTTCATGGCAGTGACCGGACCGGATGCCTGCCGCAGACTGGAGGCGATAGCCGCCGAGACTCGCCAGCCGGTTGTCGTGAGGGTGGTGAAGTCCTGGACCGCGGTTTTCGCCGTCGCGAGTCTTTGCTGCAGGTCCGCCTGGGCGTCTGCCAGTTCCCTACGGGCGGTGTTGATGGCGTCCACCAGCGAGCGCTGCCCCCGGCGGGTGACGTGTTGCAGGACATCGTCGAGGTCACTTGCAGCATGGGCAAGGCGATCGTGGAACACTTCGTCGACTGCTTTGTCGTAGGATTGCTTCAACTCCTGCAACGTGTCGACGGCCTGCTGTTTCAGCTCGCTGTACTGCACCTGTTGCTTGAGAAGCGTCCGCATCACGAAGCCGAGCACTAGGCCAACGATGATGACAGTCCAGAGTACGGCTTTAACGCGCCTAGTGCGTACTTCTACAGGGACGGTCAACGGAGTTTCGAGCTGGCGGGACGTCACGATCAGATTGGTCTTGGCGACTCCTAGGGGGAATTCTCCGTCGAGTTTGTACGTGAATGGGGTGGAACCATCCTGGGGTATAGGAGTTTTTGAATCAAAGACAAGCTGGCCGTCATATTCCTTCTGGGCATCGGAAAATCGTTCCTGCATGGTGATGCCGACGGACGCCGGGGACCGACTCTTCTCGCTTGACGCGAGCACGAGAGAAGGGGTGAAGCCGTGCTCGGTGAACCCGAGGAAAGGGATCACGCGGATGACCTGTAAGGACAGCGGCTGGCGCAATACGGCGGCGGGGATGGTCATTTGAACGGTCTGCCGCTGCTGGGCGTCCCCTGAGCGAAACAGCAGAATGAGATCGAAGACTGCATGCGGCATTACTACGCCCTTCCTGGTTGCGATATCGAAGGCCGCAAGTCGGCCTGCCACTTGATAGGGCGTGGGGTTTTCGAACCAGCTGGCCAGTTCGGGCGAGCTTTGCGTGCCAATCGAGACACCGAGGAGCGTGGCTGTAACGGTCTTTTCTTCGAACCCTTTGTCCTTGGTGACGAAGAACCGGGCGGACCAACAATCACAGTCCTTTGGCCGGGACATTTCATAGCTGGTGCCGCGGTCGAGCGAAACCAGGGTGTCGGCGGCTGCGAGCGTCAGGGGTAAGAGCAGCGTCAGGGATAAGAGCAGCGTCAGGGATAAGAGCAAGGTTGCGAGACAGGCTTTGAGAATCATGTCGTCTCTTCTTTCGGTATGTTGATTTTGAGGTCGGCCACTCCCATGGAATTGATGACGAAGGCCAGCGGAATGCCCTGATGGAGTAGCCGACGCCGAGTTGAGGTGATCGCCTCACCCAGAGACTGGTGGTCGCAGATCATGCTCTCGGCCAGTTCCTGTCCGAATCGCGCGAGCAGTTGCGTAAAGGCCTCGCACTCTGTGCCGATTACCGCGGCGGCGTGCGCCTTCAAGAAACTGAGCACTAGGTTCGATAACGTCGCCGGGCTGGTACCAGCGGATTCGCAGGAAAGCAACATGACGATCGACTGGGGTTGCGGCCATGTGGATTCCAAGACCTTGTCCATCACCTCGCCGTCGCGCAGCCAGTGAGTGGCGCGGTGGTCGGGATCGGTGGGATCGGTAGCCAGAACGATGCGCGGCCCGGTTGGCTCCTGTTGCTTATCGGCGATTTCCATGTGTCCAAGTATCAGCACCAAGGCTGGGCGCCGGTTGGGATCCCAGAGAGTGTCAAGGAAGCCCACCGGTTGGAGTTCATCTCCCAGCGCTGCCAAGGCTGTTTTCATCTTCTTTTCGTATTCTGTTCCGGTACTTCCTACGTAACCAAGCAGTCGTTTCGGAAAGCCGTCGACCTTATCCGTGCGGGAACGTTTGATGCGGCCTCCGTGCAGCTCTTCGATCTGGAGGCGGTAACCCCAGAAACCGCGGACGCAGCAGATACGCTTCTCGCCGTTGTGACCGCAGGGCAACCCATCCGCGGTGTACCCGTAACAAACATCCGGGGTGAAGGGGAAGATATCTTCCGGCAGCGGGAAGTCATACAGGATGGGCCATGGCCACGCAAAGCCGAAATCGTGGCGCACGATGGAGATCACTTCGTTTTGCGAGGCGCGAATCTTCTCGAACACCGCGACCCGCTCGGTGTCGTCAGGATCGTACAGCGCCTTATACATTTTGCGGCCGAGGTCCGCGAGCGAATAAATAAACTTTCTCGAATCGTGGTTCGGCTGATCGGCGGGCGAGGAGGGGAAGCGCGCTTTTCCATCCTTGTCGAACGTCGCCTTACGGAGGATCCTGCGGTACTCGCGGAGATGCTTTCGTACCGTGGAATCGGAAAGATCGACTCCGGAGGCGTTGTCCACGCCTTTGACCAGGAGGGTGTGGCTGGAGTTTTCTCGGTTCACGGAGATGGTCAGGATGCGGGATGGCAGATTCAGTTTTGCGAGATCCTCAACTTGTGAAAATTCGACCTCGGCCGTAGCGCCCGCACTTGGAGCGTCAGAAGTGTACTCGCGGTCGGCCACGTGCGCTTGAATGTCGAAGGCCTGGAGCATCTGGTTTCCGCAGAAGACCGCGATACGCATTTTAGCCTGGCCGGTTTTTTCGGGCGCGGTCAAGCCGAAACGGACTCGGGTGGAAGCGCCGTATGGCTGTAGAAACAGAAAACGGCGGTTGGATGAGCGAAGGCGGAAGTCTTTAGGCTGGATGACGACTTCCAGAAGCTGCGCCTCAGACGGACCAACCCTGACCCCGGTTTCGGGCGAGCCGATTTCGGGCGAGCCCATCCGGACGATGCTGCTGGGCAGGGGATTGCCTACATGGACCTGCACGAAATAGTGCTGCCCGGCTTGTAGCGTTGTGCCGGGATCTAGTGCCCGTTTGCGGCCCTGCCGGAAAACCGCGTGCATGATCACGATGTCGGCGGAGGGAGCCCATGACGCGTGCGAGTAAGAGCCTGCCATGTTGTGCTTTGCTGCGGCAAGGACCTGGAGCTTAGGAACCAGTTCCGGGGCTGACAGGCCCCGAAGCTCGAATTCCTGCTGGAGCATCTCAAGAGCGTCTGCCATCCGCAGAGCTTGGTTGACGTATCGGTCGGTGAAGAGGATTGTTGCACCACGTTTATGCAAAACGCTGCGCGCGGCGCGGAGAACCGCGCGGTCCAGGGGCCGGTCATCGGCGATCGAGTCGATCAGCCGCGCGAAGAATCTGCGAAAGTTGGCGCGGGGCGTGATGAGGAAGGCCACGCCCCAAGGGAGACGCGCGACGGTGCCGAGGGCTGCCCAGGGTGAGCCAGTGGCGATGACCAGAGCAGGCAGTCCGTCGGAAGAAACAGCCGAGCGCAGGTAGCCGGACTGGACAACGGCAAGATCATCCGTATCGATCACGAGGATGTGCGCGGGCGGATCAGAGCATAGATCTTCAACGACCTCGGTCTGATTGATGACGAACGTGTCTTTGGAATAGCCTTTCGCCGCCCGCAGCACGGGTTTTGCCCAGCGCGGGCCGAATACGGCGATCCGCAATGGCAATTCGAATGGGGGCCGGACGCCTGGGGCGAGCACGGCGTCACTCTGGAACAGCTCGACAAGACGGCGCCGGGCCGTGAAGGCGCGGCCAGGCAGCAGGCGGCAAGCCAGGCGAGCTATGTGTTCCAACGACATTCCAGTGATCCTATTCCGAAATCAGAAGATTCGTCTCAAGTTCCGGGCGCCAAATCGAAGTACCAGATAATTTCGTTGACATTCACACTGGACTCACTTCCCGGAATCGGTACATGCTTAATCGCGCAAATCCCCCCACCTACGGGGACAACGCATTAATGCGCGAACGCACGCGAAATCTTGGAAAAGTCGAAGGTGAAAGCAGCCTGAAACTTCACGTCTGATTCTCCTGTGCTTGGTATCAGGCTGGTATAGGCGAAAGACAAAGGCAAATCAACTCCCGCCATGGCTGATAGCGTGAGCTTCGCGTTAGCCTTGTAAACCGGTGCGCCGGGGGATCCCCAATCACCTTCCCCCGAAACTGTGACGGTCACAAGGTTTCGTTTCGGCACACCGTGTGCTGATAAGGCGACATATTGAAATTGTTGAACAAGCCTGAATATGTTGCGGTTTTTTGATCCAGCTTGTTGGACATTCATGAAATCGTAGCTCAGATTTGTGGTGGAATTAAGCTGTCCGACCACTCCAGTGTCATACACGAAGCCGAAGCGGTAGAGGTTTGGCGAGCTTCCGTTGCTAATTCGCGATGTGAAAATTGTACTCAGCTGCGGTGCCTGTCTAATGTGCTTGACCACGCGATTGATTGCCTTGAGGAGGCCGACTTGTGATGCGATGTTGTCTTGGATAATTCGTTCAATTTGTCTTTCATCTTCCGAGCCTAACTTGTTCATGAGCATCCTAAAAAAGTCTGGATTCTCCATTGCGTCACTGAACTGGCCGAAATCCTTCTGAGGAGAATACTTAAGCAGATAATTCAGTATTTCATGGTAGGTTGTCGCAAAAGCACTCGAAGCGGCGCCGATCTGTTGATTGAGATTGACAAATTTTTGTTTGTTGCTGGGGTCACCGGTGTCCCGGCACCATGAAGTAGGAAGGTAGATCCGTACGTGCGCGACCCACTGCTAATCGTCGAAGTCTTGGCGGCGGGATACGAGTCGGCAAAGTTGAAAGAGAATCTACGCCATTTACTTGTATCGTCGTTGTAGAAATCGGAGTCAAATGGATTCTTCGTTCGAAGAAAGGAATAGAGCGCGTACATGGAAACGGCCGCGGAATAGTCCGTGCTGTTCGGAATACTCGACTTGCTCGCGAGGCCAGGAAACGTGAGGCTGGAAGCCGCAAAGTCGGGCCCAGTGCTAAGGTCTGCTAGTGTCGTCGAGTTGGTCGCGGCGGAGTTTGCCTCCGATTGTTTTGAGAGATCCGTTTGCTGTATTTCCAGAGCTGCCATCGCAGAGACTTTGCAGTTCACGTACTGCGAAAGACTCGCCGATGTTTGCCTGCAACTATCGGCAAATGTTGGCGTGTCGAAGACAAAGACAAGGAGAAGCACGACCAAAAAACGCTTTGTGAGCATGTTTTACACTCGCGCTACCATAAGCGGCTGATGGTAGACATCGCTCGTAGAGTCAGACAGGAAGTCGATATCTTGCAGCACTGAGTTTGCGGGCTGCCAAGCGATGCGAAGTTTGTAGGCTTGCGCCTGTGCAAACAGCATGGTCACGACATAAGCGTCATAGACACCGGGCCCTTGATCGATGAGAAATACGTTGGGACCCGGCGGGCCCGTGGTTGTAAGAATCCAGTTATGGTTTCCAGGGCCGTTGATTGGGAGAATCGGTCTCCGGTGTTCACAAGCGAATGCGCCCTGAGCGATTCCCCCGGGTGCTAGGAAATACTCCAGATAGTCCCCCTGAGCCAGAGCGACGGAGCCGTGACCTACATGAACTGTGGGCTGGACTGACATGCTGGCCTCCTTTAGATGCCGCGTCACCTGACGGGTCGTCAAAACCTACGATAAGGAGTTAGCCTAGGAACGGAGAGGCCGTCACAAAGGTATATACATCCTATTGAAGACACAAGTAAATAACTTGAATCGGCTGGGGAATCCGTATGACAACGCCAGTTGCGAAAGTTTTCTAAAGACGCTGAAGCGCGAAGAAATCTACGCCAACGACTACAGTGATATGGAGCACCTGGGCGCGGGGATCGAGCAATTCATCGAGCGGTACTACAATCGTTGCTGCTTGTATCCAAAGGGAAGATTACATACGTAAAGCTTGGCCGACTGGTCCGGATTCCAGGGAAAGAGATCAAGACATTAATCGAGCGTGCGACCATTCGGTCCCGCTCAGAGTGACAGCGCATTCTCTAGCTAAGCTTCACCCATCGGCCATGGTACTATTATTTCGCTTTGCGTTCGCCAGTAGACGGCCTGAGGGTAACGACGGTCGGCGCAAGCGGGAGTTCACGATGAGCACTATCGCGACTTTTAGCTTTCGAAACATTTCTTTGGCCACTATCGGGATCTGTGTCTTGAGGTCGCCAACAAGAAGTTGGGATTATCGCCTGGAAGTGATAGATTGCGACATTCGAAGTTTGTCGGCAAGGAACAAGCCGGCGGGCCTTGAATAACTTCCTGTTAGCTCGTCACCCGGGCACAAACTGGAACGTCGCCGCCATCGCTACCGACACGATTTCGATCAGTTCTTCTGCTTCGTTTTTGTCCTCCTCCCGGCAGCGCCCCTTTTCTTTCCCTTTACGCTTGGTGCAGAGGACGCAGGTAGCTCTTGAACACGAACCTGGGCCGTGTCCGCTCGACTCTTAAGCCACGCACGCAACCAGTCATAGGCTGTGGCTGCGATCATGGCTGCGATCACGCCGGTGGGCAATTCGATTGAGAACATCCAGATAGCCTCGCTCAGTTCCCAAGGCTGCCGGACTCGAACTGCGCCTGGGGTTGGGGCCTGAGGCTCGGGGGTCGCATCGGTGACAACGAACTGGGCCGCCTGCGGTTCCGCGAGCAACGCCTTTCGCAACTCCTCAAGCGAGCCCTTCGGACCGGAGATCTTCAATGTGTTGACCTGCATCGACCATCCTCCTCAAAGATGTACGTGAACATTGAAGCGAACTCACTCTGGTGGTTTGAGGCCATTATTCCTTGCGGCAAGGACGTCTACCACCGCCAATGCGTGAGCGTTTGTGAAGATGAGTGCCCCTTGTTCGACTGCCTCGATGTATGTCTTCTTTTTACCCTTCATCGGGCATAGGCCGGTGGTTTCCACCAGAATCAGAGACCCGGTATTAACCATCTTCGCAATAAGCTGAATATCGGAAACAACTTGCATCGTAGATGATTCTAATCTGTTGTCAAAGAATCCCCCAATAGCATGCCACTCGCCATTCCTGTCGACAAAGAAAATGGCTGGGGCCAGATGCGCCCGCTCAAGTAGCGCGGCGTAAAGTAAGGCCAGATCCAGGCACGTTCCAATTTTACTCTCCAGCACTTCTCTAGCGAGCCGAACTTCTTGGTATACCTCACCTGGGTTAGCCGGTTCATAGTCGTATTGCAAAGGCACAGTGCAGCGAACTGCCTCGTAAATCGCTGCCGCCAGGTCACGCACTCCAGTGGCATAATTTCGTTTCAGCACCTCGGCAAAAGTGCATCCAAGCGCTTGCCGCGCACTTTGAAGGACTGGTTCAAGTTCAGGAGCATTCCGATCAACGAGCCCAGGCAAGGACCCATAGTCTCCCGGCACGTATGAGTAGAAGAGCCTGATCGGCCGAGGGATATTGACTGTCTCATGCGCGGCCGCGAGAGCTGCGCGATTAGTGATAGGAGAATGGTTCAGATTAAATATTTTAAGCAGCTCCCGGATTGCGACAATTATGCGCCTCCTTAATGGAAAGTTGGCCTTTCGACATGATGGACATGAGACAACGCCAGCAACAACGACCCGATCAGTGAACTCATCTATCTGATCCAGGGTGACGTTATGGATCGTCAGCTCTGCTTCCCGATGACAACCGGGGCAGGATGCCAAGTCAGGAATCGCTTCGAGCGGGAAGTTTGCAATCTGTTGGAGGCGTGGGGGATGGTTCCGGCAGCTCGGACAGCTTGTGTTAAGAACCGCGAAGAGCCTGTATACATGATTTGAGACATCAAGTTCGCGGTTAAGGGATTTTACCTCAACGTCGACGCGTACCGGGTCGAGGTCGTCGGCCTTGCGGCTGAGAACGTGCCCCAGAGAATACAGGCTCTCGTCGTACAACGAGGCCCATTCCTGCCCGGCACAGATCTCGCATTTGAGATCCTCTAGTTCGAGTGCGATGGAGACTGTCTCAGGCAATGTGTCTTCCTATAACGCTACGCGTTAGACCGCAACCTACTAGCTTGGGGTCCATCCTTCCCAACGTGGGTTAAAGGCAGGTGAGCACGCGAGCGTGAAACCAATGAACTCAGCGCCAATAAGATGCTCCGGGTCGTCACATTCGCCAGGTTCTATATGAAGCCAGCTTGTCGTCACCGAATAACCGAGCATGAACGCATACGGCTTATCTTCTCGCATGGTTTCACTTGAGCCAAAGCGAAGCTTGGATCCAAAGCGCGCAAGCATATCATTGACTGCGTCGGAGTCGGTGCATTCGCGCCGGTTGTCAAAGAGCATCAAACCTCTTTCTATAATGTCTCCCGGTCGTAGTGGAGTAATCACACCCGTAGCTATCCGACCCATGAAGTCCTTTCTAAACGCAAGAACCTCTTCGCGGTTCGGCGGCGCAGGTAGATCGTGCAGCGAGCTAGTTCTTATAGCTGCCGAAACACTTCGTGATAATTTTTCATTGTTCCCGTTCAGTGGTTGCGTTCGGAAGTGCTCCTGGATACAGACGCAAGCAAGCTGGCTCTGCCATACTTCATACTCGCCAATGCTTTCCCAGAGTTGAGCGTAGGCTGAGCGTTGGAGGCACATATCAGCCAGGATTCCAGCTGCGATCCACCTACACTGACGAATGATGAACTCTTCAGTCAGAACAGCTGCCCAATCCAAAAAGCTTCGCGGCATCTTGGGTATGAGCATCACATTTCCACGGCTTTGATCCTCTAATTGGACTCTCCAATCGACTACGTTGTCTTCGACATATCGTGGCCCATCCTTGCTGAATCGACCTGGCAGGAATAGGAAATGATGAGCGGCAACAGCACTCTTCCAGAATCGTTCAAATTCCTCGTCGCTGAGCTGGCGTATCCGCTCAGGCGTGTCAAAGTAGAAGTCGGTTCCAGGGGACATGCTCGGCTTCCATGCGCTGGCATCTGCGTGGGCAGGAACTACTGCAACTGAAACTTCCGTGTCGTCAAGCCATGTTGGCGTGAACATACGCCCTGTTTACCGGAGTGTCAAGAACTGTTATGTCTGCGGACCTACGTCTACGCCACTGAACACAATTGGACTACAGATTTGGCGAGCCAAGGGTTATATGGACAGCGGATTTTGATTCAGAGAACGAGAACTGGGCCGTCGGATATCTGACCGGCGATTTGGCAAAGGCCTCGGCTGCGTCGATGCAGAGTATGGCTACGCCTGGTACGCCCGTATCTGACACGCCCTGGACTGTCCGGAATGTATGGTCCGCCGCTTCGCCGCAAGCGAAATGTGAGGATGTCACAAGTTGGTCTGCGCAAATGTATACGGCCTTTGTTGGAGTGAATCACTCCTGGCCAGGATGGAATGCGCTGC
>Ga0099830_10000730_pt1 | contig 15417 bp, 18 predicted proteins | sample CZO8metaG_4_FD_79337 | JGI IMG/M metagenome (GOLD analysis project Ga0099830, IMG submission 79337) | Vadose zone soil microbial communities from the Eel River Critical Zone Observatory, Northern California, USA - CZOApr15con2H3.8 metaG | ecosystem: Environmental > Terrestrial > Soil > Vadose...
GGATCAAAACGAGCGGCTGGGCCGGAATAGACTCTTGAATCCGAACGGGGCCTGTAGCTCAGAAGGTCAGAGCGGCCGACTCATAATCGGCTGGTCGATGGTTCGAGTCCATCCAGGCCCACCCAATCCCACAGCTGCTCCTGCGCAGGATGGGCGGCCGAGGCGCTTCGGATGATCGCTCCGGGCTAGTTCGGCGATGTCCGCGAGAGCCGGGTTGAGAGGAGACGCAGCTCGCTAGCGCGTTGAACGGCAGAAGAGCGATCGTGCGCACCGAGCTTGGAGTAGATGTTGCGCATGTGCGTGTTGACTGTGTTGACCGAGACATAGAGGGCTCGCGCGATCTCGGGTCGGGTCAGGTTGGTCGGCAGGTACCGCAGCACGCGGAGTTCGCTTGTGCTGAGCTCTTCCGGTTTCGGTAGACGCTCCGGGTCAATGCGTGGCGCCGGTGTGCCTCGTAGTACGTCAGCGACATCGGCGAGTAATGCGCCATGCGCCGTTTGGTGACGTGGGAGCACGTCGAGGAGTTCGGCAGCGTTGTTCATGGCAAACGGAAAGATCAGCCGATCTGCTTCAGCAGCAGCGAGCGCCGCCTCGGCTGCGACAGCGGCGGCGGTCCGATCGCCAAGACCTAGCTGCGCGAGGCCGGCGAGGACATGTGCTTCGACGAGTGCGTACGCCGGGAAGCTGGGCGGCGGCAGAAAGCGCTGAACGTCCCCGAGGACAGCTAACGCCATGGCAGGGTCTCCCTCTGCCAGGCTGATTGCTGCTCGAGCGAGGTCAATGCCGACGATCCGTTCGTGTTCGATGGCGAACTCGTCGAGCGTTGCGCGCGCCTCGTCCAGCATTCCGAGACGACCTTGTGTGGCGGCGAGCCATGCAGTGATCACCGGTGCGAGGATGTGAACACCGGTTAGAAGCGACTGTGCCTGCACTGCGGCGGTTAACGCCTCGACTGCCGATCGATGCTCGCCGCGACCGGCATGCAACATACCCGTCACCATGTGCAGCAGCACCGCGGCAGCAGGGTCAATGTCAGCCTGGACGACTTCCCAACCGCGGCGGAGCCAACGCTCTCCCTCCTCGAACTCGCCCATCCACACCGCCATGCAGGCAACCGCCCCGAACGCGGGCGCGAGCATCGGGCGATCGCTCAAGCCGTAGCGCTCAGCCAGTGCTACCGCGAGCCGACCGCGTTCGCGTGCGTTCGCGAGTGAGACGAGCGTTGACGGAAACGCTTGATACACGCGACACGCGACCTCTATGTAGGGTCGGCCGATAGTCTGGGCGAGCGTCGCTCCTTCGGTCACGTGCCGCTCGGCATCGGCGAATTGGCCGGACCAGGTCTCGACGATTCCAAGGTTCATCAGCGCGACTGCGCGCAACTCAGTGTCCATCCCGATCAGGTCGCTGGACCCAACCGCGGTCGAAGTATCGAGCAGATTTACTTGCTCGACTACTTCCGCGAACTTGCCGCTACGCCGTGCGAGCGCCAACCGCAGGGACGCATGTGCAATCGCGAGGCGGCGGCGGCGGGCTGGCGGTGCGCTCTCCAGGTGGGATTCAGCCACCACCAGGTGAGCCGATGCGTCCTCCAGCCGTCCCTGCGCAAGCTGCGTTGCTGCGTGAGCCAAAGCCAGGTCCGGGTGCTCAGCCGCTGCCCCGGCAGGGAACGACCGCAACAGCGCGGCGATGCTGCCTTCCTGACCGTCGAGCGTCAGGCTGAACAAGTGGTCCGCGAGTAGCCTGGCCGCATCTGGCCAATCGCCGGCCGCGAGCGTGTGTCGAATGGCCGCGACGACCTCACCGTGATCACCGAACCACGCTGCGGCCTTGCGGTGGAGGTCAGGAACTTCCTCACCGAGCGTTCGGCGAAGCTCCAAGCGCAAGAAGTCCGCTAGAAGCTGGTGGTAGCGGAACCAGACGCGCTGGGCGTCGAGCGAAACAACGAATGCGTTGGCGTCCTCGAGTGCCAGCAGCATCTGCTCACAACCTGGGCGGCCAGCCAGCAGGTCGGCCAACTCACCGTTCAACCGATCGGCCACCGAGGTCCGCAACAGCATGCTCTGAACCTCGATCGGCTGGCGTTCGAGCATCTCCGCCATGAGGTATTCCCCGATCGCCCTGTCGGTCCCGGAGAACTTGTCCACGAAACGGTCCGGTTCCGGGTGACCGCTGAGAGAGATCACTGCCAGGCGCAGGCCAGCGGCCCAACCTTCCGTACGTTCGTACAACACGGCCGCACTCGAGGCAGACAGACTGATCTCAGAAGCAGCGAGCAGTTCGCGTGTCTCGTTCGCGGTGAACCGCAAATCGCTGGCTCGAAGCTCGGCGACCTCGTCGGCAAGCCTGAGCTGGTGCAGCCTGATCGGCGGATCGCGGCGAGACGACAACACCACACGCGCAGATTTCGGAAGAACGCTGAGCAGGTGCTCGAGTTGGGAGAGGGCGTCAGCGGAACTCAGCTCGTGGAGATCGTCTATGACCAGCACAACGACTCCGGCCGCTTTGGCCAGTTCCGATACGACCGCGTCGACCATCACTTCGCCGGCAAATCCAGGCGCAGCCATCTCCCTCCGGGAATCAGCGATGGAGTCTGTTTGACGGATCGCGTCCAAGACGGCGAGCCAGAACTGCTGAGCATCCTGCTGGTCACGGGGCACCGTCACGAAGGCGACCCGGCGATCCTTGATGGCCAGGTCAGACCACGCCCGTAGAAGCGAGGTCTTTCCGCTTCCCGGAGGCGCCGAGATGACGGTCACCTTCCTCAGGGACGCGCGATCCAGCGCGGCCAAGAGGTCATCGCGACGAAGTAGACCCGCGGCGCGCGAGACGGCTGTTGAAGCCGGCCGGGGGTGACGCGCGGCCCGCGGTATCGTCGCCACGCAGATCATGCTACGCACGTCTCGGCTGTCCGACTTCAGCTGAAAAATGCCCTCGTGTCGCCGCCCGAAAATTGGCCCCGTTCCTTCGGGCCGGGTTCTATGCGGTCGCCGCGGCCAGATCGATCACGTCGGGCAGTGTCACCGGCAATCGTGCCCAGCTCTTGCCCGCGTCGTCGGTGATCAACAGCGTCCCGCCGCGCAGCCCGGCGAGCAGGCGGCCAGGTTGACCGGGCAGCGTCACAAGTGCGTAGGGCATCCGCCGCAGATCTGCGGAGTCGCCCCAATCGTCAACTGCCTCCCAGCCGTTTCCGCGCGAGCGCAGCAAACGCGCCTGCCCGTCGCCGCCTCCGTGGGCGGCGGACGGGGAGCGGCTGACCGCGACGTACCAGAGATCCGGGTCGGCGGGGTCAATCGCCTGCGCCCAGGCGTAATGGCGGTCGAGCGCGTCGGCCAGCCGCTTCCACGTGTCACCGCGGTCCTCCGAGCGTGCGATCCCCTGTCCCGCGGCTTCGTACAGACGGTCGGGCGCGAGCGGGTGCGTGAGAATCTGATGGGCGTCGCTGTGAGCCTGGGGGTTGTGATCGATCCAGGTCATTCCGCCGTCGCGCGAGCGCATCACCCCGCCCAGCTCGATACCCACCGCGAGCCACTCCGGATCGGTCGGGTGAAGCGCGATCGTGCGGACATGGTGCGTCCAGGGGCGCGGCGGGAACGACCAGCTCGACGCGCTCGGAAGCTCGCGGAGAGCTGGCAGCAGTTGCCAGCTGAATCCTCCGTCCTCGGACCGATAGAGGTTGCTCGGCTCGGTGCCCGCGTAGACGACCGAGAAGCCTGAGCGCCTGTCTGACCGAGAGACAGCGACCGAGAGAACCCTTGGCTCATCGATGGACGGGCCGGCCGGGCGCCAGCTCGCGCCACCGTCGGCACTGAACCATAGGCCGCTGTCCATCGTCCCGACATACACACGTCGTGGATCCCGAGGATCGACCGCGATGCAGCGCGCCTGGCTCCCCTCGAGTGCGAGCTCTGGGTCGGGGTCGTCCAGCATGAACCGCGCCACCGCGTCGCCGGTTACGGCGAAGATCCCCACCGGGTCAGCCATCGGCATCCATCGCCTTAGCCTCACCCGCCATACGATGAGCAGTCATCGCCTTCTTCAAGCGATCGCGGACTCCCCCGGATTTGTCGGAGCTCGAGCAGTTCAAGGCCGAGTCCCTCGATCTGGGCGAGCACGCCGAACAACGCGGCTTGATCTGCAAGCCAACCGGTGAGCACGCTCTCGCTGAGCATCAGCTCACATGTCATCGAGGGAAAGGCGGACAGCGCGGTGGCTCCGAGCCGACCCTTGATCCGGATCATGTACATGCTCGGCGGCGCCGCCATGCGATCATCCTGCCGCCCGACCGAGTGAGCCGGCGACGCCGGAATCCGGTGATTCGCCGGAATCAGGTGATAGCCGCTCACCTCGATCGGCACTAGCCTTGCCCGATGACTCTCGATGCAACGCCGAAAGACCGCCGGTTGGCCCTGGCGCCGCTGGATGAGAAAGTCGATCACTTTCGCGGCTCACCCGCCGGCCGGCTGATCATCGAGTACGGCGATTACGAGTGCCCATACTCGCGGCAGGCCTTCTACGCGATCCAGCAAGTCGAACGCCAGCTGGACGGGAACATGCGGTTCGGGTACCGGCATTTTCCACTGACCAGCATCCACCCGCACGCTCTCGCGGCCGCGGCCGCGGCCGAGGCCGCAGCGCTGCAGGACCGGTTCTGGGACATGCACGAGCTGCTGTTCCATTGGCAAGAGGCGCTCGAGGACAGCGACCTACTCGGGTATGCCGCCCGGCTGGGCCTCGACGTGGCGGCGTTCGAGCGCGACCGGGCCAGCACCGCGATGGAGGAGCGGATCCGCCGGGATGTGGACAGCGGCATGGCCTCGCGCCAGGTGCTGGGCACCCCGACCCTGTTCATCGACGGCCTCGTCCACCGCGGCGGCTACGACCCGCCCGCCTTGCTGGCCGCGCTGGCCCCACAAGCCGCTCGACACCGTCGCCGGATGCGAAGACTGCCTGGCCGCTGACTTTGATCAGAAACCGAGGCGCTCCTTGACGATGATCGCCGTGATCCGGCCGGGAGTCATCACCTTGTTGATGACCAGGATGTTGTTCACCCCGCTGGGCACTCCGTAGGCTTGCCGGGCCCGGGCATCCTCGAGTGGGTAGCAGTATTCATAGATGCGCCGCATCCCGGCTGCGACGTCGCCGACGATTTTCTGGGAGCCGATGACGAGGATCACCTGCCCCGCGCCGGAAACGATCGGCCCCAGCTGGCTGCCGCTGGCGGACGCGATGAGCAGCGATCCGCCTTCGGTCAACGCGTGCACGCTGCCGACGACATGGTCGGGCGATGCGGCCAGGATGCGCAGCTCGCGACGCTGCATTTCTCGGTCCATCCGGTAGAGCCGCAGCCGGAGCGGCTGATAACGGCCGGACCGTTCGATGTCGTCCGCCACGCCGATCGCTTCGAGCGTCTGGGAGGTGTTGTTGTACACGTCAGCGCCATCCACAAGCAGGGAGCCGACCAAACCTCTTGCCTCGGCGCCGGTGGCGGCGAGCAGCGGCCGGATGCCGTTGCGTTCGAGCGCCGCTGCGGCTGTGGCGATCCGCTCGTCGGAGGCCGGTTCGCTGAACTCAGCGGCCACCGCAGCGTCCGGATGTGCCACCACCTGCTGGTCAGTCACCGCCTACCTCCGCCAGCCGCCGGTGGACGAGCGCCACGGCCATCGATCCCTCTCCGATGGCCGCTGCGCAGCGCTTGACCGACCCGCAGCGCACGTCACCCGCCGCGAAGACACCGGGCAGATTGGTCTCGAGAGGCAGCGGCTCCCTGGGCAGCGGCCACTTGGCCTGGGGGTCGCCGGCGACATCGCTGCCCGTCACCAAGTATCCGGAATGGTTGGTGACCAACCCGATACCCGCGGCGGCGTCGGTACGTGGGGCGCCTCCGATGCAGATGAACAAGGCATCCGCCTGCAGCCCCACGTGCTCGGTGCGGTCCCCGGAGCGCACGACGACCGCCCGGAGGCGGTCATCGGCCTCCACACCCACCACCTCCGTGAGCACTCGCACATCGACATTCGGGATGGCCGTCACGTCGTCGATGAGGTACTGAGACATCGAAGCGCCAAGGTCGGGGCCGCGGACCAGCAACGTGACCTGGCGAGCGTACCGGGAGAACCGGACGACCGCCTGGCCCGCTGAGTTGCCGCCGCCCACCACCACTACCCGGGAACCCGTGCACGCCAGCGCCTCGCTCGGCCCGGCCCCGTAGTACACCCCCGCGCCGAGCAGGTCATCGACCCCAGCCACGTCCAGGCGGCGCCACTCGAGCCCACTGGCGAAGAGCACTGCCCGCCCGCGTATCAGCGTGCCGTCGGACAGCTCAGCGACATAGCCTGGCCCGTCGGCCGAGACGCTGGTCAGGGGCCTCGCCAGCAGCAATTCGGCACCGAACCGGCGCGCCTGCACCGTCGCGCGGGTGGCCAGCTCGCTGCCGCTGATACCGTTGGGGAAACCGAGGTAGTTCTCGATCATCGACGTGGTCCCGGCCTGGCCACCCGGCGCCACCGCCTCGACGACGACTATGCGCAGGCCTTCGGATGCCGCGTTGACGGCAGCAGCCAGCCCGGCCGGTCCCGCACCGACGATCGTCAGGTCGTATTCCGATTGCGACGGGGCCGCGACCATGCCCAGACCCGCAGCGACCTGTTCCACAGTCGCAGATGCCAGCCGTGACCCGTCCGGCAGGATGCACAGCGGCAGCGCCGACGCCTCCACATCCGCGCCCCCCAAGACGGCCCGCACAGCATCGGGCTGGCTGGCATCGACCCATTCGAACGGGTAACCGTTGCGACTGAGGAAATCACGGATCGCGTACGCGCCGCGTGAGGCCCGCGTGCCCACGAGGATCACGCCCGGCGTGGCTGGGCGGGCGTCGTAGTCGAACATCGACATTGGCGTGATTCGATCGCTCATGGGTGCAAGGGCGCCGGCGGGGCACCCTCTTTGTTCCCGATCATAGACAGCGCGGCAGTTGGGACATGACGCCATGGTCAAAGGCTGCCGGGTGAACCCGCCTCGCCGGGATCAGGTGACCGCCGGGCTCGCGCCGGCGGCCGCCCGCCCAGCGACCGCAGTTCCCGTCCGGCATTTGTCCGGCGCAGCGGATCACCTGGATCCGGTGATGACCTCTCACCTTCCTCGTTGGGACACTCGGCCTGTCGATCGCATGGTCAAGGAGGGCGACATGGCACTGGACAGCGAGCTCGAGCGGCTCGGCGGGCAGATGGCAGGTCGCAAGACCAGTGGGGCGCGGGTGACGACGGACGCCATGATCGAGGTCGAGGGCGTCAGCAAGGCCTTCGGCACGGTCCAGGCGCTCGTCGACGTGAGTCTGCGCGTCCAGGCCGGGCGCGTGGTGGGCTTGCTCGGCCCGAACGGCGCGGGCAAGACAACGCTCGTCCGGATACTCACCACGTTGCTGCAGCCGGACTCCGGACACGCGCGAGTCGCCGGTCTCGACGTCGTGCGGGACGCTGTTGCACTGCGGTCGGCGATCGGGCTGGCCGGCCAGTACGCGGCCGTCGACGAGATGCTGACTGGGCGGGAGAACCTCGAGCTGGTCGGGCAGCTGTACCACCTGCGCCGGGCCGAGCTGCGGCAGCGGGCCGAGCGGGTGCTCGAGCAGTTCGAGCTGGCCGGCGCCGCCGACCGGCCGGTGCGAACCTATTCGGGCGGCATGCGACGGCGGCTGGACCTGGCCGCCAGCCTGGTCGGCCGGCCGCCGGTGCTCATCCTGGACGAGCCGACCACCGGCCTGGATCCGCGCTCGCGCGTGGATCTGTGGCAGCACATAGAGGACCTCGTGGCCGGCGGCACCACGATCCTGCTGACCACGCAGTACCTCGAGGAAGCGGACCGGCTCGCCCACTGGATCGTGGTCGTCGACACGGGACGGGTGATCGCACAGGGCACTCCAGGCCAGCTCAAAGATCAGATCGGCGGTGCGGTGATCCAGCTGCAGGTGACGGACCCGGCGCAGCTGGAGGTGGCCACCGCCGTCCTGGCCAGGCTCGGAGATGGCCAGCCCCAGACCGACCGAGTGCAGCGGCGGGCGACGGTGCCCGCCAAGGGCGGCGCGGAGACGCTGGTGGCAGCGGCGCGCGCACTTGACGACGCTGGCGTCGAGCTCGACGACCTCGGGCTGCGGCGGCCCTCACTCGACGACGTCTTCATGGCGCTGACCGGGCAGCGGCCCGACGAGCCCGGCCCCGCAGCCGAGCCAGACCGCACGGCGCCCGCGCGCGAGCAGGCAGGGACGACCGCTACCGCCATCGCGCCCCCACCACCCCGCGACGCCGGCGGCCCGAGAATGACGCCTGCCCTTGCGCTTGGCGACATCGCCGCGGTCACCCGGCGGAATCTGCTGCACACCCTGCGCAACCCGCAGCTGCTCGCGTTCGCGAGCCTCCAGCCGGTGGTGTTCGTGCTCCTGTTCCGCTATGTCTTCGGCGGGGCCATCTCAGTCCCGGGCGGCAGCTATATCGACTACCTCCTCCCGGGCATCTTCGTGCAGACCACGTTGTTCGGCGGCAGCGCCACCGCGGTCGGCCTGGCGCAGGATCTCCGCGAGGGCATAATCGACCGGTTCCGGTCGCTGCCGATGGCGCGCTCCGCTGTGCTCGCCGGCCGCACCCTGGCCGACCTGGCCCGCAACGTGGTGACCGTCGCGCTGATGGTCGCTGTCGGCACCGCGGTCGGGTTCCGGTTCCACGCAGGCCCGGCCGCCGCGGTGGCGGCGCTCCTGTGGGTGCTCGCGTTCGGGTACGCCTTCTCCTGGGTGTTCGCGACGGTCGGCCTGGTGACCAGGAACCCGGAGGCCGCGCAGTTCGCCGCCGGTTTTCCCCTGTTCCTGCTGGTGTTCGCCAGCTCGGCGTTCGTGCCGGTGCGGACCATGCCCGACTGGCTGCAGGCCTTCGCCAGCGTCCAGCCGGTCAGCGTGACCGTCAACGCCGTCCGCGCTCTGGCGGAGGGCGGTGCCACCCTCCACTGGTTCTGGCAGTCACTGGCCTGGACGGCGGGGATCCTCCTCGTCTTCGTCCCTCTGTCCGTCCGCCAATACCGGCGTCTCTGACACGAGGTACCCATGACCAAAGAGCACGTCCGGACTGCGTCCGCTCACGTCCGCCGGAACCGGATCCTCGGCGTTGCGGGAGCGACTCTTGCCGCTGTGGCGGTCTGGGCGATCGAGGTGCCTCTTCTCGGCATCCGCCTGGAGACTCAATTCGGCAACGCCGCGCCTCAAGGCGTCGGCATCGCCGCTGTCGTCGTGAGCAGCTTGGCGGGGTCTCTTGCGGGGTGGGGTTTACTCGCCCTTCTGGAGAGGCGCTTTGCGCGGGCCCGCGCAATCTGGACTGGGATCGCTATCGCCGTCTTGCTGGCTTCATTCAGCCTTCCCCTTTCTGCTGGGACCACGACCTCGACCAAAGTTGCGCTAGCGATGATGCACTTGGCTGTTGCCGCGGTTCTCATCCCTACGCTGCGCCGCGGGTGATTACGCGTCCACTGTCAACAGTGCGTGAATCACCGGGATCCGGTGACGACCTCTCACCCGGCTGGGAACGAGCCTGAGTGCGTCGCAAAAACCTGCACGGCCACCAAGGGACGTGCGAGGAGATACAAGGGAGGTCCTCATGACACCACCAGCTTCCGGCACAGGCACCGCCGCAGCCCTGCCCGACTACGCGCCGGTTCCCCAGTCAGCGCTCGGCCCAGCCCTGAATGATCAGGGCTACTACGTGGGACGCGTGGAGCGGAATCTCTACTGGGTCACCGACGGCAGCTACCAGGCGGCGTTCCTCACCACTAAGGACGGCGTGGTTCTATTCGACGCGCCGCCGAGCATCGGAGGCAACATCCGCCGAGCGGTCGACGAAATCGCTTCGGCCAACGGCGTCAGCAACAAGGTGACCCACCTTGTCTACTCTCACAGCCACGCCGATCACGCGGGTGCGTCTTCGCTGTTCGACAAGAACGTGATCCGCATCGGACACGAGGAGACCAAGCGTCTGCTGGTGCGGGACAACGACCCCGCGAGGCCGGCGCCCGAGGAGACGTTCGCCGACCGCCGCACGCTGAAGATCGGTGGCGAGCGCATCGAGCTCGCGTGGCGCGGGCCGAATCACTCGCCCGACAACATCTACATCCACTTTCCGGACCACGACGCCCTGATGCTGATCGACATCGTCAACCCTGGATGGGCGCCGATCTCCATCGCCAACCTCTCCGAAGACATTCCTGGCTACGTCGCGGCGCCGGCCATCGCGCTCGATTATCCGTGGAAGCATTTCATCGGAGGCCACGTCACCAGGCTCGGCACCCGCGACGACGTGACCCTGCACCAGCAGTACATGGCCGACATCGACGCCAGCGTCAGGAAGGCCCTGGTCAGCGTCGACCCGACGCCGTTCTTTCAGAAGTACGGCGACAATCCGTGGGCTGCGGTAAGTGCTCTTTTTGACGCCTGGACTGAGGCCGGCGCAGCACCGGTCATCGAGAAGTACACCGGTGTGCTTGCCGCGGCAGACGTCTACACCCGGAGCACCGTGTTCTGGGTCATGGAGTCGATCCGGCTCGACCTCGGCTTTGCCTCTTACGTGCACCCATAGAAAGGTAGGGAGGTTGTAATGGCCGACTGGAGCGCAGCGACCATCCGGGAGTTCCACGCCAAGGCTGGAAAGGGAGTCGGACCGTTCGGGGATCAGCTCATGCTCCTCACCACGGTTGGAGCGCGAAGCGGAGAGGAGCGCATTACCCCGGTGATGTACCACCGCGACGGGGATCGGTATGTTGTCATCGCATCGAAGGGTGGAGCGCCTGACCATCCCGGTTGGTACCACAACCTCAAGGCGAATCCCGTGGCCAGGGCGGAGGTGGGGGCAGAGCTCGGCACGGAGACGTTTGAGGTCAGGGCGCGCGAGGCGGAGGGCGAGGAACGGGACCGCATCTATGCCGAGCGCGTCGCGATCGCGCCGGGGTTCGGGGAGTACGAGCGGAATACCTCGCGCCGGATTCCGGTGATGATTCTTGAGCGGACCACCTAGCAAGCGGCGAGGAGAGGCACCCGCTTGGCCCTCCTTGGTGGTGATGGCCGCCGTCGGCGCACGGCCTGACAACAATTCTGACAACAGTTCTGGGCCCTAGATCCGTCGCGGCCCCGGCCGGGGCAACACCTGCCGATGCCAAGGCGTTCGGCTCGTCTGGATGTTAGCCTCCGAAATCGATGGCCGGAATCGAATGGCTTCGCGGCGAGTACGAGTCCCGGAAGCGGGAAGCGGAAAAGAACGTGGTCGAATGGCTCCCATACTCCGAGGAGATCTTCGATCCACGGCCTTTCTACTTTGAGTCGCGTCGTCGGCGTCCTGGCCGGCGAGTTGGCCCGGACGCCACCTTTCCAGTCGCGCGTTACCACTACGGTTTTGGCGAAGACGGCAGAATTTGGGTCGAGCGCCAAGCGACCGAGTTCCGCGGGATGATGTACGAGACATTCTTCGTCTACGATCCCGATGGACCGGTCGAGGCCGCGGGTTTCGATTACTACAAAGACAAGGGACCGATCTATCTCGACCGCTGCGTCTACTTAGACGGGCTGCTGGTCGGCTACGAGAAACAGGGCGGGCAGGGGTGCGTACGCTCCACCTACCTTTACGCGGACGGCCGTCTAACGAGGATCGAGCACCAAACGGGACCCAGCCTCGAGCAGTTGGTTCCTTTCCAGCTCGAGGATGTTCGGTTCGATGAGACCGGAAAGCTCGCCGAAATTCTCTGCCGCCAGCTAGATCCCGCCGGTCGTGAGGTCGCAATCGAAGTGAGATTCAAGTCAAAGCCGCGTGCCTTGACGGCAAGGGCGATGGAGAGCGCATTTCTTGACCACCTCGCCGCAGCTGTACCGACTGCTCTCGCCACGCTGCAGATCACTCGTCCGGTCTACTGTCTTGTGCTGGCCTACGACCCCGAGCAATTCTCAACACTGCCGCCAACGATCGCGATAGGACTCGTCGACCAGCTTGGACAGCCAGACTCCGAGCCCTGGAACCCGGCAAAGATGCGGCAGATCGATCTTGAGCCGGAGAGGTTCCCCGAACTCCACAAGTTCGCCGAACAGCTAGACCACCGGCCCCTATCCGCGACCAGCCTGCGGTCGCTCATGAATGAGGCCGCCGCGGGGCTAGGGAAGGTTGACTTCAGCAAGACGCTCGTGCTCACTCCAGACTTCGTTATTTACGCCACCGATTTGGAGCTAGGCGACCTCATACCGAACCTGCGCAAGGTTGTTTCGAAAGATCGCTTCGAGCAGTTATGGCGATCGGGGCCTCTACCCCGGTAGCCCACGCGCCATTGGATGGTCACAGCGTCGATTCAGAGCGGCGGCTCTACTGCATGCAGGTCGAGAATCGTGATATGAGCAGTCTTTGGCGCCGGGAATCCAACCGAAACCAGCACATTTTCGAGTTCATCACTCGACCAGCGCTTTCGGATGTGCTCCGCAGATTCCCAGACGCCAGTTATGAAAAGTGCGCCATCCCCGACTGCGCAGTGGTGCCGTAGCTCGCCGAACGAAGTTGCCCCTCCGCGGCTCATGATCAGCGCGTGCCTCGGTCGTACGCCTGCGTCAACTCGTTGACGTCGCCATCAAACCGTGCAATCAATAAAGCAGCCATTCGTTAACTCCCGCTAGTGTCTGTCGGGCAATGATCGAAGTGTGCCTCGCCGCCGTCAAACGATTTTGATATTCGAGATCTTTGACCCGGGATGCAGGTTGCGAACCTGGTTGTGGATCTGGCCTGAAATGTTCAGCGAAACCACGAAATCTTTGGGCTGCAGGTTCTCGACGCTGAACTGCCCTCCAAGAACCGGGGGCTGGGTAAAGTCGAATGCCTTGGACTCAGCCAGCATCAAACCCTGAGTTTCGGCCGCGTCAGCCAAGCCTGCCAACAAGTACTGGTCTTGACCTTCGGGGCTTGAAAGCGCAGCCTCCAGCTCGTCGCGGTTCGAGGCGATCTTGTCAAGCTTGCCTCCGGCAGCATCCAAGAACCAATAGCCCAACATGGGAGGCGCTATCCACCTCGCTGCGCCGCGAGCTCATGCGCGAGGGCATTGGCCCAGCCGCCGTCACGCAGCGGATGCACTTTCACCCAGACCCGGTTCTGCCATTCGCTCAATTCCAGTGTGCCGGGACGGCCTGGCCGCCGAAGGTGCCAATGATGGCTCCCGGTGCGCCCAGCCAGTTCGCGCTCGCTTCGAACGACGCGACCGCGCCGGCGACATTCGTCGAGGACTTGCTTGTTGGTGAGCTTGAGGTCGAGCTCGAGCACTGCGGGCTCTGATGGTAGATCGCACGATGCGCAGGATTGACATGCCTCTATCAGAGTTGGCTCGAGTCCACCGCAGGCCGCCTTCTATAGGTCGCTAACATCGAACCGTGATTCGGGCTGAGTCCACTCTCCGAGGCCTTGATCAAGGCGATCACGACATGTTTGCGCTTCACTTCACCTGGTCGGCCGGCATTCGGACCAGCCTGCACAAGCACAGAGGATTCGAATTGGTGTTGGTCCGGAATGGCCGGGTCAACCCGATCCTCAACGGAACCAGGTTGAGCGCAGGACCGGCCGAGTTCATCGAGCTCCCGGCGGGTTCGGCTCACGCCATCTGGTCCGAAATCGAGACCACCTTCGACGTGCTCGGAGAGCGCGGACTCGGCCTGACCATGATTGTGCCGGACGGCCTGGGGCAGGTGAGGGAAGTGCCCATCTACAGCGTCGACGGCCCGTGGCGTCAGGACCCACCCGCGGGCTCGCCCTTGACGTCGGAGGCCGAGCTGGCAGAGCTCCGCAACCTCAGCCAAACCCTTTTCTGATTGTTGGCCGCCCCGCTCGCGGACCTGACGCTGCTCTCGAAGCCGGACAATGTGCATCTTGTGATGAAAGGCGGCGACGTCGTCAAGTCGCGGAGTTGAGGCTCGACTGGGCGCTGCTCGCCAACGCTGCCGAGGGTCCGCCCAACGGGCTTGTTTACATCCTCGGCGCCGGCATCGACACGCTGTGGCGCGAGCAGTTCCCGGCGCCCTTCGGTGGCGCCATGGTGCTGCGCGTTCTCTCCAGCAGGCTCGAATCGGAGCGACTCCACAAGGTGGAGGTTCACTGCAGCGATGAGGACGGGAACCCGGTTCTGCAGCAGCCTGTCGTCCTCAACCTGCCCCCGCGAACCGTTCACGCCGAGCATCCGCAAGGGTGGGACCTGGCGGCCAACATAGTCATCAACCTGTCCGGCGTGGCGCTTCCGAAGCCGGGCTTTTATCGCTTCGAGATTCTCATCGACGACCAGCAGGTCCGGACGCTGCCGTTCCGTGCCGTCCAGCCTCCCAAAAGCGACTCATGACCCAGGCGCTGATCAGCCTTGTGGGCACGTGGGGCCTTCTGGCCATCTTCGTGACCATGACGGCGGAGAGCGCCGGCGTCCCGATTTCCAGCGAGATCGTCGTGCCCCTCGGTGGCGCTCTGGCCTCACAGGGCAAGCTGAATCTCGTCCTGGTCGTGCTGGTGGCGAGCGCCGCCAACCTGGCCGGGTCGCTGATCGCCTTTTACCTCACGCGGCGCTACGGCGAGCGCGCCGTGCTCAGCCGGTTCGGGCGATGGCTGGGTTTGAGCCGCGGCCATCTGAAGCTGGCTGAGCGTTTCTTCAAGCGGTTTGGCCTCTGGGCCGTGTTGGTCGGGCGACTGCTCCCGATCGTCCGCACGTACATCTCGTTTCCGGCGGGGGTGTCGAAGATCGGCTATGTGAGGTTCATTCTCGCGACGCTCGCCGGCGCCGTCCCGTGGAACTTCGCCCTCGCGTACGCCGGGTACAAGCTGGGCCAGCACTACGAGACCGTCGCCGCGACCCTCGGTCCATTCGCGATCCCGATCGCGATTGGGGTCTTGATCGTGCTCGCCCTCGCCTGGTGGTTCGGCCGCAAGCTGGGTGAAGAGGAAGACAAGCTCCTCACCGCGACGGAGCCTTAGTCCGGGTTCACCCTCGCAATCGGTTGGCCCGGCTTGACCGGGTCACCCTCGCCCAGCAGCAGCTCCTCGACCACTCCGCTGACCGGAGAAGGGATCTCGGCGTTGACCTTGTCGGTGAGCGCCTCGAGCAGGGTCTCGCCTTCGTCCACGTGATCGCCCTTCTTTTTGCTCCAGGCGCCGATGGTGATCTCTTCGGCGCCTTCCAGGTCGGGCATCACGATCTCGCGTACTCGGGTCGTGCCCACTTGCTAATTGTGGGTCAGGCGAGCGACACCACGTCCAGCAGTTCTTCCTCCCAGTAGTCCAGCCGACCTTCGGGCATGAACAGCACTCGCCCCGGCCGCAGCGCTTCGACGAACTCCGGGTCGTGGCTGACGATGACCATCGTCCCGGGCCACTCCGCCAGGGCATGGGCGAC
>Ga0099830_10000735_pt1 | contig 15381 bp, 13 predicted proteins | sample CZO8metaG_4_FD_79337 | JGI IMG/M metagenome (GOLD analysis project Ga0099830, IMG submission 79337) | Vadose zone soil microbial communities from the Eel River Critical Zone Observatory, Northern California, USA - CZOApr15con2H3.8 metaG | ecosystem: Environmental > Terrestrial > Soil > Vadose...
ACGCAGAAAATTGCGCAAGGTAATCGCGATGATGCGATGCTTCACCGGACCAGCCAGTGGTCGGGTCATACTACGCATTTTTGGCGAGACGGGAGTGGGAAACGAGACGGGAAAATCGGCGAACGTCTCAGGGAGTTGTTGGCTCAACAGATTGCCAATAACGTCACCTTGTTCGGCATCTTCTTCGCGCAGGAAAAGGAACAGGCGCGGCCCCCAATCATGGTCGACAGACATCTCTGTATCGAACCCGAGAACCTCGCTCCCTGGACCAAGCAGAGCGGCGGCGTAGTGCAAATTGGGAAAAGCTGGAGCAAGGAGAGGACGAACAACCTCCCTGAAAAAACGGCGGCTCAGATCAAGACCGGAAACAAAAACGGGCATAGTCACTCCTTTTCACAAGAAAAGTGGAACATCAAAGATGAAGGGAAGGAGCCGCAAGCAGGAGGACACCAGAGGCATGCACAGAGCAACGACAAACCGGCATGTTCACGATATCAAAGCCGGAGCAATGTGAACCATGCTAGCACCTGACGAAGCCAGTACCCCTTCCGCAAGGTCGAGGCAAGCACAAGGAATGTTCATAAGAGTAGCCCTCCTTTGCGCAATTTGTTGTATTGTAGGCATAAAGAGTGTTCTGTGTCAATGAAAATGAGCCTTAAAAGATGAGGTTTGCCTTCTCCCAAAACGTCAGTTCCCCATCGCCTCTCGGATATTTTAATTTTCGAGAGTCCCTAAGTCCTATGCGCCAAAGTTCATTCAGGATGAATATCGCCGACGACTGCATTAGTGGTAGCGTATAATTGTGTTGCAGCCACAGGCAGCTGAGACAAATGACCGGGGGTTTCATGACTATGCAGACTGATCCGACACCATACGCCGATATCAATAAATTACTGGAGCTGCTCCTATCGAGGATTCAGGCGATTCTGGGCGAAAAGCTGATTGGGCTGTATTTATTTGGTTCCCTTGTCGCGGGAGATTTTGATTACGAAAGCAGTGATATCGATTTGATAGCTGCAACTTCCACCGAATTAGATGAAAGGGAGGTTGCGGGGCTGAAGATGATGCACGAGGATATGGCTGTCAAAGAGAAGGCATGGGACAACCGAATTGAAGTAGCCTACGTATCTGTAGAGGCATTGCGGAAATATCATCCACACTATCGACAACCCCTCATCAGCCCTGGTGAACCGTTCCATGTTACCGAAGTTGCTGCCAATTGGGTGATCAATCGCTATATCTTGCGTAAGAAAGGCATCGTGGTGTATGGCCCTTCACCTGAAACACTCGTCGATCCCATTTCACAAGATGAACTTATTCAGGCTGTGCAAGGGACCTGTAATGATTGGATAGATTATATAGCCCTTCCTGAGAACATTCGCCTGCGTACATCTCAGGCATACGCGATCTTGACGATGTGTCGCACACTCTATACTGTCAAACATGGGGAGTTTGTTTCAAAGAAACAAGCAGCATTATGGGCAGAAAAGGAATTGCCTGAGTGGTCTTCGTTGATTCAACGTGCTCTTTTGTGGCGAGAAGCGTGGCGAGATGAAAATGTAGATCATGATGCAACTCTCCAGGAGACACTGCGATTTGTCCACTTTGTGCTCAGCCAGTGTGAGAATGATATACAGCAAGGTCGGCATGGCTGAGGCAAGCGCAGCCACTACTATATACCGCTCTCGCCCATCGGGCGGGTATAGTAGTGGCTGCGCTTGCCTCAGCCATGCCGACAATTATGACATTCCCGACCTTGCAACAGCCCTGGGATGATACAGGCCTCCCCTTGTGGGTAGCTTCCCCACCGTGTTAGGATAATACATATCTTCTATGAAAGGACATTGGTTATGGCACAATTGGAAACATACATTACGGAGCATGAGCAGCGTTTTCTCGAAGATTTGAAGGGCTGGCTGCGTATTCCCAGTATCAGCACGCTGCCGGAACACGCCGCCGATATTCGCCGGGCGGCAGAGTACGCCGTCAATCAGCTAAAACATATCGGCTTTGAAGGTGTGGAGGTAATCCAGACTGCCGGGCATCCGCTCGTCTATGGCGAGTGGCTCAAGGCAGCGGGGAAGCCAACGCTGCTTATTTATGGACACTACGATGTGCAGCCGGTTGACCCGCTTGATCTCTGGGAATCACCCCCATTTGAGCCGACGATTCGCGGTGACAACCTGTATTGCCGCGGGGCCTGTGACGACAAGGGGCAGACCATGCTGGTGATCAAAGCCCTGGAATCGCTGATGGCGGTCAACGGCAAGTTACCGGTTAATGTGAAGGTGCTGATTGAAGGAGAAGAGGAGGCTGGCGGTGAGTCGATTGAACACTACGTCAAGACCTATCCCGAACGGTTGACATGTGACGCGACCTTTATCTGCGATACGGGCATGCCTTCAAAAGAGATACCAGCATTGATTAGCGGGCTGCGCGGCATTACCTACACAGAGGTCGAGGTACGTGGTGCTAAGCAGGATCTCCACTCAGGTTCGTATGGCGGTGTCGCCCCCAATCCATTGCACGCCCTGGCCCTTATCATCGTTGGCTTAAAGGATGCAGAGGGTCATATCCATATCCCTGGTCTCTACGACAAGATACGCAAGCCGACTGCAGAGGAACTACAATTCTGGCACGAGGACCCACTGCACATTGGCGAATTGCTGCTTGAAGAAATGGGTGTCTCGCAGCTTACAGGTGAGTCGGAATATCCGCCACTGGAGCGCATGTGGGCACGCCCAACATTAGAAGTACATGGCATTGCCGGCGGCTTCACCGGTGAAGGAGCCAAGACAGTTATTCCAGCCGTTGCTAAAGCCAAGATCAGCTTGCGACTGCCACCTGATGTGAAATCAAGTGAGGCATTTACACTTTTCGAGCGCAGAGTAAAAGAACTTGCTCCCGCCGGAGTAGAAGTGATAGTTCGCAACATACACGGCGGCGAAGGTGTGCTGGTCTCCCCTGATTCGCCAGCAATGCGGGCGGCATCAGCCGCCCTCAAAGAGACATTCGGCAAAGAACCTGTCTTCATCCGCGAAGGTGGCTCCATCCCGATAGCTGCCCTCTTCTACGAAGTGCTCAAGGTGCCGGTGGTGTTAATGGGCTTTGGTTTGCCCGATGACAACCTGCACTCACCAAACGAAAAGTACTCGCTCAGCCAGTTTTACAAAGGCATTCGCACCGTCGCGAGTTTCTTACAGAAATTAGGGTAAGGGCAGAAGCCAGGGCGAGGACATACCCCTTAAGTTGGTGCAAAGAGGCAGAAAGGAAATATTTCCCAATGACGAATTCAGTCACAGCGTATCTCGATGAACACGCGGACGATGCCCAATTGTTGCTTGAGCGGCTCTGTCGCCAGCCAAGCGTAGCGGCACAGGGGCTGGGCATGCCTGAGATGGCCGACCTGGTCGAGTCTCTGCTGAGCGAAACTGGCTTTTCGACACAGCGGCTCCACACCGAGGGGGCACCGCCCGCCATTTACGGCGAGCTGCGAGGACGCAGTCCCTACACCATACTGCTCTACAACCACTATGATGTGCAGCCCGCCGAACCGCTCGAACTGTGGCACTCACCCGCCTTTGAACCAACGGTACGTGACGGCAAGCTGTTTGCCCGTGGCGCGTCTGACAACAAAGGTGAAATCGCCGCGCGCCTCACAGCTATTCGCGCCCTACGTGCCGTTATTGGAGAGTTGCCCATCACGTTACGCTGGATCATCGAGGGCGAAGAGGAGATCGGCAGCCCGCACTTTGGGGCTATCGCCTCAAAGTATGCGACATTGCTGCAAGCCGATGGATGCTTCTGGGAAGGCGAAGGCTTCGGGCCGACGGGTCGACCAGAGTTGCTACTGGGCACCAAGGGCCTGCTCTATGTGCAACTCGATGTGCAGGGTACGGGCATCGATGCGCACTCCGGGTCGGCACCCATTCTCCCCAGCGCGGCCTGGCGGCTGGTGCAGGCACTTGCCACGCTGCGCACGCCGCAGGGGCACATTCGTATTCCAGGCTTCTATGACGCGGTACTCAAGCCATCCGAAGCGCAGCTAGCCGCCATTGCCGATCAGCCGGTGATGGATACAGAATTACGAGAGGCATACCAGGTCAGGCAATTTGTCGATAACCTGTCAGGTGCCGCGTTGAGCGAACGCCTGGCATTCACTCCAACCTGCAATATCGCGGGGCTGGTAAGCGGCTATACCGGAGAAGGCTCCAAGACCGTGCTGCCATCCAAAGCCATGGCCAAGATCGATTTCCGCCTCGTCCCCGACCAGGACCCGCAGGATATCCTGGAAAAGTTAAAAGCTCATCTCAAGGCCGAGGGCTACGACGACATCAGCATCACAACTTTTGGTAATGCGGAACCCATTGTGACCCCCATCGACGAGCCATTCGTGCAGCGTATCATCACTCTCACAGAGGGTTACAACGGCAAAAAGCCATCGATAAATCCCATCGCGGGCGGAACACTGCCATTGTTAGGTGCCTTACGCCGCTACGTGGGGCTGCCTGGCCTCTCCGTGCCAGGGAATCCAACCTACTGGGCTAATGGTGCCCACGCCCCCAACGAGCACATTCGCCTCAACGACTTACGCGAGGCCGTGCGCTTCAACTGCTACATGTTCCAGTCCCTGGCAAAATAAATAGAAATGGAGTGTCTTGAGAGACGGCGTCTCTCAAGACACTCCATTTCTGTTTACTTTAATCCCTGTTCATCGGCGATTTTGGTTAACTGGTTGCGTACTTCCCACAGTTCTGGATAAAAGACATCCTTGAGGGTGCGCTCCAACATTTCCATTGGCGTGCCGCCTGTGCCGATGGAGCCTGGGCCAATCATGCGCTGTGCCAGCTTGAAATGCTGGGTGCGGAAGATCTGAAACACCTCGTCATAATCGGTGAGAGCTTCGGCAAAGGCCATCAGCAGGGGATAGCGGTCGGCATGGATGTACACGTCAGGCAGTGAGACCTGCTCATGAGCAAGCAGCTGAGTAAAATCATCCCAAAGCAGAGGCGAGAGCGTCATCAACGCATGAAAGCCGGGTGAGTCAGTACCCGCGCCATCCGCCAATACCTTGCGGAACTCATGAAAATCCCAGGGAGACATGGTTTCCAGCATACGCAAGTTTTCCAGCATCACAAACTGAATGCGAATGACGCGCTGCAAGAGGCGCAGGGCAGGCGGCGGATTGTACTGTTGCAACAGGCCGCGAATGCTGCGCAGTTCAAAGGCGGTCTCCTTCCACCACAGCTCAAATACCTGGTGAACCACCTGAAATTGCAATTCGTCATGGTGTACTAACTCATCTTCAGGCTTTTGTAGAGAAAGCAATTCCTCAGTACGCAGGTAGCGCTCATAAACAGTCTCCCCAGGAGCGTGCCTGGAGACATGTGGGTGTGAAATATGCTTTACCATATAGTTAATCTCTTCCTTCCCTGGAATGACTCTGGAAACACCTTCGTTTCCTTTGTTTGCATGTAAGAATAGTAGCACTCCATCCCTGGTATCGCAAGGGGCTTTCTGTTGTGTTGCTGCATGGTGTGTATGGGGTTTGCTGCCAATGGCAGCAAACCCCATACACACCATGCAGCAACACAACATGAATATCAGATTACTTGCGCTTATAGACATAAAATGTGTGCGGTAAGATGTTTTTCTCGTCGAGTATGCCTTCTTTGGCGGAAACCAGTGTGAATGACTGGCGATCCCATTCTGGGAAAAAAGTGTCACCGTCGGTCTCAAGCGCAATTTCTGTGATGTAGAGGTAATCCGCCACATCTAAGAATGCTTTATAGACGTTCTCACCACCGACGATAAACACCTCTCCATTTGTGGCAAGTGCTCGCACTTCATCTTTGCTGTGTGCCACTTCCACTCCTGGCAGGTTGATCTCGCCGCGTGTGAACACCACATTCCTCCGCTTTGGAAGCGGTCGTCGTCCAATCGATTCAAATGTTTTGCGCCCCATCACAACGGTATGACCGAGCGTGATTTGTTTGAAATACTTCGAGTCGTTAGGCAGGAGCCAGGGTAGTTTGCCGCCCTTGCCGATGACCCGACCGTTTGCATACGCGACAATGATGCTGATCATACAGAAACACTTCCTTTGATATGAGGATGAGCTTTGTAATTCAAAATCTCGATATCATCGAATGTGAAATCAAAAATCGATTGGATGTCTGGATTTAACCTCAGTGTCGGTAGGGCAAAGGGTGTACGAGTCATCTGCTCCTTCACTTGATCGAGATGGTTCAAGTACAGGTGGGCATCACCCAGCGTATGTACGAACTCGCCCGGCTTCAGACCAGTAACGTGAGCAACCATGTGCGTCAGCAGCGCGTAGCTGGCGATATTAAACGGGATACCAAGGAATGTGTCGCCACTGCGTTGATACAACTGGCACGACAGTTTCCCTTGCGCAACGTAAAATTGAAAGAGACAATGGCATGGCGGCAGTGCCATATCAGCAAGTTCTGCCGGATTCCAGGCACTCACAATCAAGCGTCGTGAATCAGGGTTTCGCCTGATTTCATCGATCACCCATTGAATCTGGTCAACTGTCTCTCCGTTGGGTCCACTGAATGAACGCCACTGCTTCCCGTAGACGGGTCCGAGTTCGCCCTGTTCATCCGCCCATTCATCCCAAATGCGAACGCCGTTTTCTTGTAAATAACGCACATTTGTACTGCCCTGTAAAAACCAGAGCAACTCGTAAATGATAGATTTTGTATGGATCTTCTTCGTGGTCACCAATGGGAATCCCTCGTTCAAATCAAAACGCATTTGATGCCCAAAAATACTGATGGTTCCCGTCCCCGTCCTATCTTTCTTTGTTGTTCCTTCGGTTAAAATTCGCCGACAAAGATCTAAATATGCTTTCATGATTTCCTTCCCAAAGATAGGTAAGCTGTACAATTCTTCCTATGTTCTCAACAGTATACACCAAGAAGTGGAGGCTGCAAGGAGGCGCAATGCCATTGCGCCTCCTTGCAGCCTCCACTTCTTGGTGGTACCTTTTCTTCCAGGACTACTCTTCCTCAACCACTTGCACAAACGCTAAAAGCATACTATGATAGAAAACAAAGTTCTATTGATCAGAATAGGAGCATTTTATGGGCGTCATCTCTGCAACACTTACCTATCTCATTGATTGGGGTTGGCTGCGTATTGGCCCACCCTATATCTACATTAATATTAATCCTGTCATCTTCCAAATAGGGCTATTTGCGCTGCGCTGGTATGGATTGATGTATGCCGTCGCCATCATCATCGGCTTATGGATAATTCAGGGGTATGCCAGGCGCAAGGGTATTACCCAGGCAATGGAATATCGTATCGTCTGGTGGTGTATTCTCGCCGGCCTGCTTGGAGGGCGTTTATACTTCGTGGTGCAGCAGCCGAACTTTGTTTCATACTACCTGGCGCAGCCGCAACACATTCTGGCAACCTGGGAGGGCGGCATGGCCTTTTACGGAGCCATCTTCCTGGTCATTCCGACGCTCGTCTGGCGGGCACGCAGGGAACACATCAATCCATTAGTACTGATCGACGCTGGTGTGCTGTTTGCCGCGGCAGGACAGATCTTTGGGCGCATCGGCAATTTGATCAATGGTGACATCATCGGCTACCGCAGTACGCTGCCGTGGTCAACTGTCTACCAGCATCCCAACAGTTGGGCATGTCTGAATCCCGCCACCTGTAATGTGCCCGTACAGCCCGCGGCTGCCTATGAACTGCTCACAAACCTCGTCGTGCTCGGCGTAATGTTCTACCTCGCCCGCCGTGTGAGCCGCCCTGGCATACTGATGCTGGTCTACCTCTACGCCTACACAATCACCCAATTTTTGCTCTTCTTCGTCCGCGACAACCTGATCGTCAGTTTTCTGGGCTTGAATTGGGGCCTGAAACAGGCCCAATGGACTTCGCTGGTTCTGTTCATCGTCCTGATCCCCATCACCTACCTGGTATTGCGCTACTCTAAGCCCATCCCGGAAGGTGAGGTGGCCGCCACCTATGGTATCGCGCAAAAACCAGAAATTGAGGAAGCTGAAGAAGAGGATGAAGAGGGTGAAGAGGATAATGAGAATACAACAGATGTACCAGACGAAACCATAAGTGATGAGGAAAAAGTTGTTGAAGATGTGCCGGAACATGTACCGGCAACAGAGGATGAGGAAATAAGCACCAAAGGAACGAGTGTTTCGTAATGTAACAGAGCAACTGTTGTATAAAGAACAAATAAAGGATTAAGGAAGTTGAGTTAGGCAAGTTTGTGAGGGACAGGGCATCCGCGGATGCCCTGTCCCTCACAAACTTGCCTAACTCAACTGTCTATTATTTTTTTGGTGTGCCTGTTGGTTTGGGAGCTGCGGTTGGGGTTGTTGATTGCCCGTTGAGTTTCGCTTGCTCCTCCTGTATCTTGCGTTGCAATGCTCGCAGGTAGGCCTGCGCTCCATCCAGGTCGGAACTGGCGATAGTTTGCCATTCCTGGGGTACCTCATTTACCTGTTTCACCCACGACTGAAGCACGGTTGTCAGTGCAATAAGTGTATCATTGTCCTGGTTGAATTTTGCCAGAAAGCCACGCCCCTGAATGAGCGCGGTGAGGGTCACACTCAGAAAATCACCGGTGACGGTTGCGGCCAGCTTGATTAAAGGATTGACAAAGGCATCATAGGCCAGGCGCATCAGCCTGGTCACATTGATGGCGGCGGAAAGGGAGACGCCATCAAGGGTATCCAGCGCATTGACAAATTCTTTGCGTACAGCCTGTTCCCCAGCTTCTATGCCCCGGTTGTAGGCATCCTGTAGCTGATGCTCAATGTTTGTGCCGACATTATTGAGAGCCTGGGGGATCTTCGGACCCAATTCATAAGCGGCGAGACCTCCGACGGCTGCAATACCCAGTCCCACCAACAATTTGCGGCGTGTGACTCCTGACTTTTTCGCTCGACGCCTTGCCGGGCGTTCATCCTGCTCATCTCTGTCTTCGTCCTCTTCATAGGCTTCTTGAATGTCGCGGCGTGGATCCGCAACACGGCGAGCAGGAGCGGGGTGACGAGGTCCAGGCAATCTGGCCGAAGGGGATTGCGCATAACCTACGCGTCGATCAAGCGGATCTTCGTATCCAATATCCGGGTCCACATAGTCAAATTCATCCCAGTTGCCCTCCCCCCCTTCCCTCTCTTCTCCTTCGGTCTCGATATACTGCTGGGAGGTTGACTCACGAGGTTGAACGGCGCGATTTCCACGAGCCTGGTAGCGATTACTGTACAACGTGCTGTCATTGTGCTCTTCGTAGAGGGGCTGGTTCTCATCATCTAATGCCTGGCGTGCGCGAGGTTGCCTTACAGCTTGCGGCTGCTCTATCTCATCTTGCTGAAGAGGAGCGGAGTTATATTTACTGGCAAGAATACTTTGGCGGAGTAATTGGCGAGTTCTGCGAGGATCAGGCCTCTGTGCGAGCTGGATACCGGGTCTGCTGGTGCCTTCTTCATGGGTTGACCATCGGTTCCCCGGTTCAGAAGTGTCACCCCTTCCACTTTGACTGGTCCCGCTGCGCTTCGAGTTCTTGAAGGGATCATAGTCATACCCATATTGTCGTCCAGGGCTCTTCCGATAAGCCCTTCTTTCAAATTTTGCCATGTGATCCTCTACTCTCCTCAGGCTTTCATCGGTGACGACACAGTACGATGTGACATAATACCCTTTCTACCAATAATACACTTTTTCCCGTGTATAGTCTAGTGGCTGTATGAAAGGGGTCTACGTCCTCTCGAGTGTTTTGTTGGGGCGCAATTCATTGCACCCATATGCATCACCTTGAAGATGCAGACCCGAAAAAAGTCTTTTTAATGAATAATATACCCTCTTATTGACTTGACAAGCAGATACATAGTACTAAATATTACAGATGGATACCCCAAAAATTTTGGATGTTTACGAGTCCAGTAATCATTAGAATACTCGTTCATTGAGTATATCACACGCTTCTTCCTGATTCAAGCACAAAAATGCTCCGCGAAATCATTCCTATGATATAATGTCACCAAATTGTGTAGCCTGAGCCTGGCAAGGGAGAAAAGAAGAACGTATGCCCGATACTGATGCAGAGGGGCTGGAGACCGGCACGCCAATTATCGCCTGCGTGACGGTTGGCGATTTTGAAGAGAATTGCTACCTCTATGCCTGTCCTCACACCCACGAAGCGGTGATTATTGACCCTGGTGATGAGGCGGAACGTATTCTGAAAAGAATTCAAGAGCTTGAGCTTATCCCCAAATATATTATCAACACTCACGGCCATATCGACCACATTTGCGCCATTGACGCCGTAAGTGCAGTCTACCCGGTGCCGCTGGCCATTCACGCGGCTGATGTTCCCCTGTATACAGATGTGAATGTAGCTCGCATGTTTGGACGCACGGCACCGCTTGTGCGGAGAAAGCCGGATATGCTCCTCAAAGAAGGAGACCAACTCTCTTTCGGAACGCTTACCCTGGAAGTCCTATATACCCCAGGTCACACACCGGGAGGTATATGCCTGGTTAGCCGGCCCTATTGCGTATTCAGTGGCGATACCCTCTTCAATCGCGGCATCGGGCGGACAGACCTGCCAGGGGGAGATTACGGACAGATTGTCAAATCTATTCGTGAGAAGTTGTATACGCTGGAAGACGAACTGGTGGTCTTTCCAGGGCATGGTCCACCAACTCTTATCATAGAAGAGAAATACGAAAACCCATTCGTCACCATAGAGGAGTAAATTATCGTGTCTATCATTTGTGTCATAGGGACAGGCTATGTAGGCCTGGTGACTGGTACCTGTCTCGCCGATATGGGCAACCAGGTTACCTGTGTTGATATTGTGCCGGAGAAAATCGAGCGTCTCAAACAGGGCATTCTGCCCATTTACGAGCCGGGCCTGGAAGAATTGGTGGAACGCAACGTCCTTGCCGGGCGCCTGCACTTTACCACCAGCTACAAAGAGGGCCTGGACAACTGCGATTTTATCTTTATCGCGGTCAATACCCCCACCGGCACAAGCCAGGGTGGAGCGGACATGCGCTACGTGGAGAGTGCGGCGCGTGGCATTGCCGAAGAGCTTGACCACTACGCAGTCATCATCAACAAGAGTACTGTGCCGGTTGGCAGCGGCGACGTTGTTACGCGCATCATTCGTAGCAATCTGGCCCGGCCAGATGTGCGTTTTGGCGTGGTCTCGAACCCGGAGTTCTTACGTGAGGGTTCTGCCGTGCTGGATTTCCAGAACCCCGACCGCGTGGTGCTGGGTTCCTCAGACCTCGAGGCTGCTCGTAAAGTCGCCATACTGTATTTGCCACTGCGTGCCAACATCATGATCACCGACCTGTATACAGCAGAGATGATTAAGTATGCGTCCAATGCCTTCCTGGCAACCAAGATCTCCTTCATCAATGAGATCGCCCAGATTTGTGAACGCCTGGGAGCCGACGTGAAAGAGGTAGCTGTGGGCATGGGCTACGATAAGCGTATTGGGCGAGCCTTTCTGGATGCCGGCCTGGGATACGGTGGAAGTTGTTTCGAGGCGGATGAGACGATTTTCACGCTCAATAGCCCCAATGTAGCAGCAGAGCGCTTCGATACATTCTTTGCTAAAGGTGGTACGCCGTTTCAGGGAGATGTTGTGGAGCTTGTGCAGCCACCTGATAAACGTGTGCTTGCTTTTGATCTAGAGGTGGGACAGCCCATCCTTGCCGACGTAAATGCCATCACCCGGCGACCTTATAAAGGCACAATGGTGAAAATCAACACGAGCATGGGGCGTATGCTGCGTGTTACTGCGGATCATCCAGTCGTCTTATACCAGCATCAGCAGTTCACAATTCTGCCAGCTGCTGCGGTTGTTCCAGGCGATCAACTCATGACCTTGTGCGAATTGCCTGCAGTCGAGCAAGCCTCAAGCCTCAACTTAATCGAATTGCTCAGGGATACCGACCTGGAGGCTGATGTATATGTGAAGCCCACTGATAACACGTTTCGCGAGCAATATGAACAATTTGCTGCTGTGATTCCGAAGGATATGCTCAAGTACCCGCACGATATCAAGCGTCATAACCGCATGTCGCTGCGCCTGTTCCGCTATCTGAGCACGTTACGTGTGCTCAACGTCCCTGCCGAGAAGCTGAGGCTGTATACCGCGAAAGGCGCGGCGACGATGATGAATGCGGTGATACCAATCGATGCGGATCTGCTACGATTGTGTGGCTATTATCTTGCTGAAGGCTATATCTCCCAGGACACGGGACGCGCCGGTGCGATACGGCAGCGAGTAGGATTGTGCTTCCACGAACAAGAGGCTGAATATATCGCAGATGTACAGCGCATTCTGCGCAGTTGGGGCCTCAAGTTCATCGAACGGCGTGCCACCAGTGCCCTGACCACTATAGTCTCTTCGCGCATTTTCGCCTGGCTGCTACGCGACATCTTACGCTGTGGCACACGCTCAGAAAACAAAGCCCTGCCGCGCCTGGCATTTAATGTGCCACCTGCATTACGACGGGAGTTAATCCGTGGCGCGTTCAGTGGCGATGGAGCAGTTACAACTGTGCAGAATGGGCACAACCTTATGCTGGAATATGCGACCGTCAGCAAAGGACTGGCGGATGGCATGACGCTGCTGCTGCAAACAGTAGGCGTCGTCCCTTCCATTCGCAGGCGCTGGATGAACAAATCGAAACAGCAGGCATATATTCTGAGAGTGAGTGGCTACGAACAGATAGCCACGCTCCAAGATGCCTTTGGCAACAAGCATCGCGTACGAATTGAGGGTATACTAGCAGGCTATCAACTTCGTATTCAAGCGCATGGGTATGAACGGCATGGGGCCTTCGCGACGATTACAGTTCGTGAAGTCGAGCATAGCGATGTTGAAACAACAGTCTATAGTATGGAGACCAGCACAGGAACACTGATCACATCGTCTGGATTAATCAGCCATAATTGCTTCCCAAAAGACGTTCGCGCGCTCGCACACATGGCCGACGAAGCGGGGTTACACCCACAATTACTGCTCGCGGTAATGGACATTAATCACGACCAGCGCCAGCTGGTCGTGACAAAGCTGGTATCTATCCTTGGCTCGCTGCGCGGCTGCATCATCGGCATGCTCGGCCTGGCCTTCAAACCCAATACAGACGATATGCGCGAGGCACCCTCCGTGGATATTATTCGCTGGATCACGAGCCAGGGTGCAACGGTACAGGTCTACGACCCGGTGGCTATGCAGACTGGGCGCGAGACGTTAGAGCGCGAGGGTATACGCATGGATGCCGTAACCTTCTGCCAGGATGCCTACGAGGTTTCAAATAACGCCGATGCATTGGTCATCGTGACAGAATGGAACGAGTTTAAAGCACTCAATATGCTTCAAGTGCGCGCCGCCATGCGCCGCCCGGTACTGATCGACGGGCGCAACGTCTACGAAGCTGCCGAGATGAACCGGCTGGGCTTCATCTACCGAGGCATGGGCCGGGGCACAGGGCCTGCACCCTCAGTTCTACCACCCGGAGACAGCACCAGCATGCCACAAATCAGCTTAGAGGCACCAAAAGGATAGCTCATGGAAGAGGACCTGCCGCTGTTGTTTACGCCGCTGGTACGCCAGCCGGGGGTAGCTATTCCCGACTGGTTGTTTGGGCCAGCAGGGGTGGCAGGCCTGCCCGCGCCGCTCAACCCGCCACGGGGCGTCAATATCGCTGTTGGTATCGACATCATCGAGGTAGCGCGTGTTCGGAGAGTCTTCGAGCGGCACGGGGAGCGTTTCCTGAAACGAGTCTACACCGAACGGGAGATACTCCAGTGCCGTGGCAAGCCAACACGGCTGGCTGGCCGCTTTGCCGCTAAGGAGGCCATCAGCAAGGCACTCGGCACCGGCATCCACGGAGTGGCCTGGCGCGAGATGGAAGTTGTGCAACTGCGCAGTGGACGCCCCACAGTGACTCTGCATGGCAATGCCAAACGCCGCGCCGAACTGCTGGGCATCAGTGCCTTCGATGTCAGCATCGCCGACCTGGCAGAGCTGTCCATTGCCGTTGCCGTGGCGATCCAAACATCTCTTCCATCCGCGTTAGGATAGCATAGGCTCTGCCTATCTTCCTACAATAGCGTTCTGTGCCCAATGGCCGTATTGTTCATCGAGCTTCCTTTGCGCATCGTTCACGCTGTCGGCATACATATATGCGTCATGGCGCATGTCGAACGACCGCACAATGCGGTCATTGGGTCCTGGCTCTCCGTCCGCGGACATGCGCTCCCGGATCAAAAAAACCTGCTCAGTGAGGCGTTGGACATAGTAGCGGTCTGCACTCATAGTGATCCTTCCGACATTACCCCGCAAGCGGGACTCTGGCCGTTCTAGTTCTTGTTTGCTCATGTATTGCTTGCTCATTTTCTGTGCGCCGCAGTGTATGCGACGCTATTTATACTCTTGTCTCGACCTCAGTACGCACAGATCCGCGGAAATCGGCCCTGTAGAGCTCTGCTCCTTCCAGGTCTGCTCCACGCAGGTCTGCATTGCTGAGGTCTGCTTCCTTCAGATTCGTGCGGCAGAGGTTGGCATCGCGTAAGTCTGCCCAGTGCAGGCGTGCCTTCAGGAGATTGGCATCGCTTAGATTGGCACTCCGAAGATTGGCATTGCGTAAGTCCGCCTCTCGTAGATCGGCTCCTCGTAGGTCCGCTCCCTGCAGATTGGCCCCAGTAAGATCGGCACCATGGAGATCAGCTTTGTAGAGATCAGCACCATGGAGATCGGCCTCGTGGAGGTCTGGCTCTATAGCCTGTACATCAGAATATACTCGCCGCCATTTATCCCAAAGAACTTTCCCTGATGAAAGAAGATCAAGTTGCTTCTGACTTGCCATATGGTTCACTTTCTTGTTAGTAAGGACCCGATTTATCGCGCCCTGATCTATCGCGCCCACCTCTGAATGGAGGTGCTGAGAGTTGGAAGGTACAAAAGCGAAAGAGAGAACAAAACCACTCCGAAAATCACGCTCTCCGTAAATTAGTGACACCTCTTGTGGGTGTCAGGCTCCCGTGATGAAGATATGCTTCAGGTACCGTTTCATACGAGGGGCACGGCTTATAAGAAGAAGGAGAGGGCTCTCTAATTATACACTATTTTTTAGCAAAATGCAATATTTATGAAATAAAGCTTGCCACTGATCTGCTATTGCCCGTACTGCTTTGCTGGTGCTAAACTAGAGGAAACAAAAAGCTAGAGGTATTACTTCTAGCTGGCAATAAATTTTCTTTTCTGATCACGCTCATTGGAGAGCGTGCGTAGGGTTGTAATATGAGAGCGTTATTACAGCGCGTGAGCCGCGCCAGTGTTGTCGTAGATGG
>Ga0099830_10000736_pt1 | contig 15380 bp, 20 predicted proteins | sample CZO8metaG_4_FD_79337 | JGI IMG/M metagenome (GOLD analysis project Ga0099830, IMG submission 79337) | Vadose zone soil microbial communities from the Eel River Critical Zone Observatory, Northern California, USA - CZOApr15con2H3.8 metaG | ecosystem: Environmental > Terrestrial > Soil > Vadose...
ACCCTTGGATCCGAATCGTCGCGCTGAAATACCATTGACATTTCGATATCGACGGTATTTAATCTCATCATGCCGACTAGGTTGCGCCGAACCGAGATGGTGGAGCGGAACCGCGAAGCGGTCCTGGCTGCCGCCCGGCGCGTCTTCATCGACAAGGGGTACACGGGGGCGACCCTCGAAGCCATCGCCGAGGAAGCCGGCTTCTCGAAGGGCGTCATGTACTCACAGTTCGAGAGCAAGGCTGACCTCTTCCTGGCCCTCCTCGAGCAGCGCATCGAGGAGCGCGCCCAGCAGAACGAGCGCATCGCCGCCAATTACGCCGGGCTCGCGGGCTTGCAGAGAATGCTCGAAGTCGCCGGCGAGGACGCGGCGGCCGAGGCAGCCTGGGCTCGGGTTCTGGTCGAGTTCCGGGCGCTCGCCTCACGCGATCCCAACGTAAATGGCCGCTACGCGGCGGCGCACGCCCGCACCGTGCAGCGCTCGGCGGCGGCACTTGAGCGACTCTTCGCCAAGGCTCAGCTCGAGCCGCGCTTTCCACCCCGAGTCATGGCGGAGTTCATCCACGCCTTTGCATCAGGGGCCACGCTCGAGACCGCCGCCAATCCGGCCGCGCTGCCATTCAACGTTGCGTCCCAGATGCTTTCGTCCGCGCTCGGCTTCATTGATCCGCCACACAGCGCCACGGCGTCCACAGCCGATCCTCGCACCCAACTCAGCGCGGAGTCACCGAACAGGAGGAGTGCCCCATGACCGCCACGACACCAGTCGCAACCGGCTTCGACAAACTCCGCGCCTGGGCACAGGCAGAGTTGCTCGTACGCGCTCCAGAGCATATCGAGCGCCTGCGCTGGAGCCGCCAGCAGATCGAGGCCACCCAACGCGAAGGCCTGAGGGCGCTGTTGGGGCATGCGATTGAGAACTCCCCCTTTCACCGTCGGCGGCTGAGGCGCATCGACCCCAGTCAGTTTGACCTGCCCGATCTCGCACGCCTGCCGATCATGACCAAGGCCGAAATGATGGCGTCCCTGGATGACGTGTTTACCGATCGCGGGCTCAACCGGCAGCTCGTCGAGGGGGCGTTGGCGGCGACGGCGGCCGAGCCTGTCCCGATTCTCGGTCACTACACAGCTCTTGCGTCTGGCGGAGTATCCGGTCAGCGCGGGGTGTTTGTCTCGGACCCTGAGGCAATGGTCGGCTCCATCTTGTCGCTGTCCCGATCGTCGATGGCGAGGCTAGCGGCTGTCGGTGGCCACCCGTCGGAGCGGCCCATCATCGCCATTGTGGCGGCCGCGTCCGCGGTGCACGGCTCCAGAAGCGCGGTCGCCTGGAGCGAAGGAACCGCTCTCACCTTCCGCATGGTTGCGGTGCCGGTCACGCTACCCGTGACGGAGATGGTCGAGCGGCTCAACGCGCTGCAGCCGTCGGTCCTGACCGGCTACCCGTCGGTCCTGGCACGCCTCGCGATAGAGCAGCGCGCCGGGCGTTTGCGCATTGCGCCCAGGTCCGTGACGAGTTCCAGTGAAACGCTAGGTCCCGACGTGCGGGCGGCCATCGCTCAAGCCTTCGGCGCCCCGATCGCCGATCAATTCGGATCGAGTGAGGGGCTGATCGGCATGTCGGCCCCGGACGACGACGTCCTCGTGTTCAACTCGGACCTGTGCATCGTCGAGCTCGTGGATGCCGAGAACCGGCCCCTCACGCCAGGCGTGCCATCGGCCAAGGTTCTCCTCACGAACCTGTACAACCGCACGCAGCCGCTCATCCGCTATGAGCTGACCGACACCTTCGTGCGGCAGCCCGATGCTTCCGAACACGGCCACCTACGCGCGAAGGTTCGCGGGCGCGCCGACGAAATCCTTCATTTCAAAGGCGTCGATATCCATCCCCACATCGTTCGCTCGGTGATGGTCAGGTCCCCCGAGGTCCTCGACTACCGGGTTCGACAGACACCTCGCGGCATCGAGGTGGAGGCTCTCGCCGTTGTCCCTCTCGACAGCGATCGTGTGGCAGAGCGCCTCGGACAGGCCCTTGCCGAGGCCGGTCTCACCGATCCTGCCGTCAGTCTTCGGATCGTCGATCACCTGGAACGGATTCCGGACACCGGAAAGCTCAGACGCTTCATCCCACTGCCGTCGGTGACGTAGCACGATGCGAATGGAGAAGAGCGTAGTGATCGCACGGCCCGCTGAAGACGTGTGGGCCGTCCTGAGCAACCTCGACAACGTCAAGCGCTGGAGTACAACTGGCAGTGAGTTCCGGCAGACTTCGCCTGGTCCCTTGGGCGTTGGTGCGTCCGTGGAGATTGACAGAGTGGTGCTTGGTCGCTTCCATATCAGGCTGCAGGACGTCGTCGTGACTGGGTACGAGCCAAACCGAACGCTAGCGATGACAATTCCGAACGGCATCGCTCAGCAGCCGATTGCGGAGCGCTTCACGCTCGAGCCGCGTAAGGAGGGAACGCGGATCACGCGTGTAGCCGAGATGGACCTTAAAAGAGGGATCCGACCGTTCGAAGGAATGCTTGCCAGCCTGCTCGCTTGGGGCTGGGGGCGTGATCTGGCGAATCTGAAACGCCTGGTGGAGGCTAGCGCCCAAGTGAACCGTCCTGGCTGAAGCGTGTATTTCTTGGCGCTGCATTTAGGCGCTTGACCCCGGGGGCCATTCCCGAACTTTCTCGCATCGCAGTTAAGCTACCAGACGAAAGGGAGGAACCGTTTCGTTCTCTTGATGTAGTTGACATAAGTGTCTCCCAGCTCGGCAGCCAGGAACTCTTCTTCGTTGCGAATTCGGTAGGCAAGCAAACCGCCCGCAACGACGAGAATTGCCACAAGTGAAACCCACGACTGCAAGGCCAATCCGAGCCCGATGAACGCGAAACTTGCACGTGCGCTGAAAGGTAACGGCCTAGAAGCGCATATGACCAAAGCGTGAAAGCACTCCCACGATGAGGAGCACTTCTCCGGGATAGAACAGCCAGTTAGGAAGCACGCCAATTCGGGCGTATCCGATCACTATGACTACTACGATTGCGAAGAGAATCAACGGCGTGGGATCTTGCCTGTTTTCCCCGCCTTTCTTCCATACCTGATAGCGAACATCAAGACGGAAGCAAAGTAGAGGACGAAGATGACCCAGAAGACGACCGCCTGATATAGAGAAAGGAAGAGCGGTGTCATCTAGCTATCGACCGATCACTCACCAGGAAACGTCGCCCCACTTCATGGGCTGAGCGTGGCCAGACCCGCATCCAGGATACTGCGGCGCTAGCTGCAGCGGATCTTTGCGCCGTTCAGGCCTGGCGTCCGGGTTCAGTTGCTTTGCGGGCATTGCCGAGCAACTTACGCGAGTTACGGCCACTCGTCCGGCGCTCAAAGCTTTCGAGTTGGTCCAGGTGGTTCGAATAGCGTCCCGCTTGGGCTATTTCTGACCGGTCTGCGTTTGGAGGCCGCCCTGGCTGCGCCTATCAGGCGTATCGATCAGAGCAGCCGCACCAAATCTGCGACCACCTCGGCCGCCGGCTGGCTGCGGTTGACGTCGCCGACGCCCATGCCCGCATACATCGCCATGTCGCTAGGGTCCCGATCGACGCCACGGTAGGGAGGTACGGTCGCCTTCCACCCGGACTTTTGAGCCGCAGTTACGGACGATCGCAGCACCCTATGGGGCGCGTTCGCCCAACCATCACTGAACCATTCCGTGAGCACGGTGTCGTCAGCGCTGGCCGCAAGCACCATGCGCACGTAATCGGGGTGCGCTCCTGACTCCGGCGAGGCCACAAAGCGCGTGCCGACCCGTATCGCATCGGCCCCCGATCTGATGACCGCGGCAGTACGCTCTGCCGTCGCGATCCCGCCCGCCGCGACTACCGGGATGCGCACTGATGAACGAACTTGCTCCAGCACCTCGTCGAGGCTTTGAGTGCCGCGCACATGGCCGCCCGCCTCGGTGCCCTGAGCGACAACGTAGTCGCAGCCAGCCTTCTCGGCCGCCACCGCCTCGGCCGCCGATCCCACCTGCCAACCAGTGAGGGCCCCGGCACGGTGCGCCGCCGACACGACGTCGGCGCGAGGATCCGCATAGAAGAACTCCACCACGCGGCATTGGCCGGCGGCGGCCGCGATGTCCTCTAGTGATGGAGCGAACGGCATCAGAAAGTTGACACCGCAAGAACCCGCGGCGGGTTGCGTACCCGCCGGCACCATGCCCAGGCCGCCTGCCGCGGCGACGGCGGTCGCAAGCTCGGTGGTGCCCACCCCGCCCATGGCGGCCAGCTGAACGGGCAGGGTGCAGCCCACCAGGTTCGTGAAGCGGCTTGTACTCACGTTCATGACCTCCCGTCAGACCAAGCCGCAGGCGCGGCGCCAAGTGTAGGCCGGCCCGACACTTCCGTGAAGACGTGCCCGTAGAGCCGCCTTCCTAGTCCTCATCTGAAGATAAGGCGCGGCTTAGTAGGTGTCGCGCCTCGAATCCCGCTGGTGCTACTTCCGACCCGTTGATAGGTGAGCGGACGGTGCCGTTCACGCGTACTCCGGCTCCGACCCGACGTTCATGGGGCCCGCGATATTGGTCAACCGCCAGCCTTTACGACGCTGGGTAGAGCCATCGCTGCAGAATCCGCGCGAGTCGAGGCATCACCACGTACGTCATCAGCCCGACGACGATGAGGGTTAGCAGCATCACCCGCCCGATGAGGGGCAAGTTGGCAAGTCGCGGGCTGATGAGCCACTGGAGGAGAGCAAGCAATGGGAAGACACCCACCCAGGTGGTGATGGCCATCTTCCAGCGCGGTGGGGCGGGCCGGCGTGGCCGTTCTGGCAACTCGAACCAGGTTTCCAGACCTGTCAGGTGTTCGTCTTTCGCAAGCGTGGCAATGGGACCGAGTCGCGTGAGGGAAACTGGCACGTTCCGCCGACTCATGCCAGTCATGGAAGCGGGCATGATCCGCGAAACGGTAGACGACGTGATACGCGGCTCCGGAGCGCATCCAGCTCGCGCCAAGATGCCCGGGGTACTTGCTCGAGGCACTCGTGATCTCATGCGCCCAGCGCTCAAACTCTGCCTCGCGACCGGGCTTCACCTTGAACGTGACCGCAACGGTCACCGGATCGATGCTGTTCGCGCCACCATCCGCCATTGCCGATGGCGTAACCATAAGTCGGAGCGCGCCAACGTATGACTCGATATGCCCGGGTCGCCAGGCCTGACCCAGGTTAGAGGCGGGACTCGCGACTGACCGGAAACGTCTTGTCTTCCAATAGCTTCTCGACAGGATCAAGGTGGTTCGAATAGCGTCCCGCTAGGGCTACCAGAACACTTGTTCGGCTGGCGCGTGCGCCGGTTCCGGCACAGCTGCGAATCACGACCAGCCGATAACCGGGGTCTTGAATTTCGTCGGTAACACCGTCACGAGGCCTCGACCTGCGGACGATTCGCTTCCCTTAACCGCCTGGGACTCGGTGTTGAGTCCATTTCCGATGCCACAATCGCGGCCGTCGAGCTCGAGAGCAACCACTCGCGCGGCCGACCTCCTACACCCTGCGCCATCGCACGGAACGCTTCGCGAATCGCTCGTAGAACCGGTCATACCAGGTGTTTGGAACCACGAGGTCGGGTCGGAACTGCACGATCATTGCGACCACATCTCGGTATCCCTGGTTGGCGATGATGAGCGGAGAGCGATCGCCGTCGACGACGATCCTCTTAAGCCCGAAACCGAAAGGCGGATATGGAGTCTGTATACCCTCGACGCGCGCCAGCGGTACTTCGCGGGTTCTCGTGATGGACCGCCACCGGAGGGTCGAGCCGTGCACAACGCCAACCTCGTTTGCGATTCGAAACAGCCACCAGTAAACATTCCATCCGTAGGCCGCCACCCACAGAACCACAAATGCCGCAGGCGGTCCGGTTCCGCCCGCTACGAGGTTCACAAGCATGGCGACGCCGGCGACGCCGAGCGGGATGAAGACCGCGAAGGTCAGTAGTCGGTAATGGACGAAGCGATAGGTAATCGAGTCTGGGGTCGGACCGGCTGCGCCGGGGGCGCTCTCGCTTGGGACTGCAGCAGTCACTCAACGAGTCTATTCAGCATCCGGATTCGTCGCTGGCTAGGCGAACCTAATCGCAGGTATTGCAACTGTCGCCTCGAATGCCGCCGGGGCTTCAGCGAAAGATCACGGGCGGTTTCGTAACTTCCGCCTCGAATCCCGCGGGGGCTACCAGAACATTGATTTCGGATGTTTGCCCTCCTTCTGGGAAGAGCCCAACCACTGCCTCATGACAATTCAGGTTGGTCTCCATGGTCGCGTTCCCACAGGAGATCGGTGATCAGGCTCGAACCACCTACGACCATCGGCGGCGTTCGAAGCGCCAGTTGGTCGCCTTCGAGTTCGAGGACGCGGACGAGCTCGGTCCCGACCCAGTTCTGGACTGATGCGAGCTGAACGTGGTGGATAACCTGGTTGTCCCCGAGCGCGTATCGGCCCGCGTACGCAAAGAATGTCGCGAACGCCTGCGCGCGCTCCTCGCCTGGCGCGGCCACGCGGTCGTCCGAGAGCAGACTCCTCCCGCCGTAGCTGATTAACGCAGCCATTGTCCCGTCGACGGTGTAAATAAGAAAACCAGTCGGCCCCGTCCCGAAGGGAGCGCGCTCGATCTTGCCATCGGCGGTGGTAGCCGAAGCCCTGACAAGCCGCCACGTCCCAACAATGTCCTTGTGCACATCGCGCATTACATCGCATCCTAGGGTTTCGAAGCCGCCGACCCAACCAGTGCGGAACGGTGATGATCATTCTGGCTGCCTGGCTACCGAACCCTCGAATCCCACGGGGGCTACTTCTGAACCATGCCAGTTGAAGCGGTCAGGCGGGTCGGGTGACGAGGATCGAAGATGGGCCGGCGGGCCGTACTTCGTCGAGCCGCCAGCCAGTCTTGGCGAACAGCTCCTACCCATTCCTCGCGTGTCCGCTCCTGCCCGCCGGCGGCGACCATCATGTTGAGGTCACCGAACTTGGCTGGTGCGCCCTCGTTGGGGCCGGCGATGACCTGCTCGATTACCAGGAGCACAGTGTGCGGCCAAGGATCCAGTGTGATCGTGGTCGGATTGGTTTAGCCAGATCGAGCGTCTCTCACCGGCTCGGACCTGAGGAAGTCCGGAGCCTAATCGCTGCCGCGACGCACCGTTCCGGTACGTGACGAGATGAGCATAGCGCCGCATACGGAGGAAGCGGCTCGTGACGCGATCGGCAATGTGGTCGGGCGCTGGCTGAATCGCCCTGGGTTTCCTGGAGACTCGGCCCGCTTGGGCTACTTTTCCCGGGAGGCCTGAACCGAAAGCTGTGGGAATTTCCGCAACCACTCTTCCCACCCCATCCATCCGAAGTCCGGGCGATCTTCCACCGCGCTGCCGACTCGGACGCCGACGCCCGCACCGGTCAGTGGCGGCTGGCTGCCACCTGGATCGACGAGCTCACTGAGAATCTCACACATCCTGGTCGCGTTTAGCCAGGGGCCCACGAGCCCCGACGGCAGAGCGACGACCACGTTTTTGGTTCCCTCCACTAGCTCGCACATCCGGTTTCCCGGCCGGTCGCCGACGTCCTGTCGATACCCTGCGTAACAGCCGAGTTGGAGACCATCAATTTCGGGCAGTCGAGGGTAAAGAGTCAGTAGAGTCGCGCAACCTCGATAAACCATCTCGAGATCGATGTCACTTGCCGCGTCACCAGGAATGTCGTCGTACGACGGTCCGCCCATTTCCACCGGCGTGACGTACCACACGACGTTGTTCGGTTGGTCATGAGCCGCAAGCATCAAGCCGAGGGGCATGGCTACGATGCTTGTGGTCGGTAGGGTGCCACGCGGCGCGCGAACACATATCATGTGGACCCGTCGATGCTTGATCTGCTCGGTCTGCGGCGTTTGGCCAACTAGCCCTTGTAGGAATCGTTTGCTGCCGCACCCTGCAGCGACAACGACCGCCTTGGTCGAAAGTACGACCCCTCCCCGGGTGCCGGGTAGACGCACCGACACCGCCTCCACCTGCGTGCCGTTCCAGCGCGGCGTGGCATGCCCGCGAAGAATCCGGTCGTGGTGGCTCTCGCTCAGAATCTCAACAAGACGATGTTTCGGAAGGCTGCGGTCGGGCAGTCTCACCGCTCCAAGATCCGACGGCGCAGCGAAACCGCTGGGCAATGTGGCGGTGGGGAGGCCCTCAAAGAATGGCATGCTCGCGGGCGGTATCAAGACCCAGTCATGGCTCAGCTCGAGGCCGCGCTTCTCCAGGTACGGCTGGACTACATCGACTGAGGCGCGGGGCAGCTCCGGACCGAACATGCCAAAACCGGTATTGAGGTAGCCGTGTGAATGAAGCGTTTGGCCGGATCCCAAATCACCGTCGCTTACCAAAGCGCATGAGTAGCCTTTCTCGACCAGTGCGTTGAGGGCGACGAGGCCCTGGATGCCGCCACCGATGATTACCACATCCAACTGAGCCTGAGATGCGCTGCTCACGAGCGGGCGAGGGGGATAACTGTCGAGCCCGGCAGTGGGTGGGAAACTGAGACCCGCCGTCGGATGCTTGCCGCATGATTTGGCGCCGCATACGTCGCGCTGGCGTTGTAATAGGCGAGCGCCCCCATGGGACAAAGACAGATCAGCCCAGGCAGGAGCCAATTCCAAAACCGGCCAAGTTTGCTCATCCCATCCACCTTTTAAGGGGACGCCCCCCCTTGACTAGAGGCAATCTCTGATTGATAGTGGTAGCCTATTCGCAATGATCAAGACTGTCAAGGGGCGTCGTCCGTACAACGGGGCCCTGCGCAAAGAGCAGGCGCAGATGACACGGGGTCGCGTCCTCGACGCAGCTCGGCGACTCCTGACGAGCGGGACTTACAGCAGCGTCACGATGGAAGACATCGCCAGGGAAGCCGGCGTGGCCTACCAGACGGTGTACGGGATCTTCGGTACCAAGCTGCGGCTGGCACAAGCCCTCATCGAAGTCGGGTTCCCTCATGTCGCCGACGCACTGGAGCTGTTCGAGCCCCTGCGGGAGACGGCCGATCCCGAAGTCTGGTTTCGCACCGGCGCCCGCGTCAACCGCCTCATTTATGAGCTATGCGCCGATCTACTCCGCTTCATGCGAGAGTCGGGCGACCCAGGCCTGGTGGCGCGCTATCGCGAGAGAGAGGAGCAACGATTTTTGGGCATGACCCAGTTCGGCGTGCTGGCAATGTTGGAGAGGGGAGGCCGACTGCGCACGGGCATATCCGGGTCAGAAGCGGCAGCGGTTATCTGGGCATTGAGCGGCCCCAGCCCGTACACCGATCTGGTCTTCCAGAGAGGCTGGACGCCAGCCCGCTACGAGGAGTGGCTGGGGGATGCTCTGATCAACACCCTTCTCAAGCCGGCGATTTAGGTGAGCTGGCGCCTTCTCGAGTTGGTCCAGGCGGTTCGAATAGCGTCCCGTTGGGCTACCAGAACCCTTGGTTGTCCAGTTCTGACGACGCCTCGCCACACTTTCTTGTGCGACCGAACGCATTCCGGTGAAGTGTCACGGCCGGTTGGCGATACTGCGGACGTCAAGTTCCTTATCTAGCAGAGCACTAGCGACGGGTAGCGGTGAACAGAAAGCCCGTCACGCATAAGAAGTAATCACCGCGTTTGGCTACCTGCTCCAGATCATCGAACCAGGCCTTGGCTTCTGAGGCACTGACTCCGCCGTGGCCGGAAACGAAATCACGCACTAGGTCCGCGAGCGCGCGCAAGCCACTGTTGGCTCGGTCGCTGTCGAGCATGGCCACACCGTCAACAGAAGTTACGTCGAAGTCGGCCGCCTCCAGCTTGCTTCCCAGTGTGCGAGGAAGGACCGGGTCGGCCAGGTGCCCTTCCCAGGCCTTGAGGACCTTTTGCATGCGGCCGGCATCGGACGAGTGCCAGACGACGGAGTCCCAGTCGGTGTCGAACACGACCACACGCGCGCCCGGCTTGAGGGCTCGGTGCAGGTCCTTAAGTGCAGTCGCCATGTCAGCGACATATTCGTAAACCTGGGCGATGACCGCCCCGTCAAAGGCCTTGGCGTCCACCGGAAGTCTGGCCGCATCACCCTCGAGGAACTGAATGCGTTGTTGAAACCCGAGCTCAGCAGCGCGCGCTGCAGCCACAGCCAGCATCGTTGGGCTGGAGTCGACCGCCGTGACAGAGCCTGAGGGGCCCACCTCCTCGGCCAACTCGCAGGCCACATAGCCCGGCCCGCATCCGAGGTCGAGGATGGCGTCACCTGGACGGACGGCTAGCGCGGCTCGGATTCGCCGCCGGCGCTCGCGAGCATAGGGAGCCTCATACATCTTCCGGAGGCCACGTGCAGTTTTGTCGTCGAATTGGAGCAACTTTGGACGCTTCCTAGGCGAGATAAGCGGCGTCGCACTCGCCTGCCGCCAGCATATCAGTGCCGGTCTAATACGCAGAAAGAACCAGGTCGCCTAGCTCAACAACGGGCCAATTCTTCTGCCGCCAGCACAGTAGGCGCGGAAATTAGGCGCCTCGCACGAGCCCGCGCCGGGTGACACGCAGCGTGAGGTAGGCCCGCCAGAAACCCTCGAAAAGGAACAGCCCGACGAAAGCTAGCCCGAACAGGTTGGCCGCACCGGAGGCGACTGCCATCGCGACGATAACGGCCCCCGCAAAGTTGGTCGCGAGGAAGCCAAGCGTGATGTTCCTGCCCACAGCCGAATGAGCCGCACCACGCGCGCCGAGCTGAGTGATGCCGGCAGCCAGCAGGAAGCCGGCGACAAGGCGCGTCATCAGTACGGAGCCCGGTGAAACACCGATTCCATAAAAAGCCAACAGTTGCGGCGCCAGGGCCATGAAAGCAATCGCAAAGATGATGCCCAGGGCTCCATCGAGGGTGAACAGGTTGTGTGCTGAAAGCACACCGAACCGATCAGGTTGAGCTTCCGAGCTTGTCGGGTAATCCGTCGTGTTCATCGACTGACCTCTTTCATGGGGAGGGCGCCGACCTGCATCAGAAAATCCAGCCAACCGGTCTCGCTGTTGTACTGGACGACCTTTTGGTCGACCACCCTGGCAATACTCAAGTTCTGGAATCGAACATTCTTTCCCGTTGCAGGTATGCCGAACAGGGTGCCGCTGTGCGTTCCGCTGAAGACCCAATGGCTGGCGACTCGGTCTCCTTGAGTCAGCTGCTGTTGAACCTCAGCTCGAAAGTCGGGGAACGCCTGCTTGACCGACGGCCACAGGCGCTTGAGGTGCTCCATTCCGGGATGCACGTCGAGAGTGTGCTCACCATGTGCAACCAGAGCCTCGACCATTGCCACGACGACCTCGCCTGGATCAGACGCTTGATTGTTCATGGGAGCTACTCCTAAAATCGGTGACTGAGATTGGTGCAATAATTTCATGAAACAACCCGTTTCGTCAAGTACCTAGTCATGTCTCCACGCCGCTACGCCATGCGCAATCGAGAGGAATCGTTCGCTCAGACCGATCGCAGAATCATCGAGGCCGCGATTGGGCTCCATGCTGAGAGGGGCATCCTGGACACCAGCTGGCAGGAAATCGCCGTACGGGCCGGCGTCTCGCCAGTCACGGTGTATCGACATTTCCGGTCCCTGAGCGAGCTGATCCCGGCCTGTGCTCGGACCTTCGTGGACTCGGTTGCGCCGCTGGCCGAGGAGGATGCCCGCGCCGCCTTCGCGGAGCTTGGGTCGCCACTCGAGCGGTTGGAGGTGCTGATTCGCGACGACTGCGCATGCTACGCACGCGGGCGCGAGTGGTTTCACGCCGCGATGCGAGAGGCTGACCTCGTACGCGAGCTAGGCGCAGTCGTATCCGCGCAGCAGGCCACACTTGCGAACCTTATCCGGGCGTCGCTGGAAGACCATGATCCGTCGCAAGAGCTCGTATCTGCGCTCCAGGCGGTGATCGACTTCCCCTTCTGGCGGGCACTGCTTCAGGCGGGCGTGGCCGAAGACGCGGCTCCCCGCATCATGCTCGAGCTCAGCCGGGCCTTGCTGACTCGGTACGGCATTGTCGCCGAAGCCAACAGGACTCCGGCCTGAGCGACCGAGCAGGATCCCTTTGGCTCACGGGGGTCTTTGCCAAACGGTCGGCGGTTCGAACTCGACGAGATCTAAGAGTTCAAACGTTGGAGTCGGTCGAGATAGTTCGAATAGCGTCCCGCTTGGGCTACTTCGCCTATGTATCGGGTGCCGTCAGCTCCATAACTGAATGCGGCCGTCCAGCCCTAAACCAAAGCTGAGAATGCACACTGTTCCGGCGATTATTGTCGTGTGGCAGTGATCCCGCATGACCTCAATTGGAAGCAGCTTGTAGTCCTCGACCTCGCAACCGAGGACGAGTACTGGCTGAACGAGCTCGCCGCCGACATGGTGATTCGAGAAGTACTCCCCTCAATGGTCAGAGACGGGTTGGTCGAAATCAGATGTTTCGGAGACCCGGTCGATCCTTCGAGTACCGATGAACTTCTTGGAGACGACCGGAATTGGAACCTGCCTGCCATCAGCTTCTTCGCAACAGATGTCGGCCGGGAAAGCTACTTTGCGCTGGATACGGAGAAGCTCACTCGGCTATGGCGCCAGGCTCTGAACGATGGTTACCCGAATGCAGCCAGCCGGAGCGGGGGCCTCGTCTCGCGAAGCGATCATCCCAAAGCCGATACTTGATCGAGCCAGGCGCGGCGGGCGGAGCTCCCAGTTCATCCCGTCGATAATCGCCGCAACGTTACGCAGTCGAACAGGGCGTACCCTTCGGATTCACCTGGAAAGTGCAGGTTCCTACCCAACAGCTTCCCTTGAAGGAGGGTAAACATGAGGCTCGTTCTAGTGTCTCGTCTGGAGAATGGCTTGGCAACGAGCCACCTTCTCCATAATCGTCTCGGCTGACGCCGTCCAGACATAGATCGTGGGGTCACGATTGGAAGCGTCCAGGAACTCATGGATGGCCACCCCCAAGTCCCCCACGCTGGCGAAGGAGCCGCGCCGGATGGCTTTGTTGGTGAGCTCCGCAAACCAACGCTCGATCAGGTTGAGCCAGGACGAACCGGTAGGGATGAAGTGGAGTTGGAAGCGCGAGTGCTTGGCCAGCCATGCCTTGACCTTCGGGTGGGTGTGAGTGCCGTAGTTGTTCAGGATCACGTGTAGTTCAAGGTCTTTGACGAACTCGCGATCGAGCCGGGCCAGGAACTTGAGGAACTCCTGGTGACGGTGGCGGAGATGGATCTGGCCCACCACCGTCCCCTCCAGCAGGTTTAAGGCCGCGAAAAGGGCAGCGGTGCCATGCCGCTTGTAGTCGTGGGTCATGGTCCCGCAGCGTCCCTTCTTAAGGGGCAGGCCCGGCTGGGTCCGGTCCAGGGCCTGGATCTGGCTCTTCTCATCCACGCAGAGCACCAAGGCGTGTTCGGGCGGATTCAAGTAGAGCCCGATCACATCCGTCAGCTTCTCCACGAAGCGGCGGTCACTGGAGAGCTTGAAGCTTGTGACACGGTGGGGCTGCAGCTCGTGGGCACGCCAGATCCGATTCACGGTGTCTGGACTCACTCCCATCGCCTTGGCCATCGTGCGGCAGCTCCAGTGGGTGGCTCCCGGCGGCTTGCTGTGCAAGGTCGCCTCTATGATTTCCTTCACCTTCTCGGACGCGATCACCGACTTGCGCCCGCGCCCCTTCTTGATTTTGGTGAGGGCCTTGAGGCCGCCCTGGCTGAAACGCTCCCGCCAGAGCTGGATGGTAGGTCGACTGGTACCTACGGCCTTGGCGATGGCGTGGTTGGCGACTCCCTGGGAGGCCATCAGCACGATCCGCGAGCGGAGCACCAATCCCTGCGGCGTGCTCGGCGCCCGCACCCATCCTTCGAGCACCCGCCGTTGCTCGTCAGCAAGACCGATAGGAGGCGACGCGGCCCACATGATGTAAGGCTAAAGGAATTTCGGTCTATTGGCAAGCTATATGTCAGACACTTGCTAGGTAGGCGGTGCCAATCGATTGCCGGCGTGGATCAAGGGTTGGGGTTCTTCAGGTGGTTAACATGCCGGTGTGGACAGCATCGAGGTCGTCAACCGTCAGATCGCCGAGGCGGCATGGAGCCACGGGGACTGGGAGACCGTGGACCGCCTGGTCTCCGAAGACTATGTCACTCACGGTTGCTTCGGGGAAGAGGGTCGGGAAGAGTTCAAGCAGAGGATCGCCGAGTTCCGGACCGCGTTCCCCGACCAGCAGCGGACGAGGGACTCGCTCGTGGTCAGGGACGACAAGGTAGTCACCTGCCTGACTCTGACGGGCAGCCATCTGGGTGTCTTCCGGGGCATCGCACCGACGGGGCGAAGGATCAAGCTGACCGGGATCGTGATCGATCGCATCGTCGGCGGCAGACGGGTGGAGTCGTGGGTCCAGTACGACATGCTCGGCCTGCTCACGCAGCTGGGCGCCCGTCTCGAGCCTGGGTAATTTGTTAGAACTGCAACCGGCACTATGGCTAAGCTATATGTCGGACGCTACACTAGCACGACTCACTCTTGCGCTCGCAATTGTGGGCGTTGGTCAACTCGCTTCGGCAACTAAAGTTGGGGCGGCTTCGCCGCGCGAAGTATCGGGAGGCTGGGCAACCTCGGCTCCCGTATTCCCTGGAGCCCATCCAGCTGGCGTGAACGTCCAGGTCGCTGCGGTTTCAACCGCGCAGTTGGTGGGCGGTTTTGCTGGTACCACGGTGTTCAAGGGAACGTTTCTCATCGGCCGGAACCTATGCGGGCCAGATTCAGACGTAGTTAAGAGCGTTTTGTACGGATTGTCGATTACGGCCCGCTGCTGACCGCGCTCTACTCAGCTCAGGTAACGCATTGGGCCGCTTGTGAAGATGTCAGCAGGCATTGTTGGTCACGCCGCGGATTGCGCATCGCGACGGGAGCCGCGGATCGCGGCGCCGATGGCGCTCGCAATGCCAACCACGGATAGAGACACGAGGATCGAAGCGTTGACCAGGTCGTCGGCTTGCCCGGAAGGATGAATGAGCTGGCCGCCGCCCGAAAGCACACCCAGAGCGAAATAGACTGCCGCGACGATCAGCAGCCATCGTGCCCTGGTCGCCACGATCGCGATGGCGACGACGATGTCGACCGCGAAGAGGACCACCACCGGCACGATCACGCTGCCGTTGAGCACGGTTACGACGACATAGAAGACAGCGTTGACGACAAGCAGGCCAACTGTCAGCTGCGCGAGTCCTGGGAGACGCTGCCAAAGGTTCTGGGTCTCTTGCGATGCGGATGGGTTCACTTGGTTGCTCCTGGTCGAGACGGTAAACGGCACGCCCTCACGTTGCCTGTCCCGCCGTCCCGAAGGCATGAGGCGCCGGC
>Ga0099830_10000744_pt1 | contig 15336 bp, 14 predicted proteins | sample CZO8metaG_4_FD_79337 | JGI IMG/M metagenome (GOLD analysis project Ga0099830, IMG submission 79337) | Vadose zone soil microbial communities from the Eel River Critical Zone Observatory, Northern California, USA - CZOApr15con2H3.8 metaG | ecosystem: Environmental > Terrestrial > Soil > Vadose...
CGCGTGCATTTCGACGTCGGCGGTTATGATTACCATCCCGATGGCGCGGCAACCGTTCCGCAGCGCCTCGATGACGGGGCCAACGTCCGTCGTGCGCGTATCGGCCTCATCGGCAAGGTCTTCGGCGATTGGAATTACGCGCTGATCTACGACTTCGGCGGTGCTTCGGACGGATTTGGCGGCACCGCCAGCGTCGGCGGTGCGGCCGTCGGATTTCTGCCAGGAGGCGCTTTGTCGGGCATTGAAAACGCATATTTGAGCTATACCGGCCTCAAGCCTTTCGGTGGCAAACTTGCAATCGAGGGCGGCGTCATGGACCTGCCGTACACGCTCGACGAAGCGTCAAGCTCGAACGACATCCCGTTCATGGAGCGTGCCGCCTCCGGTATTATCGCAACCAATATTGCGGCCGGCGACTTCCGCTCCACCTTCGGCGCGCGCTGGTACACCGACACGTTCTGGGCTGGAGCCTATGTGACGGGGCCCGCGACGGGGGCTATTCACTCTGCCTCCAGCATCAACCCGGCCGGCACGACCGAACAATATGGCGCCATCACCCGCGCAGCGAGTCAAATCGTGAGCGGCAGGGATTACTCGCTGCATATCGGCGGCGAGGCCGAATGGCTGATCCAGCCACCGCACAATCTGATCGCGGGAACGCAAACGCTGACACTGAGCGACCGTCCGGAATTGCGCATCGACCCGACCACGCTTGTCTCGACGGGTGCGATCGCAGGCGTATCCGGCGCCCAAGTCTACAGCGCCGAAGCGGCTGGGACGTATGGGCCACTGTTCTTCCAAGGCGAATATTTCTGGTACAACGTCGACCGTAATGCGTTCGCCCCGCTGCCCAGCCTGAAATTCCAGGGCGGCTACGCGGAGGCAGCCTACGTCCTGACCGGCGAAACCCGCCCCTACAATCCGGGCAGCGCCTCTTATGGCGGCATTGCGCCGGTAAACCCGTTCTCATTGACCGGCGGTGGCTGGGGCGCATGGGAGATCGCCGGTCGTTACAGCACCATCGATCTCAATGATCGGCTCGCGCTGGCGAACGGCGTCGCCGGCGGACGACAGACGATCTATACATTGGCGCTGAACTGGTACGTCAATGGCAACGTCCGATTCATGTTTGACTACCTTTACGGCAATGTTGCCAGGCAGGTGAGCCCCACCAACTTTGGCGATGCGGGCTCGAAGTTCGATGCGGTTGCGATGCGCGCCCAGATCGCGTTCTAGGCAAAAACAGAGATCAATCGGTTCAGCCGCGGCTCACGCCCGGGGCGAGTAGTGGGGAAAGCATAGATGGCGACGGCGAAGCGTACCGCACTTGTCACAGGTGCCTCCGGCCTGGCCGGCGGCTACATGCTGGCGCACCTGCTTGAGCAGGGTGGCTGGGATATCGTTGCGGTGTCGCGCCGCAAGCCGCGGATTCCCGGTGACTACAGGCACATCGCCGTGGATCTTCTCGATCCCGCTGATTGCCGGACAAAGCTCGGGCCGCTCACGAATATCTCTCACCTGTTCTATATGGCTATCACGGAGCGTCCGGATCCCGGCGAGACGGTGTCGGCAAATTCCAACATGTTCTTCAACCTCATCAATACCGTCGAGGCCGCGTCACCTGCGCTTGAGCATATTCATCTCTCTCAGGGCACCAGGTGGTACGGAAATCACCTTGGTCCCTACAAGACTCCGACCAAGGAGGACGATCCGCGCCACATGCCGCCGACTTTCTATTACGACCAGCAGGACTTTCTCGAAGAATTCCAGAAGGGAAAGCGCTGGACGTGGTCGGTGGGGCGTCCCCATGCGGTCTGCGGGTTCTCGACGGGAGGACCGATGAACCTGACCCTGGCGATTGCTGTCTATGCGAACATCTGCAAGGCGTTGGGGCTGCCTCTCAGCTTTCCCGGCAAGCCAGGCGCCTATACCGCGCTCTACCAATGTACGGACGCCGCTCTTCTGGCGAAGGCCGTCGGGTGGATGGCGACCGATCCGAAATGCGCCAACCAAGCTTTCAACATCACCAATAGTGATCTGATCCGGTGGCAGAACCTGTGGCCCAAATTCGCCAAGTTCTTCGGGATGGAGCTGGCGCCGCCGCGACATATCAACCTTGCGCGGTCCATGGCCGACAAGGGCCCGATCTGGGAAAAGATCGTCGAAAGCAACGGATTGCAGAAATACCGGTTCGAGGAAATTGCGGCGTGGGGCTACCCGGACGGATTATTCGCATCGGATTACGATATCGTCTCCGATACGAGCAAGGCCCGCCGTTTTGGATTCCACGACCTGGTGGACACCGAGGAGATGTTTTTTCGGATGTTTTCGGACTTTCGCCGTGAGCGGATCATCCCGTGATCTATCAAATACGGGCTAGAAGAATATCTAGAGGCCAAAGCGATCGCCGGCTTCAACGCGGCTTAAGCTTTGCGATAGATAAAGCTGCCGGGGCGGGATCATCATCCCGTTCCGACGTTTGCGTTCTGATGGGCTTAAGGCTCGTCCCGGCCAAGCGACGCACAGCCGAACCCATATGCGGACGGTAGTTTTTTCGACGCTCTGATCGGATCGCTTGCGTCCACATGTACGACTCTTTTCTTCTCACCGAGCCCTTTGAGGTCCCGTCATTCTTTGCAGGCGGCGAGAGATCAGGTCGTCGACCCTGGAAAGAAAAAGCTGCAGCGTCCGAGATGTGTTGGTTTTGCTATAGCCGATGACCAAATCAATGGTTGGCGCGTCGCCTGTGAGCGGCCGGCTGATCACCGACCCAGGAAGAAATTTTTCGGCATAAGCCGGAAGTAACGCTACCCCGCGTGTCGAGGCAACCATGGACACCGCCATCGCAAGATTGTCTATCTCGTGAGTAGGATGGATATCGAGGCCCGATCGAGACATGAACTCGTCGATGACCACTTTGACCGTCGGGGCAGTGCTCGATACGGTTAAGAAGTTCTCATTGGCAAACTCGCGCGGATCGATCTCGTCGAGTGGCGCAAGGCGATGATCGCTCGGCAAAACAACGACTAAACGCTCCTTGGTGACAAGCTGATACGTTAGACCAGGCATGTCCCGCTCGGCGCGCATGAAGGCGAGGTCAAGCTTGCCTCTCGTCAGCGCTTCGGCAAGCAAAGGAGAGTATTGACTGAAGACCGTGACTTCGATCTTCGGAAGTTCGTCGCGCAGGATGTTCATCGCTTCGGGAAGCCAATCCATCTCCTGGCCGGTAAGAAATCCAAGAGCGAAAGTAGGCTTAGCTGGATGAGCGGCCCTGCGTGCGGCTTCCGTGGCGGCCTCCGCCTGGGCGAGAACGATCCGCGCGTGATCCAGAAAGGCGCGGCCGGCCGCGGTCAGTTCGCTTCCACGCGCGCCGCGTATCAGCAATTGAACGCCGACCTCGGCCTCGAGCTCGCGGATCTTCCGACTGAGAGAAGGCTGGGCCGTGTGCAGCCTCTGCTTGGCTGCCGTCGTGAGGCCGCCCGTCCCGGCGACGGCAACAAAGTATCGAAGATGCCGAAGCTCCATGCGCCGACCCATGCTTCGCGAGTATGCCGCCAAACTTTCAAAGTCTTTGTCCAGCGCGCCACAACAACCTAGATTCAGCTCTGAAACGCCTGACCGTGGTTCTCTCGGCAGAAGATGGTCCTACGTTAAGGCCGCGCATGGGCATATCTTGGAGGTCTGGGCTATGAGCACTGTCGTTGTCTTAATCACTGGCGCCTTGACCGGGATCGGCCGAGCGACCGCGCTCGCCTTTGCGCGAGAAGGGGCTCGGTTGGTTGTTTCGGGGCGCAAGGAGCCCGAGGGCAGGGCGTTGGAGGCCGAGTTGCGGGATCTGGGCGCCGAGGCGGAGTTCGTGGTGGCAGATGTCCGGTACGAGAAGGATGTACGTAACCTCGTCGACAGAGCGGTCGCGCGGTTCGGTCAGCTCGATGTAGCCGTCAACAACGCCGGCACCGAGGGCCAGGCAGGCCCGGTAACGGACGTCTCCGCGGAGACCTACAACGCGACGTTCGAGACCAACGTGCTCGGGACCTTTCTGAGTCTGAAGCACGAATTGCGGATCATGCAGGCGCAGGGCAGCGGGAACATCGTCAACATTTCCTCGACGATGGGTGAACGCGGCGCCGCGAACCTCTCGCTCTATACGGGAAGCAAGCACGCGGTCGAAGGCATCACGAAGTCCGCCGCGCTGGAAAGCGCCGCTTACGGCGTTCGCGTCAATGCGGTAGCGCCGGGGCCCACCGAGACGGGAATGCTCGATCGTCTGACCGGCACACCCGAAAAGAAGGCGGCATTCTATGCGGCCGTTCCGCTGAAGCGCGGCGCATTGCCTTCCGAGATCGCGGATGTGGTCGTTTTTGTCGCTTCGGTGAAGGCAGCGTACATCACCGGCCAGATCATCCGGGTTAACGGCGGCAAGACCGCGAGCTGAACGCGCTCGGCGGTCGCCGATCGAGAGAGTCATTCGATGTCGAAACTATTTTCACCAGTCCGAATCGGCGTGATCGAACTTGCGCATCGCGTAGTCCTTGCGCCCATGACGCGCATGCGTGCGGATCTGCCGGGGAATGTCCCGAACGCTCTCATGGTGACATATTACGGCCAGCGCGCTTCCCCGGGTGGGCTGATGATCACGGAGGCGACCTTCATCTCGCCGACCGGCAACGGCGGGTACGCCTCGCCGGGCATCTTCACCGACGCACAGGTGGCGGGCTGGCGGAAAGTCGTAGACGCAGTACATGCGAAAGACGCCAAGATATTGCTCCAGCTTTGGCATGTCGGTCGGCAATCGCACGTTGACCTGCAGCCGAACGGCCAGGATCCCGTCGCGCCGTCCGCCATAAAGGCCGAGGTTCGCGCCTTGCTCGCGAGCGGTCCCGCCATAGGCTCAATGCCACGAGCGATCGAGCTGTCGGAAATACCCGGGCTCGTCGGTGAATACCGAAGGGGAGCGCAACGAGCCAAGGATGCCGGGTTCGACGGCGTCGAGCTGCACGGGGCCAACGGCTACCTGATCGATCAATTTCTCCAAGACAATTCCAATCGACGCACGGACGCGTATGGCGGCTCGATCGAAAATCGCGCCCGCTTTCTTCTCGAAGTCCTCGAGGCGGTGATATCGGTGTGGGGAGGCGACCGGGTCGGCGTTCGCATCGGTCCCAGCAACAAGTTCGGTGGCATGGGTGATAGCAGGCCCGATGTGACCTTCCCCTATGTGGCCCGAGCTCTCGCACGGTTCGGACTGGCCTACTTGCACGTCATCGAGCCGCGCGTCACGGGCAACGTGTCGGACGACGACAAACCGCCGGTAGCGGCCGGCCTGCTTCGTCCGCTGTGCGGCGGGCCGGTGATCGCAGCCGGCGGTTTCAACGCCGCGGGCGCCGACGCGATCCTGGCGAAGGGCGAGGCCGACCTCGTCGCTTTCGGTCGGCATTTTCTTGCAAATCCGGATCTTCCGGAAAGGCTGCGTCGCAATCTGCCGCTCAATTCCTACGATCGCGCCACGTTCTATTACGGCGGGGAGAAGGGCTACGCCGATTATCCCGCCTACGAAACGGGCCGGCACGATGAGGCTACCGCTTCCGGGGCGCCGCGACGCCATGGAAGCGGATCCCGAGTGGCAGGCTTACCGGCGCGTCGCGTTGGAAGAAGACCCGCTCGTCGACATGGAAAACCAAATCCTAAAGCCGGCGCCGTTCTTCGTTCCGCGCTGAGCGATCGGCTATCGACGCGGCGTGTGGTCCGCGCGCGAGTTCGGCGGGTGTTGGAAGTGCGATGTGGGCTGCGCCGCGTCAAACGAAGCATTCGCCCGCGAGGAGCTATTGAAAGTGGAAGGAACCACTGCCTTGCCGATCAGCAATGATCCAGACGCGGGCGGATCGCCAAAGCGCGCTGGCGTCGTCCTTGGACGACGAGCGAGCCTGGCGGTTTCAGCGGGCGTGGCCGGCCACACGCTTTGGACGAGCGCCGCTCCGGCCCTCACATACCGCCTTTACGCGCAAGAATGGCATCTCACCTATACGGCGACGACGGGGATTTTCGCCGTGTATCCGATCGCCGTAGTCGCCATGTTGGTCGGTTTCGGCGGCGTCTCCGACCAAATCGGTCGCCGCGCGGCGATGTTGGTGGGTCTCGGCGCATCGTTGGTCGGCGCAGTGCTTTTCGCCGTCGCGCCCGACGTCTGGTGGGTTTTTGCCGGCCGCGCCTTCATGGGCGTCGGAGTAGGTCTGTCGGTAGGTCCTTCGAGCGCAGCGATTCTGGAGTTCTGCAGCGATCAAAACGCCAAACGCGCGGCCTCACTTACGATGACGGCACAAGCGGGAGGCTTTGCTGCCGCCTTGCTCGTGGGGGGTGCACTGACGGAGTACGGTCCTTGGCCCACGCGCCTTTGCTTTTGGGTGCTTGCCGTGCTGTTGACGGCATTGACGATCGCAATGTGGTTTCTTCCGCGCCATATGGCCGGTGTCGTGAAGGGCGGCTGGGCGCCGCGCACGCATTTCGTTCCGAAAGACATGCGTCGGGCCTTTGCGACGGCTTCGGCCGCCATGATGGCGGCTTACACGTTCGGCGTGCTGGTGCTGTCGCTGGGTGGACAGGTCGAACACGATCTCATCGGTTCGTCCAATGCCCTTCTGAACGGCGCCGTCATGGCCCTGTTTCCGATAGTCCTGGGGCCGGTCGGAATCGTGGCGAAGGTTCTTTCCTCGCGAATCGCACTGAGTATCGGCTCGGTAGCTTCGGTTTTGGGAATGGGCCTGCTGGCCCTGGCGGTCGGCCGACACGATCTGTTCATATATTTCGTGGCGACGGCAACCGCAGGAGCAGCGTACAGCCTGCTGTTCGTCGGTGGTTTGGGACTCATCAACGCAGCAGGTGCGCCGCATCATCGCGGGGCGGTGTTTTCTGCTCTCTATCTCGTGGGTTATCTTTCGATGGGAGCCCTCGCTCTCGTGCTGGGCATCGTTGCCACGGCCTGGGGGCTCGGACTCGCCGTCGATCTGGGCGCCGCCGCCATCGCCATGACAAGCATCGCTACCCTCGTTCTCGCCGCTACCACGCGTAAGGGCGAATCTTAGGGTTCGCGGAGCGCGCAAAATCGTCACCGGCTGGCTAACCTATTTTGTTTCGGAGATTGCTACCGCCTTGCCCTTCATCCCGACTCCGACTTCGACAGCATCATCAACGACTATCTCACACACGGCAGTGGAGAGTAACGTGCTCGATCTACTCACTAACGACCTTCCGCAGGGAGCGGGGCCCAATACGCATTCAATTCCCGAGGTCTGCGTGATCGGCGCAGGCTCGTCAGGAGTTACCGTAGCAAAGGCTTTGCACCAACGTGGCGTCGCCTTCGATTGCTTCGAGAAAGGCTCGGACATCGGCGGGATGTGGCGGTATGAGAACGACAGCGGCCTGTCGTCGGCCTATGCGAGCCTTCATATCGATACCAGCCGCGACAATCTGGGATATTCGGATTTCCCGATTCCTAAGAGTATGCCCGACTTTCTGTCGCATGCGCAGTTTCTGAAATATCTCGAAAGTTACGCCGACCATTTCGGGATCCGCAAACTCGTAACGTTCAAAACCGCGGTCGAGGCGGTGAAACAGGCGCCGAACGGGCGCTGGAATGTTCATCTGTCGACCGGCGAGGTCCGTACCTACTGCAAGGTGATTGTCGCCGATGGCCACCTCTGGGATCCCCGCACGCCGGCATTCCCAGGAGAATTTAGCGGCCAGGCCATTCATTCACATTATTACCGCACAGCCGCCCCCTTCGAGGGCAAATCCGTGCTCGTCCTCGGCCTCGGAAACTCCGCGGTCGACATCGCGGTCGATCTCGTGCGCCGCGCACGAAGTGTGACGATGTCCACTCGCCGCAGCGCTTGGATCATGCCGAAATATCTAGTGGGGTATCCAGTCGATCAATGGTCGGGGTTTCTGTCCAAGCGACTGCACCTGCCGACGCGAGTGACGCGCAAAATCATGTCGCGACTTATCCGGCTTGGAGTCGGCGATCAGCGACGGTTTGGCCTGAAAAGACCCGAGCATCCGATGTGGCGAGAGCACGCCACGCTCAGCCAGGAACTATTGCCATATCTTGGGCACGGTTGGATTTCCATAAAACCCAACGTCAGTCGCCTTAACGGCAAAGAGATCGCGTTCGAGGACGGCAGCCGGGAGATCTTCGACGCGATCATCTACGCGACCGGTTACAAAACCACCTTTCCTTTTCTCGACAAGAGCACGTTCAAGTCCGACACGGACACGACGTATCTCTATCGCCGCATGGTCTCCATCAAGCACCCTGGCCTTATCTTTGCGGGATTGGTGCAACCCGTGGGACCGACGATCCCGTTGGTTGAAATTCAAGGGCGTTGGCTGGCTGCCGTTCTCTCCGGTGACGTTGATCTCTCGGACATCGACACGCAACGGAGCGAGATCGCCGATCATCAAAAACGGCAGCGAGAAACCTATCTCGATTCGGACCGCTACGCGCTCGAGGTCGACTTCCGAATCTATTCCCGTCAATTGAAGGCGGATATGCATGGTGGCAAGGCAAGCGTTTAGAGCTAGGCCGGCGACGCATACGATGGCGGAAAAGTTACAAATATGGCGTTTTCACCGTTCGTCGGCCTGCATAGGGTCGCCCTCCGGCAGTTTCGCTGCGCGCGCCAGCAGTTTTCGTCGGCCCGACGGGCATCGGCACAATCGATGGAGGCTGCGATCAGTCAGCCTTTCGCATCGCGGCCAAGGCCCGCCACCAGCGTGTCGATCATGGCGGTAAGGCGTGCGCGATACGGCTGCTCCGCATCATCTCCAGTATAAAGCGTGCCCATGCCGGCAGCGAGGATCATATCGGTCGCTTCGTCGTGGGTTATCTCGGCCTCGCCGAGCAGGGCGCTGAGCAATGAGCGGATGCGTCGGTCGAGCGCGTCGAACGCGGCCGCGGAGAGCGCTTCCTTCGATGCCGTCAATTCGGCGATATGCGGCGATTGCGCGACGAGCCGATGGGTTGCCCCGATATAGCGATCGAGTATTCCAACCAGCCGCGTGGTCAGCGGCGTCGTTTCAAGCGCGATGCGTTGGACGTCGGCGAGCGTGTTCGCGCATAGCAGATCGGCGATCGCTGCAAACAGCTCGGCCTTGGATTTGAAGGAAAGATAGACGGTTCCTTTGGCAATGCCGGCTTCTCGCGCCACCTCATCGATAGAGGTTCGCTTGACGCCATAGCGCACGAACAGGCTTTGCGCGGCGTCGAGAATCCGGTCGCGCTTGTCGGTCCCGTCGATCGCCGCGTCAAGCGGCGCTTGGGAATGATTTGCGGGGACCGACGAGAATTTCGTAGACGCTGACATCATGGGGTTGTGTTACCGCGTATAGAACCGCTCGGGCAATATCGATCGGCGACGCGAAAATGGCCGACGCACGCGCTCGCAACTCTTCGAGCACGTCGTCCGGCAGTACGTCGCCGGCTTGGAATGCCGTGGAGATGCCGACCGATTTGAGCATGCCGCTGACGAACTCGGGCGAATGGTGCCGACCGAAATTGGTGGCGACTGCTCCCGGCATGATGGTCACCGCGCGTATCGGCTCGTTCTCGAGTTCGGCGCGCAGGACCTTGCAGATGGAGTTGACGGCGGCCTTGGTCGCTCCGTAGACGTGGTAGCCCTCACCTTGGCCGGCATAAGACGAGATAGTGACAACATGGCCCGTGCCTCCGGTCTCGCGCATGATGCGGATGGCCGCCTGACTGCCGGCCAGCACCGCAATGACATTGGTCTCGAACATGGCCCGCCAGTCCGCCAGTTTGCCATCGGCGATGGTGCCGGGATGGTGGACTCCCGCGGCGTTGACGATGATATCAAGCCGTCCCGTCTGCTCGGCGGCCTCCGCGACGAAGGCTTGCAGTGCGTCGTAGTCGTGCAGATCGAATGCGCCGACGGTTGCCCGTCCGCCCCCGTCTTCGATAGACCGCGCCACTTCCTTAAGTCGCTCGATACTGCGTCCCGCGATGAAGACATGGCTTCCTTCGTCGGCAAGGAGGCGAGCCGTTGCCTTGCCGATACCGGAAGAAGCGCCTGTAACGACAGCAGTTTTGCCTTGAAGCGTGGCCATGCAGGACTCCGTGACCCCGAAGAAATGACCAATAGACCAATATGGTCATCTAGTCAAGTCGCTCTCAAACGTCCTTTGGCGGCGTATCCCTGTTGGCGATATCGCGGAAGCGTACGAAGTGTTTGGGGTCGATGCTTCGCAAATTCGACCACACCGGCTGGCTTGCGTAAGTTCTAGCGCGTGGATTCTGAGGAGCGGTGTTTGAGTGAAGCCATATCTTCTGCGCTGATCGTCGAAGGCCAAAATGCCCGTTGAAATTCCCAGAGAACGTAGCCCGCCGCCGGCGACTTCCAGGGTTAGGACAGGCGACGTGACGAGTCCGTTAGGCCGGGCCTCCATCACGTCGGCCATGGTGATTACGGCGACCGCTACCTTTGACTTGTCGCGATTACTTAGCGCGGAGTTGCCCTAACGCGCTGAGCCAGTTTTCCATATGGAAGGTCTTGGCAATCTTGCCGTCTTTGACGGTCTGAATATCGATCGCCATCATCCTGAAGCTCTTTCCGGTGTGCGGCACACCGAAGAGGTCACCAGCGGGCGTGCCGGTCACATCACCGCGCACGATCACGCGTTCGCCAGCGACAAGCACTTCCTTGATGTCAAACTTCATGTCGGGGATGGAGTTCGCAAAATTTCCAACCACCTTAATCGACGTCTCTCGACCCCAGCATTCGCCCGGCAAATAGCCCGAGCAGGATTCATAATCGGCGGTAAGGACTTGCTCCTGAATGGTTTTAACATCGCCTCGGCTGCCGACGTTGAACAGGCTGTACCACGGGGCGATGATAGTGCGGGCCTGTGCCTCGGTGAGGCTTTGCGCCGAGGCGGCGGGCATGCCGGTCATCAGGAGGGCCGCGAGGACGAATTGAACTAATCTTGTCATAGCTTGTTCCCAAGGGTTGGATTGAACAACGTGCTGGATCTTCCTAATATATATGTCATCCTACATACTATGAAGGTCGACATATCTATTTGCAAACGATATTTCTTGGCATGGCAAAAGCTTCTGATTCTAAAGGAAAAACGTTAGCCGCCGCGGCCAGGCTGTTTCGCCGGCAGGGCTACCATGGCACCGCCCTGCATGACATTTTGGACGCGGGAGGCTCACCGCGCGGCTCGCTCTATTTCCATTTCCCGAAAGGCAAGGAGGAAATCGGCGAGGCCGCTTTGACGCTGGCAGGCGAAGCCGTTCGGGCGGCCATCGCGAAGGCAGCCGAGACCTCAGAGAATGCCGAAGTTTTCCTCACTCGAATTGCGCGAGGCATGGCGTCGGACCTTGAGCGCTCCGATTACAAGGAAGGTTGTCCGATCGCGACCACCGCGCTGGAAACCGCGGCGCAATCTGACGTGCTCGGCGCCGCGACCGGCAACGTATTCCGGAAATGGGAGCACGAGATCAGGCGCGGACTTGAGCGCTTCGGCATGACATCAGGCGATGCGGATCTGGTCGCCACTTTGGTACTCAGCCAACTCGAAGGCGCGCTGCTGCTGGCGCGAACCTACCGAAGCATCGAGCCGATGCACCGCGCCGAGAGAGCGGTGAAAATTCTCGCGCGTGTCCGGCAATCGGAATGAAAGGACCTCCAACCTTTCGGTCATCCATTTCCAAATGTCGGTTTGTCCCTGCAAGCCGCCAGCAGCGGTGAGTCGATCAGGCTGCGCGGAGCATCTGCATGAAGTTCTCGATCTTGTGCCGGGCACGCGATCGGTCGGTATTCAGATTTGCTTCTATGCAAATCCCGGAGAAGAACACCGCAACCAGGTCGCAGACGACATCGACATCCATCTTGGGGTTTTCTGAAGCGATGTTTGCCTTTAGAAGACGCTTGAGTTTGGCGCGACTGTCGACGATCACCTTGCGTGCTTCCGGCGGCAAGCCGGAGAGTTCACGCATCGAATTTACCGAGAAGCATCCTCTCTGATCGAGCGCGCAACCCGGCGCTTCCTCGAGGAATTTTTGGATGTTGTCCCAGCCAAGCGGCTCGGCAACCAGGAATGCGCCGCCGCTGCGGGTATCCAAATAGTATCTGAGGCAAGCCAGGAACAGCGCTTCCTTGCTCTCAAACTCCGAATAAAGGCCAGATTTGTTCACGCCGGTGGCGAGTTCGAGGTCTGGCAGCGTGGTGCGGGCGAACCCGTATTTCCAGAATACCGGCAACGCCTTCTGCAACACGCCCTCGCGGCTGAATTTTCGCGGTCGTCCCATGCCTCCCATATCAGGTTTTGAACCAAAAAGTTCAATACCGCCTTGAACAGCTCCTCCGATCGGCCACATATCGAACCAAACGGTTCATAATGGCGCTGATGCATAGCGCGATCGGAGCGTTGAAATGTCGATCCATGCACCACCACTCGCGGCCAGCGCCGCTGGGGCCGCTACAGGCCTTCCGACAATCGATGCCGATACACCGGCCTCGACGGCAGCGATCCCCGCCGTCCGGTATGCGCCGCTCTACTCGCTGGCACTCGGCGCATTCGCGGTCGGAACCGAAGGTTTCATGATCGCCGCCATCCTTCCGAGGATCGCAGAGGATGTTTCCGTCAGCTTGCAGATGGCCGGACAACTCGTCACGATCTTCACGCTGGTCTACGCCATCAGCTCGCCGGTCCTGACCGCCCTGACCGGCAACGTCCATCGTCGCAAGCTGCTTCTAGCGACCATGGGCCTGTTCACGCTCGGCAATCTCATCGCCGCTTCCGCACCGGGCTATTGGTCGCTCGTGCTGGCGCGCATCCTCATCGCGCTCGCCGCCGGGCTCTATGGTCCCAACGCCAATGCGCTCGCTAGAGCCCTGGTGCCCAAGGAGCGTAGAGGGCGGGCTTTGGCGATCGTCAATGGTGGCCTCAGCATTGCGGTCGCGCTCGGCGTCCCACTCGGGGCGTTCATCGGCAGCCACTTCGGATGGCGAATGACGTTCATCGGAGTGGCCGTCCTAGCGGCCGCCGCGCTCATTGGACTGCATCTCGGAATTCCCAAGCAGGCCGGGACCGGGCTGTCCGCGGCGATGCTGAGGGAACGCGTCGCCGTCATCGGCCAGCCGGCGGTTCTGCCGGCGTTGTTTGTGACGACCCTCTGGGGCGTCGGCGGATACACCGTCTACACCTATATCGCCCCGTTTCTTGCGACCGTCATCGATATCGAAGGGACGCAGATCGGATACTTCCTGTTTTGCTGGGGCGCGTCGGCTTTGATAGGGCTTTTCCTCGGAGGGGTGATCAACGACAAGATCGGCGCGCGCCGGGCCATCATCATCGCATTGCCATTGATGGCGATGGCACTCGCGAGCTTGTCGGTTTCGGCCGCCTACGCCACGCCCGCAGGCGCGCTGCTGCCCGTCATCGCCGCGGTGGCCGTCTGGGGTATCACAGCCTGGGGATTTTTTCCGCCGCAACAAGCACGCTTGATCGGCATCGCCGGCCTGAAGAACGCCCCGATCATCCTCTCCCTCAACGGCTCCTTCATGTATCTCGGCTTCTCGCTCGGCGCGGCGCTCGGCTCGGTCACCCTGGCGTTGAGGGGTGTCTCCGCCCTCGGCTGGGTTGGCGCAACCTGCGTCGTCGCGTCCCTCCTGCTTTTTCTCTTGACCGATCTACGCGCTCGCGCGCCCAAACCGCAAGGAGACTGACATGACCAAGACCACGACCGAACAGAACAGGGCCATCGTCCTCGAAGCCTTCGACACACTATTCAACAAGCGCGACTACGCCGCCGCCGAGCGGTTCTGGTCCGATCGCTACATCCAGCACAGCGCCCACATCGCGCCGGGCCGCGCGGGACTGTTCGACCTCATTCGCACGCTGCCGGACACGCTGCGCTACGAAAACCAATTGATCGTGGCCGAAGGCGACTACGTCATCGCCCACGGCCGTTTCTCGGGCAACGGCCGTCCCGCCGCCTGGATCGCCGCCGACGTCATCCGCTTCGAAGACGGCAAGCTCGCCGAACACTGGGACGTCCTCCAGGACGAGGCGACGCGAGTCGAATCCGTGAGCGGCCTGCCGATGTTCGGCGACCGCTTTCCCGCCTGATCGCTTGATCGCTCACCTACCAAAGGACACGACCCATGAAACTCTCAGGTAACACCATCTTCATAACCGGCGGCGGGTCAGGTATCGGCCGCGGACTAGCCGAGGCCCTGCACAAACTCGGCAACAAGGTCATCATCGCGGGTCGTCGGCGCACCCATCTCGACGCGGTGATCGCCGCCAACCCCGGTATGGAAGCGGTTGAGCTCGATATCACTGATCCGGCAAGCATCAACCGGGTGGCGGCGAAGTTAATCGCCGAGCATCCCGACCTCAACGTCCTCATCAATAACGCCGGCATTATGCAGCCCGACGCAGCAGCCGGTAAAATCGACGATGCGCTGATGGTCGCCACGATCACGGCAAATCTGATGGGGCCGATCCGCATGACGTCAGCGCTGATTGAGCATCTCAAGGGGAAGAGTGACGCCGTCGTAGCCTATACCAGCTCCGTTCTCGGATTCGTGCCGCTGGCAGCTACGTCGGTCTATTCGTCGACCAAGGCGGCGGTCCATTCCTGCATCCTCTCGCAACGCTTCATGCTGCGCGACACGGGCGTTCGCGTGCTTGAAATCGCGCCGCCTTGGGTGCGCACCGAACTCATGAACAGCCAGGAGGCCGAACAGGCGATGCCGCTCGAGCAGTTCATCAAAGAGACTATCGCGGTGCTCGGGACCGACGCCGATGAGATCCTGGTCGATGCGGCCAAGCCGCTGCGGGCCAATGTCGGCCCAAACGAACACGGCCTGGTCAATGGCTTCAATGCGCAAATGATGGCAATTTATGCCGGGCGTTAACGCCGCCTCGACAATCCGACCGCCCAGTTACTCAGCCGCTCAGGCTAACGACCACAGAATCGTCGAACCTCCTCTCTCCACAAGGGACAAAGGCATGCCGCTAGATTTAGACGTTGCTCGCAAACTCGTGATCCCGATTTATGACGCCCTGACAAGACCGGGAGATAAGGATGTCGAGGCACTCATCAAAAGCGTCACCTCTGCCGATTTCCAATCCTGCGGCAATGAAGGCGAATGCGTTGACCAGGCCGCAGCAATCGCACGTTTCAAGGGACTTGCTAGTGTGGTTCCTGATCTCAATTGGACGATCAAGGAGCTTTTCGTTTCAGGCGAGACCACGATCATCGTGCGCGGTGAGGCAACCGGCACACCGATCAAGACCTTCCTGGGGTTA
>Ga0099830_10000747_pt1 | contig 15310 bp, 15 predicted proteins | sample CZO8metaG_4_FD_79337 | JGI IMG/M metagenome (GOLD analysis project Ga0099830, IMG submission 79337) | Vadose zone soil microbial communities from the Eel River Critical Zone Observatory, Northern California, USA - CZOApr15con2H3.8 metaG | ecosystem: Environmental > Terrestrial > Soil > Vadose...
GATCCGGTGCTCCGAGATCTCCTCGGGCTGGAGCACGACAGCGCGGAGGCTGGCGTCGTCGAGCGCGCCGCAGTCAAAAAGGAACCGGATGCCGCCTGGGCGGCCGGGCCGGGGGCGGCGGAAATCCACGCAGGCCAGGCGGCCGGTGCGCACGTGGAGGCCGCACTCTTCGCGCACCTCACGCTGGCAGGCCCGCCACGGTGTCTCGCCGTCGGCCTCCATGACGCCGCCGGGGATGGTCCACCCGGACTTGTAGGTCGGCTTCAGGATCAGCAGCCGGCCTTTACGGTCAAAGATCATCGCGCCGGCTGACGCCGGGATCGCCGGAAGGGCATGTGGCGACTCACCGGCCAGCGGGTCGTCACCATCGGTCACGCCAGCCAGGCTACGCCGCCAATGGAAAGGCTCTGCGCAGGCTGCGTACGATTCAGGCGGATCGCCGGCGAGGCATCCTTATGGCGGCACCCTGCGGTCCCCGGCCGGGTCGACAGCCGAGTCGACGGAGTCTGCCGGACGCCGGACGCCGTCGCCTGCCATGTCCTGCGCCGGCCGGTGGGCGACGGCCCCGCGCCGCAGTGCCCCGGGTGCCGACAGAATCGCCGAGGCGATCGCGCAGCCGGCCATCACGTAGTAGATGGCCGGGTAGCCGGAGACGCTGGCGATCAGCCCGGCGACCGGGGCGCCGACCGCGATCCCGAGGTCCTAGAAGGACGTGAACGCCCCCAGCGCGGCGCCCTGCTGTGACTTGTCGGTGCGGTTGATGACGATCAGGGCGAGCGACGGGAACAGCAGCGAGAGACCGGCCCCCATGACCAGCCCGCCGAGGATCACGACCGGGAGATCCGGGGCCATCGCGACGATCAGCAGGCCGACCGCCTCCACCAGCGCTGAGACGTGCGCGGGCGTGCGTACGAAGCGCTGAAGAGCATCGGGGTGGACCGCAGCACCATCAGGCTGGCGCTCGGCTATGCGAACGAGACAGCGGAGGTCATCAGCGACCTGGACCGTGCCCTTAGAACATCGGGATGAGCATGTAGCCCATGGTGATGCCCATTGCGATCTTGTAGCAGGCGGCGAGCCGGGGGGCGAGCATCAGGCTGGCTCCCGCGTGCTGATGCCAGGCGGCTGTCACGGCCGTCCTGGCCCGCGCCATGGACGCGAGTTGGTCGGTGGTCCACACGACGTAGCCGACCATGAACAACGCCAGCACGACGGCGAGCGCCGGGAAGGCTCCCGCGGCGCCGGGGGACCCGCCCATGCCGGGCATCGGCGTTCCCGCTCCTGCGCCTGCGGGCCGAGAGCCGGGCAGCGCCAGGAGCATGTAGAGCATGGCGGCGCACTCGACGAGATGCGGCACCGGATGCGGGCACCGCCAGCCGCCCGGAGCGCTGCCGTTGCGGGTGCGGATGGCCTGCCACCCGAACCACACCGCGGCGCTCCCGAAGACCACCTCCCATACGCTGCCTGGCAGTGGGCTCAGTCGCGGCACGAGCATTCCCGCCATGGCGACGCCCATGGCAACGTGCAACCCGTCGGCATCGAACTCGGTTTCCCGCCGCCGCAGGCGGGAGAGGGCCAGCCGACCCGCGCAGTAGAGAGCGATGCCGATCATGACTGCCGCGAAGGCGCCCGCAAGCCACGACGGTCCTGTCACGTCAGTGTCCTCCCCGCGGCTGCCGCTGGCCCGTGTGCTACAGGCGACCAGAAAAGCGTAAGGCGCCAGCCGCGCCCTGCGCAATGATAACTCTGCGGAATGGGCACAACTGGGCTTCGGGTTCCGGGGTTCCGGAACCCCGGCAGGGTATTACTGAAACCCCCTCAGAGTATTTCAGGAACCCCCTGAGGGTATCTCGGGAACCCGGCCAGGGTATTCCGGGAACTGGGGGCGGGGTATTGAAATCAACCAAGACACCTGGCTTTCTGAGGTCCCTGTATTGCCGGGGTCTTTGGGGGGTGTAGATTTCCGGTGCGGCGGCATACGCAGCTGCTTCGCCGCGGCAAACAGCAGGTCCCGCCCCCGCCGCCGCGGGCGGCCTTCCATGGTGATCTGGTGGCCTGGCCTTATTACTGGAGGATGGACGTGGCATCATCGGCTGCGACGGCCGGCGAGTCATCTGGGCTGCGGGAGATTGAGCTTTCGGTCCAGGGAATGACATGCGCGGCGTGCGCGGCCAGGGTCGAGAAGAAAGTAGACGCGATTGACAACGTCGCCGCGATGGTGGTCTTCGCGAAGGAGAAGGCCAGCATCACGGAGCAGGTGACGTCATGCCCGGGATGAACTCAGGCCTTAATATCGGCGACCCGACGGTGGTCGCCGCGTTCGAGTCGGCGCTGGTGCACCAGGGGCTCATTGCCCTGCTGATCTTCGCTGTGCTCGGGCTGGCCTGGGTCAGCGTGCGGTCATGGGTGCCCGCGGCGGCCCAGGAAGGCAGCGCAGCCCAGGAAAGCAGCGCGGCCCAGGAAGGCAGCGCGGCCCAGGAAGGCAGCGCGGCCCAGGAAGGCAGCGCGGCCCAGGAAGGCAGCGCGGCCCAGGAAGGTACAGCTGCCCAGAATGGCACGGGGGCTTCGACGCCGGGCCCGCCGGGCGCCGCGCCGGCTGAGCCGGCCTGGCGGCAGCTGCTGCGGTTCGGGTTCGGCCTGCTGTGGATCTTCGACGGGATCCTGCAGGCCCAGCCAAAGATGGCGGTGGGCCTTCCCTCCCAGGTCATCGAGCCCATCGCGGCCAGCTCGCCGCGTTGGGTGCAGCACGTGGTGAACTGGGCCGGGACGACCTGGTCGTATCACCCGATGCAGGCGGGCGCCGCAGCGGTGTGGATCCAGGTCGGGATCGGCGTCTGGATGCTGGCCGCGGCGCGGGGCTCCTGGTCCCGGCTTGCCGGGCTGGTCAGCGTTGGCTGGGCGCTGGTGGTCTGGGCGTTCGGCGAATCCTTCGGCGGGATCTTCGCCCCCGGCCTGACCTGGCTGTTCGGCGCACCCGGCGCAGTTCTCATCTACGCGGTGGCCGGGGCCCTGATCGCGTTGCCAGAGCGGACGTGGCTCAAGCAGCGGCTCGGCCGGGCGGTTCTCGCTGGGATGGGGCTGTTCCTGGCCGGGATGGCGGTGCTCCAGGCGTGGCCAGGCCGGGGGTTCTGGCAGGGCACCTCGCACGGGCACCCGGGCACGCTCACGGGGATGATCCAGACGATGTCGCAGACCTCGCAGCCTCACATCCTTTCCGCCTGGGTCTCTGGCTTCGCTTCGTTCGATGCCGCGCACGGGTTCGCGGTCAACCTCTTCGTCGTGGCCGTGCTCGCCCTGACCGGCGCGGCGTTTCTGAGCGGGCAGCTGAGGCTGATCCGCCCGGCGGTCATTGGCTTCACGGTGCTGTGCCTGGCGGACTGGGTACTGATGGAGGACTTCGGCTTCTTCGGCGGGCTCGGCACCGACCCCAACAGCATGATCCCGATGGCATTGCTGGCCGTCGCCGGATACCTCGCTCTGGTCAGCGTGCCGGTGCCGGCGGCGGAACCAGCCTGCGCGGGAGTACAGGCGGCGGAAGCGGCCGGCACCCGGGTGCCGGCGACGGAACCAGCCCGCGCAGGAGTACAGGCGGGGGAACCCGCCAGCACCGGGGTGCCAGTGGCTGGCTGGCGGGACCGGATCCGGCCGACGTCGGTGCGCCAGTCGCTGGCGTCCGTGCGCGAGTCGCTAGCGGCCGCCAGCATCCAGTCCGTGGCGTCGGCGGGGGCGGTCGGCGTGATCATCCTCGGTGCGGCCCCGATGGTGGCGGCCCAGGCCAGCCCCGTCGCCGACACCATCCTGGCCCAGGCCATCGACGGTTCCAGCGCCCCGGTTAACTTCCGGGCGCCGCCCTTCATCCTGACCGACCAGCACGGCCGGACGGTCACGCTGGCAAGCCTGCGGGGGAAGGTGGTGCTGCTGACGTTCCTCGATCCGGTCTGTACCACCGACTGCACATTGATGGGGCAGGAATTCCGCCAGGCCGGCCAGTTGCTGTCTGCGGATTCCCGGCACGTCGAGCTCGTCGCGATCAACTACAACCCCCTCTACACCCAGGTCGCCTACCTCCGGGCGTTCGACCGCCAGGAAGGCCTCGATACGCTGCCGAACTGGCGGTACCTGACCGGCCGCGGGGCACAGCTCGACCAGGTGTGGAGTGATTACGGGCTGCCCATGCAGGTCCTCCCGGCCGGGGCGATGATCAGCCACGGCGACTATGCGTTCGTCATCGACCAGGCGGGCCACGTGCGCCAGGAACTGAACTTCAACCCCGGCCCCGGCACGGCGAGCACGGAGTCGTCATTCGCCGCGGAACTGACCGACGCGGCCCATCAGCTGCTGGGACATTGACCAGGCCACGGCACCCCGGCCGCCGCCGCCTGGCCCTGGCCGCCGCCGTGTTCGCCGATCCCCGGACGCGGTAGCCGCTACCGGCACCCCCGGCCGCCGCCAAGCTCGTTGATCCCCGGTCGGAGTGGTCGTACCGGAGGTAGTATCCAAAGTATGAAGGTGAGTGTCAGCCTGCCGGAGGACGACATCGAGTTCCTCGACTCCTATGCCCACGCTCAAGGAATGCCCTCGCGGTCCGCAGTCCTGCACCAGGCCGTCATGCTGCTGCGGGCCGCCCAACTCGCTCCCGCCTACGAGGACGCATGGGCATCCTGGGCCGCATCCGGCGATGCCGAGACCTGGGACACCGTCGTGGCCGACGGCCTAGAGACCTGAGTGCGCCGCGGGGAGATCGTCACCGTAAGCCTCGACCCGGCGCGCGGATCGGAGGCCAGCAAGACGCGCCCGGCCGTCATTGTCAGCAACGACGCGGCCAATGCCACGGCAAGCCGCCTGGGCCGGGGAGTCATCACGCTCGTCCCACTGACCTCCAACACCGCCCGTGTCTACCCTTTCCAGGCACTGCTGCCAGCCAGCCTGACGGGACTCCCCCACGATTCCAAAGCCCAGGCCGAACAGGTCCGCTCCGTCGCAGTCGAGCGCGTCGGTGCACGCATAGGCCACCTACCAGCGGCGCTCATCGCCGATGTGGACCAGGCGCTCCGCGTCCACCTCAACCTGTAGACACGGCCTCTTGCACCTCTGCACCGCGATGGCCGCGGCCATCAACCTGACGCTGCTGCGCTAGGGCGTGTCCCTAGTGGTCCTCGTGTGGGTCGAGGGTGAAGTAGAAGGTGGCGCCGCTGCCGATGGCGCCTTCGGCCCAGATGCGCCCGCCGTGGCGTTCGATGATCCGCTGGGCGCTGGCCAGGCCGATGCCGGTGCCGGGGAACTCGTCTGCGGTATGGAGCCGCTGGAACGGCTGGAACAGCGGGCCCGCATGGGCGGGGTCGAAGCCAGCCCCGTTGTCGCGCACGTAGCAGCAGATCCCGACGTCATCGACCGTTGTGGTGCCGAACTCGATGGTGGCATCGTCGCGCCGGGCGGTGAACTTCCAGGCGTTTTCCACCAGGTTCTGCACCACGCTGCGGATGAGACTGCGATCCGCAGTCACCCAGACGCCGTCTTGGATGGTGAAGCGGACCCGGCGGTCGGGTTCACGGGACTGCAGTTCGCGGGCGATGGCGCCGACCTCGGCGCTGAGATCGACCCGTGCGAGGTTCATTCCGGCCCGCGACACCCGCGACAGCTGCAGCTGGTCATCGATGAGCGTGGCCATCCGCTCGCTGGCGGCCTGGATACGCGCGGCGTACCCGCGGCCAGTTTCGTCGAGACGATCGCCGTACTCCTCTAGCAGCGCTTCGCTGAACCCGCTCAACGCTCGCAGCGGGGCGCGCAGGTCATGGGAGACCGAATAGGTGAACGCCTCCAGGTTCTTGTTCGCCAGCTCCAGGTCAGCAGTGCGATGCGCGACGCGGGCCTCCAGTTCGGCGTTGAGCGCACGGACCTCGGCTTCGGCTTCGCGCTGCGCGGTGAGATCGGTCAGGACCAGGCACCGCAGCAGCATGCCGTCGAGGTCAAAGCCGCTCACCGCCAGCTGGACCGGAACGGTCGTGCCACCAGGTCCGGTCAGGTCCACTTCGCCGCGAGCGCTGTCGCCGGCGCCGACATCGAGCAGACGGGCGAACGTGGGGCGGTGGGCGTAGGGGATCAGGTCAAGCACCGCGGTGCCGACCAGTTCCGTGCCTTTCTGGTCGGTCATCGAGCCCAGCCTCGGGTTGGCGTCGAGGATCACCCCTAGGGGGGAGACGGTGGCCGCGCCCTCGTTCATCGCCTCGACGATGAGCTGGTAAGGGCGGTCGGCGCTCGCGAGGGAGTAGACCTGCTCCTGTCCGGGTGGGCCGATCACCAATGAGTCGATCCCACCGCCCCGGATCGCCTCGATAGTCTCGTGCGCCTCGCGCAGCTGTGCTCGCACTCCGGCCAGCTCGACGGTCTCCTCACGGCTTTCCCCAGGCGGTCCCGTTGCGAGCCGGCTTGGACCCGTGCCCTCTGGAGCCGACGATCGGGCCATGCCTTACTTGCCCGGGCCGGGGGGTCCGTCGCTGACTTTGACCGAATCGGGGTCGAGCCCGAGGCGTATCCAGGCGGAGCCAGAGAGGTCGCCGGCGATGCGGCGCACCGGGACGGGAAGGCGTTTGACCAGCGTCGGCACGGCGACGATCTGGTCGCGGGCGACCAGCGAGGGCCGCTGGCGCACGTCGATGACCTCCAGGTCGACGTGGCCGCCGAGCTTTTCGTCGCAGACGCGGCGCACGATCTCAAGGGCGTGAATGGAACTCGTGGACGCCCCATTGACGTAGAGGGTCAGTGCCCGGCGATCAGCAGCTGCATTGCTGGTCATGTCGTGGTACCCCTTGGCGGCCGAAGCTGCAAGCCGACGAGGAGACGCTCGGTGTCCGAGAGGTCGCCGACGAGCTTGCGGATCGGCGGCGGGAGCCTGCGGACCACTGTGGGCACGGCCAGGATCTGATCTTCGGCGGCCAGGCGCGGGTTTTCGAGCAGGTCCACGACCTCGATCTTGTAGCGGCCGGCCAGGTGCTCCTCGCAGATGCGCCGCAGATTTTCAATCGCCCGTAGGCACTTGGGTGACCGGCCGGTCACGTACAGGCGCAGATCCCAGGGCTCATTGGAATCGACCAAGGTCCCGGTCCCATCATCTGCCGTGCGAGGCTGGTTCATCGCTTCTCACCGTTGCCCGAGGCCGTATCGGCCCAGCGCCGCGTACTCATCGCCGACCGGTCCGCCTCGGTGTCGGCCGCCTGGTGGCGCTCGCGAAGGTCGATCCGGTCGATCTCCGCCCGCTCGGCGTCGAGCTGGTCCTGCACCGCGACGAGGTGGGCCTCCCGCTCCATGATGGTCCGGCGCAGCTCACGTCGGCGACGGCCCAGATCCTCTGCCTGCCGCACCTCCTCGTCGCGCTCGGCGGCTTGCTGCGCTAGGCGGGCGGAGCCGGCCAGCACCCCTGCCGCGCCGACATACACATCGACCAGCTCGACCCCGTTGTCGGTGAGCACGAACTCCCGCACCTGATTCGAATGGGCCGTGCCCCTCGACTTCAGCACGAACAGAAGCCGGTTGCGTTCGCCGTTGGTCTCGACGTTGCGCAGCAGCAGCCAGGTGTCCACCATTGACGACACGTTCTCCGAACTCGTCTCGTCCCCATGACCAAGTGCCGTGATCAGGGTCGTGATCCCCTGGGTCTTAAGCAGGTCGATCTGGCGGGCCACCATCGAGGTTGCCTCCGGGGCCAAGATTCCATGGGCGAGGCTGGCGATCCCGTCGAGCACCGCCACCGACAGCCTCTCCTCCTCGATCAGCCGGGCCAGGACCGCCAGATGGGTCTCCATCCCGAACGCGGACGGCCGCGCCGCCCAGATGCGCAACAAGCCCGCCTCGACCCACGGTTGCAGGTCGAGCCCGACCGACCGCATGTTACGCAGGAACTGGTCGGGTGACTCCTCGAACAAGACCAGCAACGCCCGCTCACCGCGCGCGCAGGTCGAATTCACCATGTGCGCACCGAGCGAGGTCTTGCCCGTGCCCGCGGTCCCACTCACCATGAGGGTCGACCCCCGAAACGCGCCGCCGCTCAGCATGTGGTCGAGGCGAGCGATCCCCGTTGAGATCCGCTCCTCGGAAGCCCCGTAGTCGAGCGCAATCGACGTGATCGGCAGCACGACAAAGCCACGGGCGGAGATCAAGAACGGGTACTCGTTGGTGCCGTGGGCCGACCCGCGGTACTTGACCACCCGGAGACGACGGGTGGAGATCTCATCGGTCACCCGATGGTCGAGAACGATCACGCAGTCGGTGACGTACTCTTCGATCCCGTTACGGGTGAGACTCTTCTCGCCCCGCTCCCCGGTCACGATGGCGGTGACGCCCCGCTCCTCGAGCCAGCGCGCCAATCGGCTCAGCTCCGACCGCACGATTGAGTCGTCACCGAAGGCGCCGAACAATACCTCGATGGTGTCCAGCACGACTCGCTTGGCGCCAGTGCGCCCGATCGCGTCGTCGAGAATGGCAAAGAGCGGCTCGAGGTCGAACTCCCCTGTCGCGACGATCTCCGAGGGCTCCACCCGGAACGAGAGCACGACAAGCAGACCGTCCCGCCGGAGCTCGTCGAGGTTGAAGCCGAGCGAGCTCACGTTGAGGGCGACCTTGGCCTCCGACTCCTCGAAGCTCACCAGCACGCCCGGCTCGCCGTACTTCCGCGCACCGGCGACAAGGAACTCCAGCCCCAGCAGCGTCTTGCCCGCCCCCGCGCTGCCCGCCACCAGCGTCACCCGTCCCCGGGGTAGCCCGCCTCCGGTGATCTGGTCCAGCCCAGGTATCCCCGTCGGGGCCTTCTCCAAATCCGGACCCAGCGCGCCCTCCGTCAAGCTCGTCAGCACCGTCTTGTCCATGTGATTGCTCTCCCCCGAGCCGAGCGTTACCGCAGATCTACTTTGCACAGAATACAGCGGAGATGTTGCTGCACGCGAATTTGATCTCGGAAGTGCAAAATCCCGCAGGGGTTATCTCAGAAGTGCCAAATTCCGTGGGGCTGGTGCGATCATCAGCGAGGAAGCATCGTTTTGAGAAACAAACAAGGTAAAGATGGAATCGCATATGGAAAATTATCGCAAACCGGCTGGAAACGCGCTAACCGGGATAACTCATAATACTTCACCGGGCCCGCTGCTGTGCTAATTCGACATGGACGCGCTCCGGGTGCATGGGCGCCACCGGCCGTCTATCGCGAAGACCCGCAACTGGCAGTGCCGGATGCTGGGCGGCTTGGCCGATGGCGGGCTGGGAACCGGGGTGGACCGGGGAACCGGGGTGGGTGGACGGGAACCGGGGTGGGTGGACGGGAACCGGGGTGGGTGGGCCGGATGGCAGGGGTCGATGTACCGGGTGAAAACGGGCCGTTGCGCCCGGCCCGCAACTCTCATAGTCACGTAGAGTAGCAGAACAAGTACAAATACGGACGGCAGTGAGGAGACCCGCATGGCCACGGAAGGTAACGCCGAGGCACGCCTGCCGCCTGGCGCTGACGGTGACTCTGGCTCGCGCCAGCAACTGACCGTCGCTGTCCCCTCACAGCACAGCGCGCCGCAGACTGCCGCGTCGCCGGACGGTGGCCATCGTCGTCTCCACAAAGGTCAGCACCTGCGGTCCTCGTCCACTCCAGCCAGACCTCCTGACCTGGGTGCCTTGGCCAGGGAGGCTGTGGTCGGCTTCCTGCACGACGCGTCGATGGCCACCGCCCAGCGGGAAGCCACGCGAGCGGACGGAGCCGTGACGGACGTTGCGGCCGCCACGGCCACGCCGACGGGCAACGCCGTCACGGGCAACGCCGTCACGGGCAGCGCCGTCACGGGCAGCGCCGTCACGGGCAGCGCCGTCACGGGCAGCGCCGTCACGGGCGGTGCACGTGAGGCCGCCAGCCATTCCGGCGCCGAGTCGGCGGCGTGGCGTGCGGCGGCCATAAGCGTTGCCGCGCTAGATCGGATTGAGGCGACCGCCGCGAAGGTGGAGGCGGACATCGCTGCCGCCCTCCAGGCCCACGCTGAACTCCAGGCCGGGGCCGGAACCGCGGCCGAGGGCGCGATACACGCGGCGCAGTCAGCCTGGGTAGCAGCGAATTCGGCCGTGGAGGCCGACAGCCGGGCAAAAATCGCCTTGCGCCGGGTCGAGCACTATGTGTCGATCACCGTGGTCCTCCTCGTGATCGCGATCATCGTCCTCGTGGTGACCGCCGTGCCCGTTCACTGAGATGGCGCGCAAATTCGCACGAGATGGTCGTGAACGGGGGGATCGTCGTGGCCCAGTCGCCGCTTGAGAGTATTGATGTCGGCCAGGCTTTGACGCAGTCCCAGCTATTCGCGGCGATCGTCCGCTCGTCCGATGACGCCATCGTGGGGAAGACCGTCGGCGGGGTGATCACGAGCTGGAATCCGGCCGCCGAGCGGATGTACGGGTACCTGGCTGAAGAGATCATCGGCCAGCTGATGACGGTCGTGTGCCCTCCTGACCGGGTCGGCGAGATCCAGGAGATCCTCGGCAAGATAGGCCGGGGTGAGAGCGTCACGCACTTCGAGACTGTGCGGCGGCGTAAGGACGGCAATACCTTTCCCGTGTCGGTGACGGTCTCACCCATTCGCGACGAGCACGGCAGGCTGATCGGAGCGTCGTCAATCGCCCGTGACATTACTGAGCAGAAGAAGCTCCACGCTGCGGCCGAGCTTGCCCGCCGGGCCGACGTCCTTGAGGGCGCCAATCGGAACCTGGATAGCTTTACCTATTCGATCTCCCACGATCTACGCGCTCCGCTGCACGCACTAAGCGGTTTCAGCGGGATCCTGCTGGAAGACTACGGGGACGTCCTCAGCGGGGACGGCCGGGATTACGCTGAGCGGATCCAGTCCGCCAGTGCTCGGCTGGCACAGCTCATCGACGGTCTGCTGGATCTTTCGCACCTCACACGAGCCGAGTTGCACCCTCGAACGGCCGATCTCGGCGCCGAGGTCACCCGGATCGCCGAGGATCTCCAGCGCGCCGAGCCGGACCGCCGCGTCCAGTTCACTATCCAGCGTCCAGTCCCGGCGCAGGCGGACCGCACCCTCATCCGCACGGTTCTGGAAAACCTCGTGGGTAACGCCTGGAAGTTCACCTCGCACCGGGATGATGCGCTGATTGAGTTCGGGACTACGCCGGCCGAGGACGCGAGTCTTTGCTGTTACGTGCGTGACAACGGCGCCGGCTTCGACGCCGCGCACGCGGGCAGGCTGTTCATCCCGTTCCAGCGGCTGCACACGACGAGCGAGTTCCCCGGCACCGGCGTTGGCCTCGCCAGCGTACGGCGAATCGTGGAACGTCACGGAGGTCAGGTTTGGGCGGAGGGCGCCGTCGGCGAAGGCGCGACCTTCTACTTCACTCTCGACGCAAAGGAAATAGCATGAGTAACAGGACTATCTTGCTGGTTGAGGACAATCCCGACGACGAGGCGCTAATGCTCCGAGCCTTGAAAAAAAATAACATCCTCAACAAGGTCACCGTGGCCCGCGACGGCGCCCAGGCCATCGAACATCTATTTAACGGCCCCAGCGCCGACCTGCCTCTCCCCAGCGTTATCTTGCTCGATCTGCAACTCCCCAAGGTCCATGGACTGGAGGTACTGCGCAGGATTCGGGCCGACGAGCGGACCCAAGCCATCCCCGTTGTCGTCCTCACCAGCTCCAGACTGCAAGAAGACATTCTCAAATGCTATCGCGACGGCGCCAACGCCTTTGTACGAAAGCCAGTAAGCTTCTCCGACTTCGCCACGGCGATGAATACGTTCGGGATGTTCTGGCTGCACCTGAACGAGGTCGCGGCGGATTAAGGGGGGACATTCATGAGCGGTGGGAACGAGCGCAGCGAACCGCAGAACAGTGAGCCGGCGACAAGCACCGGTCCGGGGCAGGCGAACACTCTGCCCGGAGAAAGGGCGAACCCAGACGGGCCGAAAGCGCGCATTCTCATGCTCGAGGACGAAGCCTGGGATGCTGAACTTGCGCAGCGCCTGCTGACCGGTGCGGGCATCGGCTTCACAGCCGTCGTCGTGGCCACCAGGGAATCGTTCGTGGAGCAGCTGGCTGCCTTCCAGCCAGACGTAATTCTGTCCGACTACCATCTGCCTGGCTTCTCCGGCAAGAGCGCGCTCAAGATCGTGCAGGAGCAGTGCCCGCATATACCGTTCGTCTTCTGGTCCGGTGTGCTCGGCGACGAAGCAGCAGTCGAACTCATGAAACAAGGGGCTGCGGACTACGTCCTGAAGGACCGGCCTGCACGCCTGCCCGAGGCCATTCAACGCGTCCTCGCCGAGGCCGCGCAACGGGCGCAGCTAGCCCAGCTCGAAGATCGCCTGGCCGAGGCGCAGCGCCTGGCCAGCCTCGGTCAGCTGAGCGCGGCCGAACAGGCAGTGAGCCTCACCCGCCAACTGCTGGCCGTCGCCCGCCGGCAAGTGGCGGCCGCAGATCCTCAACCTTGACCCATGACCAGGGCCATCAACCTCGCGTTACCGCGCTAGTGCTCTTGGGGGGCCGGACACCGACTGCCGCAGCAGCAGGCTCATTGGCCCGCGGACCATCACGTCACCGGCCGGCCTGCGCTCGATGCGCGCGATCAGCGCGTCCACGGCCGCGCTGCCGAGCTCAGCCAGCGGCATGGTCACGCTGGTGACCGGGACGTCGAGGAAGGCAAGGCACTCGTCCTCGTCGAAGCTCACCACGGACATCTCCCGGGGCACCCCGATGCCGGAGCCGCGCAGCGCCGCCATCACCCCAAACAGCTGGTTGAGGCTGCCGACGCCGCACGCGGTGGGCAGCGCGGCGTGCCGCAGCATCCGCGTGGTGGCCTTCCAGCCGCCATCCTCGGTGGCCTCGGCGTGCCGGACGGTCAGCTGGATCCCCCGGGCGGCGCAGACCCGCCGCGCCGCCCGGACCCGGCGGTGGACGGTGTCCACCGCCGGCGGACCGTCGATGAAGGCGATGCTGCGATGGCCGAGCCCGGCCACGTAGTCGACAAACAGCCTGACCGCACCCGACTCGTCCATCACCACGTCATTGCCGCGCTCCGGCCCCCGGCGATTCACGTAGACATGCGGCACCGCGGGCACTCCCCCGGCATGCTCAGGGATACGCAGTGCGGTGGCCAGCAGCAGGCCGTCCGCGCGGCTCTCCTCGATCAGGTAGCGGTAGTCCTCAGGAGGCTTCGGGTCGTCGCCGGGCTCCTCCATGACCATGACGACGTAGCCACGCTCACTCGCCCGCTGCAGCGCGCCTCGCTGCAGCCTGACCCAGATCGGGTTGCGCAGCAGCGGAATGACGAACGCCAGGGCTCCGGTGCGGCGTCGCTTCAGCGCCCGGGCCAGCGCGTTGGGCCGGTAGCCCTGCTGCCGGGCCGTGTTCAGGATCCGCTGGTAGATCTCCGGGCGGATGGACTGCGCGGGGTCACCGTTGAGCACCCGCGAGACGGTCGACACATGAACACCGACCGCTTCGGCGATGTCGATCAAACGGGACGCGCGCGGCCGGGTGCCCGGCGCACCCGGCGACTCCCCTGTGTCTTCGGACAACTCCGCCACCAGTCCCCGCGTCAGGCCGTAACGCCACCGTCGACCATGAGCACCGCGCCGTGCAGGTAGCCCGCCGCCCCGGTGACCACAGCGAGCCGAGTCACACTACCTCCGCAACCGTGCGGGTCAGCAAGATCGCCGCGCAGAAGGAGCGGTAGACGGCGAGCGGGTCCTCGCCCGCCAGGCGCAGCTCCCGCGGGCCGGTCCGCTGCACACCGCGCACCCAGCTGGCCGCCTCGGCGATGTCGGTGGTGCGGACGGAGATCTCCAGCGGGGCCCGGCCCACCGGCGGGGGCTGCGCCCCGGCCGCGCCCGCGACCGCCTTCTCGGCGGTCTCGCGGATCAACCCGCAAGCACGGTCCGGATGCAGGCTGTGCGCCGCGACCCGGCTGACGTGTTCCTTGACGACCGCCGTGTGAACGCCGGGGATAAGGGCGGCGGTTTCCTCGCACGCGCACCTGTCCCCCGTCATCAGCACGACCGGCACGCCGTAGTGCGCCGCTACCAGCGCGTTGATCCCCGCCTCTCCGGTCACGACGCCGCCCAGCCGGGCCTCGATGACCGCGCGCGGATTGTAGGTGTGCGAGAGCCCGGCGGGCGCCCCGACCGAACCGTGGTAGGAGACGAACATGACGGCGTCGAACGTGTCGTCCAGGCCCTGCATCATGTACAGCGGCTTGTGACTGCCGGAAATGTAGGACGCCTGGCCGGCCAGGGCATCCGGCGGCAGGTTGCGCATCGTCGAGTGGGAGTCGTTGACCACGATCTCGGTGGCGCCACCGGCCAGTGCGCCCTCGATGGCGGCGTTTACCTCGGCGAGAAGCAGCCGGCGCCCGGCGACCGCTTCCGGGCCGTCGCCCGCGCACTGCGCCCAGTCAACGACGCCCGCAGTGCCCTCCATGTCGCTGGACAGGAAGATCTTCATGCCCGCTCTCTTTCCCGGATCCAGAAGGTCTCGTCGTCGGCGGTGATCACGCTGTAGGTCGCACCGGCGGCGGTGGAGGCCCCGCCGTGACGACCATCGGGGGTCAGGCAGAGCGCTTGCAGCGGCGTACGGAACTCGTCGAGCAGGTCCAGGGTGTCCCCCAGCGCCGTGGCGCACGCCTGGGCCGGGTCGCCGCCCGCCGCGAGCGCCAGCAGCACCGACCGGGCCGTGTTGCCCCGGATCGCGAGCTCGCCGCGGCCGGTGCAGGCGGCGGCGCCGACCCGGTTGTCGCAGTAGTTGCCGGCGCCGATGAGGGCTGAGTCGCTGACCCGGCCCGGGTACTTCCACGGGTAGCCGCTCGTGCTGACTCCGGCCGCGAGGTTGCCCGCGGCGTCCAGGGCGAGCACGTTGACGGTACCCCAGGGGCCGTCCGGGGGCGGCATCGCCGTCATCCGCTCGAGCACCTTGCGGCGGTAGGTGACCTCGCCGGGCCCGTGCACCACCTCGGCCGCCTCCAGCCCGGACGAGGTGAGGCCGTCGCGCCAGATCCGCCGCGCCTCGTCGGTCAGTGTCGGCCCGCGCTCGATGCCGACCTCGTCGGCGAACTGTTCCGCGCCGGCGCCGACGAGCATCAGGTGCTGCGGCAGCCGCTCGCACACGGCCCGGGCGATGGAGATCGGGTGCGGGAAGCCGGTCACCGCCGCGACGGCGCCGGCCCGGCGAGTCGCGCCGTCCATGACGGACGCGTCGAGCTCCACCTCGCCTACCAGGTTCGGCAGCCCGCCGACGCCCACATAGTGGTCGGCCTCGTTGGCCTCCACCAGCCGGAC
>Ga0099830_10000761_pt1 | contig 15244 bp, 8 predicted proteins | sample CZO8metaG_4_FD_79337 | JGI IMG/M metagenome (GOLD analysis project Ga0099830, IMG submission 79337) | Vadose zone soil microbial communities from the Eel River Critical Zone Observatory, Northern California, USA - CZOApr15con2H3.8 metaG | ecosystem: Environmental > Terrestrial > Soil > Vadose...
CCAGACTTTCGGACGCAGCGCCTTGTCGAGCTCCTGCTGAATGCCGAATTCCTCGAAGATGGGCGCTTCTTTGGTGTACAGCTTCACGCGCGGAACCATCTTCGGCTGGAAGCGGCCGACGAATTCGACGACCTTGGTGAATTCTTCTTCGTTGTCGAGCCAAATGGCAACGTAGTCGTCGCTGAGGTAGTCGCGCAGGATGCGCTCGACCAGATTCAGGTCGCGGTGGAGGAGCGAAGGCGCGCGGCGCTGCTCGGAGTTGGCGCGTATGGTGTCCCACGTATGGCCCAGGAATTCGACGTCAGTTCGAATTTCGTCGTCGCTCGCGCCAGCGGCTGCCGTTCGAACGATAAAGCCGCCGGGGAACGTTCCCTTCGCTTCAGTCACCACTCGCCGCAGCCTGGCGCGGTCTTCCGCGGAGCCGATGCGGCGTGACACGCCGATGTGGTCGACCGTGGGCATGTAGACCAGGTAGCGGCCCGGCAGGGCGACGTGGCTCGTAATGCGCGCGCCTTTCTTGCCCAGCGGCTCCTTGGCGATCTGAACGATGATTTCCTCGCCAGCCTTCAGCATCTCCGAAATCAGTTGCGGACGCCGGTGCTGTTCGTGCCGCGGGTTGGGGTGCGAGTACTGCTGTGGCCGGTGTTCATTCGGACGCCCGCCGTGACGCGGGCCCCCGCTGCGTTGGCGGCCTCCGCGCCGCATCGGACGCTGGAACCGGGCGCGCGGTTGATCGGAAATGCGGGCGCTCGTGGGCTGGGCCTCGGAGAACGGCGGCGCTCCCGCCGCGTCGTGCGGCCCAGCAGGAGCATCCATTTGTTCCTGCGGGGTCCACTCCCCGGCCAGGCCGGGGTGTTCCGCCAAAGTAGAGTCCTCACCCGCACGCTCTTCCATATGCTCCGGGGCTGATTCCGCGGCCATCGCTTCGTCGTGCATCGCGTCCGCTGTTGCTTCAGCTTCCGCAGCCTCATCCTCGTGCTCGTCATGCAGTGCATCCTGCAAATCTTCGAGCTCCGCCGCTTCGACGAACGGTTCGGCGGCGGTTTCTTCCACTTCCGGCAAATCTTCCGCCTCCGCCTGCGCTTCTTCGTGCTTGGCTTCGGCAAGTTGCTCGGCCAGTGCGTTTACCTCATCGTCGGAGAGGCTCGCGCCATTAGCAGGATGAGCTTCCGCGGCGTGTGCAATTTCGGGTTCGGGCTCCGGCTCGAGTGCCCGCTCTTGCCGAGGAAATTCCGGCTCAGCGATCTGTTGAGGATAGGCAATCGGCGCCGCGCCGAGGAATTCTTCAGCGGGGACGGCTGCGGCGAGGCTCGGCTCCTCGTGCTCCTCCATCACGGATTCTCTCGCCGACGAAGGAGCGTAGAGTGAATCGGGCAAGCCCGTAGGAGGTTTCAACGGGGGTTGCTCGCGCACAGAATCCCCTACAAAATCAGTCGATGTAACGGGCGGTTCAGCGTGGGGAGTAGACGCCGGTGCGGCAGCTTCGCCCGGGGGCGGAGCCGGAGCAGCCGGAATTCGATCCTTATATTTGGCGAGCGACTCGCCAGGGAGAATAATCGGCTCGTAACCGGCCGGGGGCGGTTCGTACGGCTGAGATTCACGCGGGCGCGAATCAAAGGGCCGCGGCGAAGCATACTTTGATGGCGGCAAATCACGGCCTGGCCGACGGTCGCGCCCGCCGCCCTGGCGTCCCCAACGGCGATTTTGTCCGCCGCGTCCGCCACGGTTGTTGTAGCCGCTACGTCCGCGGTCAGGTCTTTGCTCGTAGGGCCGCTGTGTTTGCTGAACCGGCGGAGCGGGCTGCGCGGCTGTGCTGGGGACAACGGGTGGGGGAGCGGTCTCGGCAGCCGGGGCGGCCTCGACTTTTTCCGGCGGGGTCGCAGTATAGCCCGCACCCTCAACGGAAGCGATTGGCGGCGCAGCGTCGACGGCCGGCTCAAGAACCACTCCACCGTCCGTGGTGGAGGGCGCAAACACCTCGGTGCCCGGTCGTGGCATCTTTTGGAACTTGGATTCGACTGGAGCGGCAACGTGGTCGTAGTCCTCGAGATGTTCCAGGAAATCGCTGACGTACAGGAAGGCGTCGCTATCGAGGCCGATATCCACAAAGGCCGACTGCATACCGGGGAGAACTCGTGTGACGCGGCCTTTGTAGAGGCTTCCGACTAAAGCAAATTCCTTTTCGCGTTCGATATAAATTTCACAAAGCTGTCCATCTTCCACAATAGCGACCCGGGTCTCGTGCGGGGTCGCCGATATCACAAGCTCCTTCGACATGAAAACTCCTCGGAGGGCATCGCCGCAATCCGGCTCGGCGCATAAAGGAGCGCTGCATCCCGCGCAGCGGGATCGCCGGGGAAGTTAACAATAGGGATCTTCCGTAGGGCATGCGATGCTAGCCTCACCACCAAAATTTCTTTCCAGCGGGCCGCTCGCTTCATTCACAGCGCGGCGCTGGCCGGAAAGCAATGCTACAAGCTCAGTTGACGAAACGCCGGATGCGGACGTTCATCACGAGCCCCAATGCCAAGAAGACAAACAGTGTGGCTGAGCCGCCGTAACTCATCAACGGCAGCGGAATTCCGGTGACCGGCATAAACCCGATCACCATGGCCACATTGACCAGTACATGGAAACCCAATACTGCCGCCACGCCCATGGTCAGAAACATCCCCGCGCGGTCGTGCGCGCGCTGGGCGTTCTGAACCAGGCGCAACAGCAGGAACATATACAACAGCAGCGCAACGAAAACTCCGGCGAATCCTAATTCTTCCGCGAGCGCCGCCAGGATAAAGTCCGAATACCGCACCGGCACAAAGCCTAATTGATTTTGGCTTCCGTTGCCAAGTCCTTTCCCCCAAAATCCACCGGACCCGACAGCGATTTTCGATTGCAGGATCTGGTAGCCCGCCCCCCGGGGATCCTCTTCCGGCCGAAGGAATGTTGTAACACGTTCCTTCTGGTAAGGCTTCATGGAATGCCAGCCCACCGGCAACATCAGAGCGGCCAGGGCCAGCAGTGCAAGCGCGTGCTTCCATTGCAGCCCGGCCAAGTATGCTCCCACAGCCACCAGCGGCACCAGCACTAAAGCGGTACCCAGGTCCGGCTGTAGCATGATCAATGCCAGCGGCAGGCCCACTACAGCGGCCGCCTTAAATAGATCCGCTAGTCCGAGCTGTTCCGTACGCACTTCCGCAAAGAAGCGCGCCATAACCACGATTATAATCAACTTGACGAGTTCCGACACCTGCAAAAAGCCCCCGAGAATCGGCAGCCACCTTCTGGCTCCAAAACGCGTGTGTCCCACGGCCAACACTGCGACGAGCGCCACCATCGCGAGCAAATACAACAGGGGAGCTTGATCCATGATGGTGTGGTAGTCCACCCGGGAAAGAAGCAGCATCAGGAAAGCGCCCAGCATGATCCAGTAAATCTGGTGCGTGTGCATTCCCGCGAGATGGCTTGCGTGTGTCGCGGACCAGATTTCCAGGACACCGATGCCGCAGATGCCAAAGGCTGTCGCGAGCAGCCACCAGTCATAGTCGCGGATACTTGCGCCCTCTTTCATGGCCTCACGATCCTGTTTGCATACTCAGAAATTTCATACAAAGTACCTGTCACGCTTTCACTGATTCAAATTGGGTGCGGTGCTCACCGGTTGCACCGGATGCGCATCGGGTTTGGGATTCCGCTGACCTTGGACCTGAGCCGTGGCGGGTTCAGGAGCCTGATCCTGAGGGATCTCGAAGCGCTGGTAATCGACCGTGTAGTTCTGGTTCTTCTGCCCGGTTCTCTTGTCGTAGTAGGCCTTGATGACGGCGCGCGCCACTGGGGCGGCCAGGTTTCCGTGCTCTCCGCCTTGCAACAAAACAGAGACGATGATTTCCGGATTGCGCCGCGGCGCATAGCCCACAAACCACCCGTTGTCTTTATTCTCCGAGGAGCGCCCCACGCGAGCCTTTCCCTCGTTGCTGATCACTTGAGCGCTGCCTGTTTTTCCGCAGAGTTCCACGCCCGTCAACTTGACCGATCCCGCCGTGCCGCCTTCGTTCACGACACCGTACATTCCCTGCGTCACTTTCTCGGTTGAATTTTCCTTCAGAGGAAAATCAACCTCTGGCACGGGCTGATTCGTCATCAGCAGGTGGGGCTGTTTGAATACGCCGCCCATGGCGATGCCGCCAATTGTGCGCGCCAGTTGCAGCGGAGTGGTGACCACGGCGCCCTGGCCGATCGCAACGGAGATCGTTTCACCCGCATACCACTTCTGGTGGTAGACGCGCTGTTTCCATTCCTCGGACGGTATAAAGCCTGTTTCTTCCGACGGCAAATCAATACCAGTCCTGCGCCCCAGGCCGAGTTGCGTGGCGTAATAGGAAATGCGATCGATGCCGAGTTCCTTTCCAACGTTATAGAAAAACACATCGCAAGAATGGACGATGGCTTTGTGCAATTCAACCTGGCCATGCCCCTTCTTATCCCAACAATGGAACGTGCGTCCGTAAAACGTTGCGTATCCCGGACAAAACACCGTGAAATTTTCAGGAATCACCTTGGATTCGAGCATCGCTGTCGCCATGATGATCTTGAAGACGGAGCCTGGCGCGAGTTGCGCCTGAATGGCCCTGTTCAGCAGAGGTTTGTCAGGGTCTTCGTTCAATTGCGCCCATTGGTCGCGTGAGATACTCACCGCGAAATCATTCGGATCGTACGCAGGACGGCTCACCATGGCGAGCACATCGCCGGTCCGCGGGTCCAGTACCACCGCGGCGCCTTTCTTGCCGCCGAGCGCCGTCTCGGCCGCGACCTGCAAATCGTAATCAATCGTCAATTTGATTGGCTTGCCTGGGATGGCGTCTTGCTGCTCCAACCGGCCCATTTCCTTGCCGATGCTGTTGACGATCACGCGCCGCAAGCCGTCGGTGCCCATCAGGATATCGTTGTACTGCCGCTCGAGGCCGGTTTTTCCGACGATGTCTCCGGGACGCAGTTTCATGTCAGAGGCTTCCACCTGTTCGGCGCTCACTTCGCCGACGTACCCGCTCGCGTGCGCCAGGAAGCTGTCGCGCGGATAGCGCCGGCGGTGGACCATGAGCATTTCGAGTACGGGAATGTCGGCGCGATGCGATTCAATGAACGCGATGTCGGAGGGACTCGCTTCCGGCTTGAGCACGATGGGTTGGAATTTCGGCATGGCCTTGGCCGCGTCGATCACTTGCTTCACATCGTCAAGCGTCATGCTCAGGCCGTCGGCGATCTGCGGGAGCAGCCGCTCCGCCTGCCCGGGAGCGTCGCGCAAGAGCAGCACGCTAAAGGACGGATAGTTATCCACCAGCACTCGGCCCTCGCGGTCGAGCATCGAGCCGCGGGGCGCTATAACAGGAATTGACCGGACGCGGTTGCGCTCGGCGAGTTGCGCGTAGCGATCTGAATCGATGATTTGCAGCTTCCAGAAACCGAACAGCAGAAGCGCAATCATCCCGACGATGACGTAGGAAGCGACGGCCAACCGTCCCTGCGGCATACGTTTATCATTTTGAAAAGAGACTGGCACATCGACTCCGCGCCGTTCATGGTAGCGCGCAAAACACTAAGGTCTGTCCATGCCTAACCATCATCCACACTAGCACTTGCACCATGGGTCCGCAAGGCGTCCCGCGCGTATCGGATAACAATATCTCGGCGGGCTCCCCCTCTGGATTCAGGGTAAACAAGTGGAGCCCACGCCCGATCCCGGCGGATCCGACGCCCCGGCCTGGCGGGGGCGTTCAGCGTAAAAGTAGAGCCAGCACCCGCCGTTCTAGAGGGAACTGGCGGTGGATTTCGGCGCGCGGGGGCGCGCGGGCCCCCGATCTGAGCGAATCACGACGGCCTGCGGAACCGGTCGAGAAGGGGAAATAGCGCGATCGCGATGAAGGCGTTGACCACCGAGGCAATCAGGATTGGGACGCTGATATAGGTCTCGTTATGCTCGGCGAGCAAGAGCTGGCTCGTTAGTGCGAACACGGCATGGTGGAACAAGTAAAATCCAAACGTCAAGAGGAAGCGGGCGATCGGATGCTCGACGTCAATGCGCGTGCCGATCGAGGAGCCGGCATATCCAACCAGCGTTTTTGCGATGCCGTAGAGCCCCAGGGGCGTGCGGCTCAAACTGTCCTGCAGAAGCCCGATCACCGTGCCGAGCAGCAAGCCGGATGACGGATTGCGCTTGCTGAGCGCGAAGTAGAGTGTGACCAGCAGAGGCAGTTCGAGGTAATTTGCCCTGCGGAAATGTGCGGGAAAGAACGCCTGTAATACCAGCGCCAGCACCACGACGGCCGGGACAACTCCGCCATAATACTTGTGCACTTCAATGTGGGGCTCGGGCCCAATATATATTTCAGTGCTTTCCATACTCTCTCGCTCAATATTCCCTGGAGCAGCTACCGCGCGCTTGCAGGAGTCCTGGCAGCCGGGGGAGGCGCCGCCGGGCTTGCTTCGGCTTCCTTCTTTAAGTCCAAATCCTGCCGAGTGAGCAGAACCAAAACCTCTTCCAGCCGATCGAGATGCGCGGCAGGTTTCAGCAGAATCTTCATGAACGGAGCTTTGCGGTCCGTCACCGCTTCCGCCACGGTGGCGACTGGCAAGTCCTTGGGGAAGATGCGGTCCTGGCCGGAAGTCAGCACCGCTTCGCCGGCCGAGACCTTCGAATCATTACTGACGTAGTCCATCGATAGGTCCGGTTTGCCTGACCCTCGTACCACCCCTTGCGTCCGCGTGTTGGCCAGTAGCGCGCCCACGCCGCTCTCCTTGTCACCCAGCAGCAATACCTGTGATATGTCCGGATAGACGGCCAGAATTTTCCCGACGACACCGTCCGGGGTGATGACCCCCATGTCGCGGCGAATGCCATCGCGGGAGCCTCGATCGATATTCACGACCTGGCTCCCCGAGTCCGGACTCCCTCCAATCACGCGTGCGGCCGCCATCGGGACGTCCGCATGGGCTTGGCGGAAATTCAGCATGGCGGCGAGGCGATCGGCTTCGCGAGCGGCGCCTTCCAATTCGGCATTGCGCACTTTCAACCGGTCCAGTTCAGAGCGCAGGGCCTCGTTGTCTTGTCTGGTGTTGCGCAGGCTGATGTAGTTGCCCCAGCCATGCTCGAGGTTGTAAATGGTCCAGGAACTGACGCGCTGCACCGGCGAAATCAGTTCCACGGCCCAGACGCGGATCAACCGCACTTGCCGCTCGCGCTTGATCTGCGCGGCGAGCAGAAAGACCTGCGCGACGACGACGGCGGCAAGCAGCGTCAAAGACTTGTGTCGTGAGGGGATCGCAATCATTGAAAAAGTGCCAGCTCTTTGAAATTTGCCGCCAATTCCTGCCGATCGTGACGCCTCCGGCGCGCGCCCTGAGAGCGGCCAGTGGATCCGGCCAACGGCCGGCACCGCGAAATGTCAAAAATCCCTTAGCGCGCTGCGGCTAATCAATCGACACCAGCCGCAGGAGCCGGAAATCGCTAAGCATCTTGCCCGTGCCGAGGACAACCGATGCCAGTGGATCGTCCGCGATCGAAACCGGCAAACCGGTTTCCTCACGGATGCGCTTGTCGAGATTCTTGAGCAGCGCGCCGCCGCCAGTGAGAACAATACCCCGGTCGCTGATGTCGGCCGAAAGCTCGGGTGGCGTGCGCTCGAGAGCGACGCGGCAGGCGTTGAGGATGGTCGCGACGCACTCGGAAAGCGCTTCGCGGATTTCGCTGTCATCAATCGTGACGGTTCGCGGCACGCCCTCGATCAGATTGCGGCCCTTGACTTCCATGGTGAGCGGCTTCTCCAGCGGATACGCCGACCCAATTTCCATCTTGATCTGCTCGGCGGTGCGCTCGCCCACCAGCAAATTGTATTTGCGCTTCAGATAGTGCATGACCGCTTCGTCCATTTCATTGCCCGCAACGCGCACGGACCGCGAATAGACGATGCCACTCATGGAAATTACGGCGATATCGGTGGTGCCTCCGCCGATGTCCACGACCATGTTGCCCGAAGGTTCCTCGATGGGCAGTCCCGCGCCGATCGCGGCGGCCATCGCCTGTTCAACCAGGTAGACCTCACTGGCGCGAGCGCGATACGCCGAGTCCTGCACCGCGCGCTTTTCCACCGGAGTGATTTCGCTGGGCACCCCTATGACGATGCGCGGATGGACGAGTACGCGCCGATTGTGCGCCTTCTGGATGAAGTAGGTGAGCATCTTTTCGGTTACTTTGAAATCGGCGATCACCCCGTCCTTCATCGGCTTGATGGCCACCACATTGCCCGGGGTGCGCCCCAGCATCTCCTTCGCTTCTTTCCCGACAGCCACGACCTCCCCGCTGTTCTTGTTGATCGCAACGATGGATGGCTCGTTCACAACGATGCCCTTGGTCTTTGCATAGACCAGCGTGTTGGCTGTACCCAGGTCAATCGCCAGGTCGGAAGAGAACAGGCTGAAGATCGAGCGAAGGTTGTATCCGTTCTTGTTCATGGTTCCCTCAGTTCCGGGCGGCTCCTGCGGCTTGCGGATGCCGCGTATTGGAGGGCGCAGCCCGGCTGGTCCGCCTCCTGAATGTATCGCCCCGGTTGCCCTGCTACGGAACTACAATTTCCACGCGCTTGATCGCTGTGCCGCCCCGGCGATTCTGTCCCGTGATGGCAATCGAATGGCTGCCGCGGCCCAACGATTGCGTAAAGTACTTAAACGCGCCGTCGGGGTGTATGTCCGCCACCGACTCACCGTTGATGATTAGCGCCGCGCCCGGCTCGGTGCGCCCGCTGATCTCCACTACGTTACCATGCAACTCGGTGTTGCCGATTTCCAGCAACATCTCCTGGCCCTTGCCTTGTGTCGCGAGCGTAAACTTGAACGTATCGCTGGCCGCGCTGACGTGTTTTAGCGCATCCGAGGCAATGACGTCCCAGAAATAATCGCCTGGGTCGAGGCCGGTAATATCCACCGAGGTTCCCGCCAGCTTTCGGTCCTCCACGATGCGCGAGAACATGGACGTCGTGCTGACGCGAATCTCGTAGCTGATGGCTTCCGGCGCCGGCTTCCATTCGAAATGCACCGGGGCGTGTTTCGGGTCAGGAACGATCAAGGGTTGCAGGTTTAGAGGCTCGGCCAGATCCGGCGGGGCAAGCACGTTGGTCTTCAGCACAGTTCCACCGGCCGGGGGCACGGTAACGCGCTCCCATCTCCCGATCTCGACATGCTGGCGGCCATCGGTTGTTGCCAACTCCGCCGTACCGGCGGACACGGTGATGTCTGACTGGTTGGTCCGCGGATCGCTGCGCACGGCGGCGCGGCTGTTCTGTTTGACGGATGCCACCGCATTCGAGAATGAAACTTCGGCTTTGGATTTGGGAGAATCCCATGTGCCCGTGGTCAAATCGACTGCACCCGAGCTGATGTGCATGGCGACGCGTGTTTCGCTATCACGCCCGACGGAGTTTTCCTCCACGGTCACCAGCGTATCGGCTTGCACAGTGTAGGTGGTGCCGTCCGCGAAGGTGACGCGCGCCGCGCCGTCCCCGCTGGTTTGAATCAAGTCACCCTTGTCGAGCGCCATTCGATAGTCAGCCGCGACCCACTGAACAGAATTCACTTTCTTGACTTGAACCCTGCCATCCAGATTCACAAACTTCGCTTGCTTTACAGACATCTCCGCGGCTGCTTTCGGGCCCCCACCCAAGGCATCGGAAATTTTGGCGGCCACGCCGCTGTAAGCTTCCGGATAAATCAAGTACAGCGTGGCCATAACGATCGCGAGAACCAGAAGCATGTAAATTGCCACAGTGCGGTAGGTAACAGTTTTCCAGTAGACCTCAACGGGGGAGATCTTTTGACGGTGGACAACTGGTAGCCTCTGGTTCTGCATTGGGCAAATGGCCGATTTTCAGCCGATTTTAAAATTTAACATAGCGGCTAGGCGCCGCATATCACGCAGGATGATGCAGTTTCCCGCAGCGCAATACTTACCCTGATTTCTCCCCAGGAGTGAACAAGGAGCAGGGATTGGGTTTTGGAAAAAGGCCGTTACCTCAACAATAGCCGGGGGTTAATACGAAGTTGCTGCCGAAAGTAGGGGCCACCGGATCGCCTCTTCCCGATTGAACGAAACGGAAATCCGCTCCTCCACGCACAAGACATCATACACCCTACGTCAGCTGAGGGATCATCCCTGGAAATTGGGGATGCAAGTTAGTCCGCAGGCGCGCCCGCGTGTGTGGTTTCAGCGACCGTGGAGCCCCCTAGACGTTTCGCAAGCCGGTCAAACGCGAGATACACCACAGGGGTCGTGAACAGAGTCAGCGCCTGGCTGAAAATCAAGCCTCCCACGATGGCGATTCCCAACGGACGGCGGAGTTCCGCGCCAGTTCCGCCGCCGAGCGCCAGCGGCAGGCCGCCCAGCATGGCCGCCATTGTCGTCATCAGGATCGGCCGGAAGCGCAGCAGGCACGCCTGGTAAATCGCATCGAGCGGACTCTTACCTTCCTTGCGCTCCGCCTCGAGCGCAAAGTCGATCATCATGATCGCGTTCTTCTGCACGATACCGATGAGCAGAATAATTCCTATCAGCGCGATCACGCTGAAATCGGTGCGGGTCATCAGCAAAGCCAGCAAAGCGCCTACCCCCGCCGAAGGCAGCGTCGACAGGATCGTGACCGGATGAATGTAACTTTCATAGAGCACGCCCAACACGATGTACACCGTCAGCAGTGCGGCCAGAACCAGGACCGGCTCGTTCGCGAGAGATGCCTGAAAGGCCTGAGCCGTTCCTTGGAAACCCGCATGAATGCTTGGCGGCAGATGAATATCCTGCTCCGCGGCCTTGATGGCATCCACGGCCTGCCCGAGTGAAACCCCTTCCGCCAGATTGAAAGAAAGCGTCACGACGGGGAATTGCCCCTGATGGTTCACAGCGATGGGAGCGGCCTCCGAAGAAAACTGTGTGAAGGCGCTCAGCGGAACCTGCGTGCCGTTGGACGAATGCACAAAAATCTGTTTCAGCGCATCGGGATTTTGCTGGAACGCCGGGTCCACTTCGAGGACGACATGGTACTGATTGAGTTGCGTGAAAATCGTGGATACCTGACGCTGGCCAAAGGCGTCGTACAAGGTGTCGTCGATCGTTTGCGGCAGAATCCCCAGACGCGATGCCGTATCGCGATCGATCGCAATCGTTGCCTGCAGCCCGCGATCCTGCTGGTCGCTTGCCACATCACGCAATTGGGGCAAAGCGGTCAGCTTTTCCACCAGCCTCGGAGCCCAATCCGAGAGTTGTTTTCCGTCCGCGTCTTCCATCGAGTATTGGAATTGCGTGCGGCTGATCCTGTCTTCCACGGTCAGATCCTGCACAGGCTGCATGTACAGGGTAATTCCTTTGACGACTCCCAGCCTGGTCTGAAGGCGGCGAATAATCGTAGGGGCGTCATCGGTCCGCTCCTCGCGTGACTTCAGGTTAATTTGTACGCGCCCGCTGTTGGGCAGCATGTTGGCGCCGTCAATACCGATGAACGAGGACAAGCTCACCACGTCCGGGTCCTGCAAGATGGCCCTGGCCAGAGTCTGCTGCCGCTCCGCCAGGGCCGGAAACGAAAGCGTCGCGGGTGCCTCCGAAACGCCCAAGATTACGCCCGTATCCTGCACCGGGAAAAAGCCCTTGGGGATGATCAGGAACAGAAAAATGGTGAGCGCCAGCGTTCCGAAGGTCGCCACCAGAGTGGCAGGCTGATGCTGCAACACAAATCGCAAAATCATCGAATAGCGGTCGATGATCCAATTGAGGGAATTTTCCGAGGCCCGGTAGAACCAGCTTTTTTCCGTTTCCTTTTGGTGGCGCAGAATCTTCGCGCACATCATCGGCGTAAGCGTCAAGGAAACCACCGCCGAAACCAATATCGTCACGCTGAGAGTGATGGCGAATTCCTGGAACAAACGGCCTACCACGTCCTGCATGAACAGCAGCGGTATCAGTACGGCGATCAGCGAAACCGTGAGCGAAAGAATCGTGAAGCCGATCTGTTCGGAGCCCTTCAGCGCCGCCTGCAAGGGAGCCTCGCCCTCTTCGATATATCGCGTGATGTTTTCGATCATCACAATCGCGTCGTCAACGACGAACCCGGTTGAAATGGTCAGCGCCATCAGCGACAAGTTATCCAGGCTATAGCCCAGCAGGTACATCACGCCGAACGTGCCCACCAGCGAAAGCGGCACGGCCACGCTGGGGATGGAGGTTGCGGCCGCGCTGCGCAGGAACAGGAAAATAACCATGACGACGAGCGCGACCGTCAACATCAGTTCGAACTGGACATCCTTTACCGACGCGCGGATCGTGGTGGTCCGGTCGGTCAAAATCGAAACCTGGACCGAGGAGGGCAGCGACGCTTTCAATTGCGGCAGCAGGTTTTGAATCCGATCCACCACGCTGATGATGTTCGCGCCGGGTTGCCGCTGGATATTGACGATCACGGCAGGCTTGTCGTTTTCCCAGGCGGCCTGTTTCATATTTTCCGCGCCATCCACGACGTTGGCCACGTCCATGATTCGCACCGGCGCGCCGTTTTTGTAGGCGATGACGATCGGTTTATAGGCGTCGCTGGTGAGCAACTGGTCGTTCGCCCAAATTGTAAACGCCTGGCGCGGTCCATCCAGATTGCCCTTGGCCTGATTCACATTTGCCTGCGACAGTGCGGTGCGCAAGTCTTCAAGGCTCAGCCCATACGAGGCCAGCGCCGTCGGATTGGCCTGGATGCGAACGGCTGGCTTCTGACCGCCGCTGATGCTCACCAGACCCACGCCAGGCAATTGCGAAATCTTCTGCGATAGTACGGTGTCCGCGAGATCTTCCAATTTCATCAGAGGCAAAGTGTCGGATGACAACGCGAGTGTAAGGACAGGCGTATCCGCCGGGTTCGTCTTGCTGTAAATCGGCGGATTCGGAAGATTGGCGGGCAGAAATGTCGTCGCAGCGTTGATGGCGGCCTGGACTTGCTGCTCCGCGACGTCGATATTGAGGTCCAGCACAAATTGGAGCGTGATCAGCGACGCCCCGAACGAACTGGTGGACGTCATCTGGTTCAGGCCCGGAACCTGGCCGAATTGCCGTTCCAGCGGCGTTGTCACCGAGGAGGCCATCACGGTAGGGCTTGCTCCAGGGTAAAACGTGAGAACCTGAATCGTGGGATAGTCCACCTGAGGCAAAGCCGAAACCGGAAGCTGCCGGTAGGCTGCTGCGCCCGCCAACAGAATTCCCGCCATAAGCAACGAAGTGGCCACCGGACGGAGAATAAATGGCTTGGACGGATTCATTAGTTCTGTTTCGCAGCGTCTCGATGCCTGTTGAACCCCTGCGCTCCGGCAACTCCGCCCGATTTCGAATCTCCTCCGGGTGTCCCGCCTCCATTCGGCCGGCTTTTCTGGGCAAAAGCCCGGTCGGGCCTGGAAGCACTATCAGGTCTCCCGGGGCCACCACCGTTGCTCGGACCGCCGGTCGCGACCTCGTGGGCCTCCACCTTCGCACCCGACTGGAGCCTGTCCTGCCCATCGACCACAACCTGATCCCCTTCAGCGACGCCGCTGGCGATCAACGAGATGTTGCCTTGCGTCATGTCCACCTTCACTGGTTGCAAGTTCGCAGAGCCATTCTTGACGGTGTACACATAGGTGCCCTGCGTGCCTCGCTGGACGGCTGCCAGGGGAATCACGATTGCATTCTTGCGAATCGTTAGCATCAGGCGGACGTTGATGAACTGGTTCGGCCAGAGGGAGAGATCGCGATTGTCGAATACGGATTTGAACCGGACTGTGCCGGTGGTGGGATCGATTTGATTGTCGATGGTGACCAGCCTGCCCGTCGCGAGTTTTGTTTGGTCGTCACGGCTAAATGCTTCGACCGCCAACTCTTCGTGATTCATGTGCTGGATCACTTCCTGAAGGCTGTCTTCCGGGAGTGTAAACATGGCGGCTATGGGCTGGACCTGCGTAATGACGACGAGTCCGTTTGGATCCGTTGCGCGAATCATGTTGCCCTGATCGACGAGCCGCAAACCAACACGTCCACTCAAGGGCGCCGTAATCCTGCAATAGACCAGTTGCAGTTTTTCGTTGTCAATCTGCGCCTGATCGGCGCGGACAGCTCCCTCGAGTTGTCCTACGGTTGCGTTCAGCGTATCCACCTGCTGCTGGGCGACAACGCCCTCTTTGTGCAGTTGGTCGTACCGTGCATAGTCGACTCGGGCGTTGTTGAGCTGGGCCTGGTCTCGGGCCAACTGTCCGTCCATTTGCTCCAGAGCCACCTGGAAGGGCCGGGGATCGATTTCCGCGAGGAGATCGCCTTCACGCACAAACTGGCCCTCCTTGAAATAAACTTTCTGGAGTTGCCCGTCGACTCGGCTCTTTATGGTGACAGTGTTGAAGGGAGTTACCGACCCGAGGCCCGAGAGGTAGTACGGAACATTTTCCTTAAGAGCGGGCGCAATTGCGACTGACACGGCTCCGCCCGAAGCTCCTCTGCCACCACCCGGCGCCGGCGCCACCTTGTTTTCCGCCAAAGCGCGTGACCGGTAGTAGTAATACCCTCCGCTCGCGAGAACCACGATTATGAGAAGCCATAGCCATCCCCGATTTCGCGGAGGACCACCTCCTTCCGCTTGGGGGCGGAATTGTGATGGAGCTTGCAGCGCTTTATCCTGTCCGGTGTCCGAAATGGGCATGACCGTCCTGTGAGTTCAAATCGTCAGAATGAGTCCCGTTATGTGGACGTGCCCGCCAAATGCCAGGTTACGCCTCATCCTTGCCTGCTCGGATTCAAAACCGATTTTCAAGGCCGGGTATTACCACCACAACCCCGGCAGGAGCCAAACTAGAAATATACAGTAAGCGGAATCAATGTTGCCTAGGAATCTCGGGTCGTAGTCCGAAGGCCATCCCAGCATGGATTCGGAGCTTATCGTCTAGGCATATATGCTCCATGTTATCGGTTTTCCAGGGATTCACCCAAAGGGGACAGAGGTGCCGCGACTTCCAAGATAAAATTTTGCCCTTATCCGGCATCGCGCTTCCACCGCAGCAAGCTCGTGGAATCCTCGGTACGCTGCCCAACATAAGAAGAATCAGCGGGTTAGCCGTCCTATAGGCTTCGGGCCTGCGATTGCTTTTACGTCCGGCGGCAGCTTCGCCGTGATGTCGTACAGATGTATTCGTGAACCCTCCTTTAATCAGAGTTGGG
>Ga0099830_10000766_pt1 | contig 15219 bp, 8 predicted proteins | sample CZO8metaG_4_FD_79337 | JGI IMG/M metagenome (GOLD analysis project Ga0099830, IMG submission 79337) | Vadose zone soil microbial communities from the Eel River Critical Zone Observatory, Northern California, USA - CZOApr15con2H3.8 metaG | ecosystem: Environmental > Terrestrial > Soil > Vadose...
CGACAGAAATGGCCTGGCCTGGCGACCTGCGGTCATCGGTGGCGGCGAAACGCAGGCCACCCGTGACGCCATCAGCCCTGCCCAGCACGGTCAACAGGAGGTCCGGCCAAAGTGGCAGCGAGTATGCCCATTCCTCTTGCTGATATTCCTCGGAAGACGGATGCGTTCGCCGGCGCTGCGGCTTCCCCAGGAGACGAACGTACGTTGCCATGGGATGGCCGATAGTCTCCAAACCTTCCTTCTTCGCCCAGATCCGTGCCGCCTCGATATCGCCACGCGCGGCCCCGAGAACGCCGAGACCGCGGGCGACGAGTGCAGAAGCCCTCATCTGGGACACCAAGTAGACCTGCATCAAGTGCGCAGTATCGTGCCGCATGGCCATTCACTGAATATTGCTCACAACGACGTTGAGGCCAACGACGGTGACATCCGCAAAGGTCTTGACGACATTCCCGCTCTGATTCACGACCAGCACCGGCATGCCTCGACCCGGCATCACGCCCGCGATAATGACGTTAGATTCCTGGGCAATGATCGCCGCTCGCAACCCCAACGCCTCGACGGCTGCATTGACGGCCTCGACAGCACCGCGCTGCGACAATGAAAGTCTCGAGACCTGCTCGGCAATGGTGTTCATCTTTCCCGCAGTCTGTCCAGCGAGGGCATCTCCGATCCTAGTGCCGAGAGCTCGCGCCACGGAGAGAGCGTTTTCGCGAAGCAGTCCCAACGACCCAGCTGTTCCCCCGCCCAGACCAAGAGCTGTGGCACCCGCGCTGCCGATCTCTGCGCCGGTGGCGAGCCAAGTGCCCGCGCTAAGCGCCCCCCCTGCGGCGGCGGTCGCGACAAAACTAGTTCCGGCGCCCAGGGTCAAGCCGATGGCGCCACCGATAGCGGCGTCCTTCAAGACCGTCGCCATGCTGAAGCCGGTGTCGCTGTGCATCGAAGTGTAGGCGCCGTAGATGCCGCCGCCCACGGCGCCGACGATTCCCGTGACGACTAGGAACGGCATGTGGCCGTCGGGATCGGTGTACTTGTAAGGATTGTCGAATCCAAAGGCGTAACGGTTGAAGCCGATGTTCTGTTGCGACCCATACGGATGCGTGTCGGCGCTGACGAAGCGGCCGATCTCCGGCCAGTAGTAGCGCGCGCCGAAGTCGGAGAACCCCGTGCCGGGATCGCGCACTCGGCCATCGAATTGACGGACACCCTGCGCAGCGGGGGGCTGCCACTGCTCGCCCCAGGGCTTGTAGTCGAGGCGTGCGACGACCACACCCGTCGTGTCGGTGCGGGCGAGGACGCTTCCCTTGATGTCGGTATGGAACCACTGCCGCTCACTGCACGGCGGGGTGTTGCTGGTGATGCAGCCGTGCATCGCGATGAGCTTGCCCGCGAGATAGATGTAATCGCGGAGCTTGACGCCCGCGCCATTGGTCTCGGAGATCAGCTTGCCCGTCGGATCGTAATGGTACAGGACCGTGCCGCTGGAGTCGGTCTTCTGCACTCGCCGACCGAGACCGTCGTAGAAGTACCTCGCGCCGTCCGACGATGAGGCGAGGTGATTCGAACCGTCCCAGGTGAACTGCATGGGCCTCGGCCGCACGCCGGTCGCTGCTGCGCTCAGCCGGTTGTTTCCGTCGTAGGTGTAGGTAACGTTGACGAGATTGTCCGAATTGAACGTTCGATTGCCGAGCACGTCGTAATCGTACGTTCCCGTTCCCCACATCGAGGGCGCGGTCGCCGTGAGGAGGCGGCCCAGCGCGTCGTACGTCATCGTCCGCGAGGCGCCGGCGACCGCCAGGTTATCGAAGCTCTTGACGTTGTTTGCGCCGTCGTAGCTGTTGTAGCGCAGGTCGATGACGCCGGTGGCGGTGATGGCCTTGGCACGCGCGCGGTCGTCGAAGGTCGAGGTGGTGGACAGCCCGTTCCCAAAGATCATGGACTTCGGCTGGCCGGACGGGTGGTACTGCACGCTCGAGACGATCGAGCCGGTGCCGATGCTGATGCTGGTGACCCGGTTGGCAGTATCGCAGCCCTGCGTCACGACCGTGCCGGTCGGGTAGGTCAGCGAATCCATGCAGCCGTTCGAATCGTAACGCGGTGTGGTGATGAACGTGAGCCCGTTCACGACCCACTTCATCTGGGTGGCCCGATTGACGTCGTCGAAGGTGTTGGTCAGCGCCCCCTTCGTCGCGTTGGGAAACGACGTGGATCTCGAGCTGTACGCCATGCTGTTCAAGCGATTGAGCTGCGGCTCGTAAGTATACGTCGTGACGATGCCGCGCGCGTCGGTGCGCGTCACCGGCTGGCCGGCCGCGTTCCGCGTATAGGTGAGCGATGGCTGCGTGCCAACGGACGACTCGCGGCTCTTCTCCGTTAGCAGGAACTGATTTGTGGAGGAATACGTATAGGTCTCATTTCCCTTGGCATCCGGGGCGGTGACGGTGTTGAGGTCGCCGTGAGGCGAATAGGCGTATTGCCAGAGCTTGGCGTTCGCGTCGGTGACCCAGCCCGTCGTGAGCAGGCAGGCGGAGACCGCATTCAAGCTCGCGTTGACAGCGGGCATGAAGCGCAAGTCGAGCCCAGTCCCAGCGGTTCCGCGGCGGATGACCAGGATGTAGAACAGGAAGGCCAGGGCGCTCACCGAGACCACGGCGTTGAAGACGTAGAAGGTCCGGTCTGACGTCGGCTGTGAGCTCGTGGTGGCTTCCATGCCCGGCTCATACCACGTCGGTGCGGACGCGCTTCCTCGGACGCGAGGCTCTGCCGGCAGCAGAGCGGCTCCTCTTGCAATCCGACGCGGACGCCATGGGCCAGGCAGCGGGACGCGGCCAGCGTACCGTAGCCCGATGCCGAGGGCCGGTGCGTGCGCGGAGGGGCGGGCCTTGACTTCCCGGTGGCGGGAGCGCATGCGGCCGTCAGACCGGCGTGTTTCGCGCCGGGCTGAACTCGAGGGGGCACTCCAATGCAACGATTCCTGCGCATCGCCTCGGTGGTCGTGGCCCTCGGCGTGGCCGCGTCCGCCGCGCGCGCCGACGAACGGGACCGCAACGAGCGCAATCCATGCGAGAGCCTCACGCCGGCCGCCGCCGGTGGCCCGGTGCCGCACGATGACGAGCGGCTCGTGGTCCGGTGGCTCGGGACCACCAATTACGAGCTCTCCTTTCGGAACCAGGTGATCCTGCTCGACACCTACTACGACCGCGGCCCGCGCAACCGGCCCATCGGCCTGATGCCGGACCAGGTGACGCGCGCGGACGCGATCTTCCTGGGCCACGGCCACTTCGACCACATGAGCGACGCGTCCTTCATCGCCTCCAAGCTCGGGATCCGCGCGATCGGCGGCCCGCCGACGTTCGACAAGCTGCTCGCGCAGGGCCTTCCCCAAGGCCAGGCGGTGCGCGTCACCGGCACGGGCGGCGAGCTCTTCCGATTCCGCGGCTTCACCGTCGAGCCGGTGCTCGCGCACCACAGCGTGCTGTCGGGCGCGGTGATCGGCGCGTTCACCACGGCCATCCAGACGGAGCTGGGGACGCCGACGGCAGAGGAGGCCGCCGCCGAGGCGGTCGTGCGCGCACGCGGCTCGTCGAGCCCGCTCATCATCACCATCGGGACCATCGCGTACCTCTTCACCTTCGACAGCGGCTTCCGGCTCATCTGGCTGGACAGCGCGGGGCCCATCACGGACCAGGAGATCGCGCTCATGAAGCGCATCGGCCACACCGACGTGGCCATCGTCGCGTACGTCGGCCATTACGTGCAGGAGACGCAGATCCCGGTCACAATGGCGCTCGCGCAGCTCTTCAACCCGCGCTTCTACTTGCCCGGGCACCACGACGAGATCCGCGACATCTTCCTCGACCTGGGCCTCGAGCCGCTTTTCCTCACGATGCGCGACGAGACGAACATCAAGCCCATCTCGCTGCTCTACCGCGGGGCTGTATGCTTCAACGTGAAGTCGGGCAAGCTGGTCCAGAGCGAGGACTGAGCACTGCCGCGCGCAGCTCGGAGTCGACCGTGCCCGCCAGGACGCCACATGAAGCACCGGACGGGCGTCATCCCCGTGAGTGCCGCTTTGCCGCGCAGGCGGCGATCGCACATAGGTGCGACGTTCCGCTCCAAACTCTCGCAAGGCCGGCCCTTCTGGCGGGCCTTCGCACCCGCGGCGGCCGGCATTGCGGCCTTCCCCAGCGGCCGCAGCTCCGGCGCGGGGCCGCACTGCCGCTCGTAAAGGCGAAGCTCGCCGACCCGAGGGCAGGGTACTCATCGCCGACGGATACGGAGGGGGCCGACCCCAGCGTCCCTGACCTGAACCCCTCTTCTGGCCAGCGCTTGGCGTGACTCCTAAGCAGTTTTGTGGATCGCAAATTCATTCGGTGTCAAGTTAGCAAGCGACGCGTGTGGCCTGACTTCGTTGTCCTCCAGCTTTCGATCTTGCTCCTCGTATCGGCGAGGCTGACGAACCAGCTCTGGTTCAAGCACTCGTCGCGGATCCTCCCATTGAAGCTCTCCACGTACGCGTTCTCGATCGGCTTCCCGGGCCGGATGAACTGCAGCTGGAGGCCGTGCCGGTGCTGTCGTTGGCCAAAACTCGATCGTAAGAGTGGACGAGGCGTCAGCGGGGCGGCGAACCTGAGGAGCAATGTCCATCGTACTCGCTCTGTTGGGTGCCCTGCGCGCAGCGCTGAGGAGCCACGCCGACCTCGCACTCTAGGCGAGCACTGCCAGCAGATCGCCCGCCTGCACCGCCGCATTGGGCGCGGCGAGTAGCTCCGCCACCGAGGCGGCCCGCGGCGCGCGCACCACCGTCTCCATCTTCATCGCCTCGAGCGTGAGCAAGGGCGCGCCCGCCTCGACCTTGTCGCCCTGCTTTACGTGCACCGCGATCACCATGCCCGGCATCGAGGCGCCGACGTGCTTGTCGTTGCCGCGTTCGGCCTTGCGCCGCTCCGGTGCCAGAGCGGCGCGCGAGCGGTCGCGCACTAAGACCTGTCGCCCGTGGCCGTTCAGCTCGAAGTAGACGGTGCGCATCCCGTCCTCATTGGCGTCGCCCACCGCCGAGAGCGAGATGACCAGCGTCTTGCCGGGCTCGAGCTCGACCCACCTCTCCTGGCCGATCTCCATCCCGAAGAAATAGCTTGGCGTATCGAGGATGGAGACATCCTCGTACTTGGCGAGTTGCGACCAGAAGTCGTCGAGCACGCGCGGGTAGAGCGCAGCGCTCACCGCCTCGTGGCGCGCGATTGGGCGGCCGTGCTTCTTCGACAGATCGGCGGCGAGCTTGTCGAGGTCGATGGGCTTGAGACCCTCGCTGGGGCGCCCGTGCAACACGGGCAGGCCCTTCAAGATGGCCGCGCGAAGGTCCTCGGGGAACCCGCCCGGTGGCTTGCCCAAATAGCCCTGGAAATAGCCAGTCACGCTCGAGGGGAAATCGAGCCGGTGCGCCTCGCGCAAGACCTTGGCGCGCGTCGCGGTTACTGTGCCCTCGAAGGTGGGCTCGCTCTTGAGCAGATCGTTCTTGAGCAGGAAGATGGCGAAGTCGCTCACCATCTTGCTGCTCGGCGTGACCTTAGGGATGTCGCCGCAGAGTTGGTTCACCACTGCGAAGGCGGTCTTCACGTCGTTCCAGCGGTCGAGGAGGCCCATTTCGGCGACTTGCGGTCTCAGATTCGAATATTGGCCGCCGGGGATCTCGTGGAAATAGACCTCGGTGGTACTGCTTTTCAATCCGCACTCGAACGGGCTGTACTGGTCACGGACGTCGTCCCAGTAATCGACCAGCGGCTGGAGTTGCTTGTTCGCCATGCCGGTGTCGCGCCGGTGTTCGCGCAGGGCGGCGATGAGCGCATTCAGCGAGGGCTGGCTGGTCAAGCCCGCCATCGAGGCGAAGGCGCCGTCCACGATGTGTACGCCGTGCTCGATGGCGACGAGCAGCGCGGCGACGCCGTTGCCGCTGGTGTCGTGCATGTGCAGGTGAATCGGGATGCGCACGGTCTGCAATAGCGCGTCGACCAGCATTCCGGCGGCGCGTGGGCGCAAGAGGCCCGCCATGTCCTTGATGCAGAGGAAATGCGCGCCCATGTCCTCGATGCGGCGCGCGAGATCGGTGTAGTAGCCGAGCCCGTATTTCGGCCGGTGCGGGTTGGCGACGTCGCCCGTGTAGCAGATGGCCACCTCGGCGACCCTGCCTGTGGTCTGGATGCGGCGGACCGAGACCTCCATGTGCTCGACGTCGTTCAAGGAATCGAAGACACGGAAGACGTCCACGCCGGCCTGCGCCGCCTCGTCGATGAACGCCTCGACGACGTTGTCCGGATAGGAGGTATATCCGACGGCATTTGCGCCGCGCAGGAGCATCTGCAGCAGGAGATTCGGCACGGCGGCCTTGAGCTTGCGCAGCCGCGTCCACGGGTCTTCATTCAAGAAACGATATGCCGTATCGAAGGTGGCGCCGCCCCAGCACTCGAGGGAGAAGAGCTGCGACGCGAGGTGCGCGGTGAGCGGCGCGACGGCCAGGATGTCGTACGAGCGCATGCGCGTAGCGAGCAGGCTCTGATGCGCGTCGCGCATGGTGGTGTCGGTCACGAGGGGCCGGCCCTGCTCCAGGACCCACTCCGCAAGGCCGCGCGGCCCGCGCTCGGCGAGGATCTGCGCGGTGCCCGAAGGCGGCGGTCCGGGCGGCGTGGGCGGCAGGCGCGGCTCGACGAACGCCGTGGGCGAGCGCCGCTGGTCCTTCTTGATGGTCGGGTGCCCGTTGACGATTACCTCGGCGAGGTAGTGCAGGAGCTTGGTCGCGCGGTCGCGCCGCGCCTGAAGCTGGAACAGCTCCGGCGTCTCGTCGATGAAGCGCGTGGTCGTCTTGCCGGAGAGAAACACGGGGTGCTGCAGCACGTTCTCGAGGAACGCGAGGTTCGTCTTCACGCCGCGGATGCGGAACTCGCGCAGCGCGCGCTGCTCCTTTATCACCGCGCGCTCGAAGGTGTCGGCGAAGGCGATCACCTTGACCAGCATCGAGTCGTAGTGGGGCGAGATGTAGGCGCCGGTATATCCATTGCCCGCGTCGAGGCGGATGCCGAACCCGAAGCCCGCGCGCCAGGTGTGGATGATGCCGGTGTCGGGGAGGAAGTCGTTGAGCGGATCCTCGGTGGTCACCCGGCACTGCACGGCGAAGCCGCGCGGCTGGATGGACTCCTGCGATGGGATGCGGATCTCGTCGGAGCTCAAGGCGCAGCCCTCGGTGATGCGGAGCTGCGCCTGTACCAGATCGATGCCGGTGATCTGCTCGGTCACCGTGTGCTCGACCTGCAGTCGCGCGTTTACCTCGATGAAGTAGTGGCGGTCGCCCTTGACGAGGAACTCGACGGTGCCGGCGCTGGTGTAGCCCGAGGCGCGCGCGACCCGCAGCGCGTCCGCGCAGATGCGGTCGCGCTGCGCCGGCGCGAGGTTGGGCGCGGGCGCGATCTCGATGATCTTCTGGTGCCGCCGCTGCACCGAGCAGTCGCGCTCGTGAAGGTGGACGATGTTCCCGTGCAGGTCGCCGAGGATCTGTACCTCGATGTGGCGCACCTTCTCGAGGAACTTCTCCAGGAAGACTACTTCGCTGCCGAAGGCGCTCTTCGACTCGGAGCGCGCCTGCGCGAGCGCCTCCTCCAGTTTCGCGGGCTCGCGTACGACGCGCATGCCGCGCCCGCCGCCACCGTGCGCGGCCTTGACCAGGATGGGCGCGTGGTCGGCGAAGAACTTCCGCGCGCAGTCGAGCGAGTCCGGCCCCGACAGCTCGATGCCCGGCACGACCGGCACGCCCGCATGCACGGCGAGCTGCTTCGCCTGGAGCTTGTCGCCCATCAGGGCGACGACGCCCGCGGTGGGTCCGACGAAGCGGACGCGGCGCTCCTCGCAGGCGCGGGCGAAGGCGGGGTTCTCGGAGAGGAATCCGTACCCGGGGTGGATTGCGTCCACGCCGGCACGCTGGGCCACGTCGAGGATCTCGTCGATGCCGAGGTACGCGTCCACCGGCCGCTTGCCCTTGCCGACCAGGTACGCCTCGTCCGCCTTGTGGCGGTGCTCGTGGACACGATCCTCCTCGCTGTAGATGGCGACAGTGCGGATGCCGAGCTCGTTGCAGGCGCGGAAGATGCGGATCGCGATCTCGCCGCGGTTCGCGCACAACACCTTCTTCAGACGCTGGATGGCCATGGGTGCGCGGGAGAGTAGAACAACCGTTGCCCCGCATCGAGCGCACGATCGCCAGCCGCTGGGAATGGGGCTGGCAGTGACGGGGACGAGCGTGAACGCGACCAGGAAGCTATTTGCTAGTGTCCAGTGGCCACATGGACCGGCTTCCCGCGCACGGCCGCTGCAGGCCGGGCGGCGATCGAGGCGGCAGATGAAGCGGCCCCTGGAGGCGCGCGCCTCCGCCGCGTGAGCACATCGGTTGCGGGGGGTCGGGCCGCTCGTCGTCAGCGCAACGAACGCGTCGATGCCGCCGCCAGCTTCGCCGGCTGGTCGTCCATCATGAAGGCTGCGGCGCCCTCAGGCCGTGCAAGCAGACGGACCGACCTGTCGGACGTCACTTTCCGCTGCGCAGACCGAGCACCAGCGGGGTTCGCGCGTTCGGTTCGAAACCCAGGCGCGATACAGTGCGCGCGCCGGCTCGTGCCCCGGATCGACCTCCAGCTCGACCGCGCGCACGTCGGCGGCACGGCCATAGGCGAGGAGGCGGTCGAGCAGCGCTCGTGCCGCCGCGCCTCGGGCACCGCGTACAGCTCCTCGATGAAGAGCACCGCGCCGCCCTACTCAACGCTGGCGATTCGGTTGGCGAGGCAGGCGCCACAACGCGCGGCCCCTCCATTGCACCAGAAGCGGTGCGCCATTCGCGAGCGCCACCTCCACCCCGCGCAGGACGCTCGCGTGTCCGTGGAACGCCCGTGCTCGCCGAGTTGCGCCGCGTCGACCTCCGCGGCGGCACATCTACTTCCGGCATCCCGGCGTGCCGGTGAAGAACGACGTCAAGAAACGCCTCGGGCCTGGCCTCGACGTACGCGGCGACGGCAGCTTCGTCGTCGCGCCGCCTTCGCTGCACAAGAATGGCAGTCGCTACGAGTGGCTGCCGGGCTCGGCGCCGTGGGAGCGCGAACTCGCCGAGTTACCCGCGTGGCTGCTTGCCAAGCTGAGCGAGAAGGAGCGGGTGGCGCCGCCATTGAGGCAGTGCGTTCGCAGCGCGGGCAGCACCCGCGAGCGTCGCTATGCCGAGGGCGCACTCGAGCAGGCATGTGCTGCCGTGGCCTCGACGCCCGAGGGCGCGCGCAACGAGACGCTCAACCGGGAGGCCTTCGGCATCGGGCAACTCGTCGGCGCCAGCCTTCTCTCGCGCACCGAGCCGCCAAGCGGCTTGCTGAAGCCGGCGCCGAGGATCCAGACGATGCCCACGGGGGTGTACTATCAAGAAGCGGCCGTGCGCGCGCGGCGCGCCGCAGCGGCAGCGACCACCCGGAGGAACGGGCGGGAGCGGATCCATCTCGCGCAGGATAGCGATGGGGCCGATAGGACGAGCACGGGGAAGGCCAGATAGCTGGCCGCTCCTATTCCCGGCTGCTTCCCTGCAGGGCTGTCGGTGTGCTCTTCTGCTTCTCGCTCGGGTCAACCGGGGGGCCGGCCACGAAGCGAGCCCCAACCGGGCGGGCGACGTGGTAGACGCACCCGGGGCATCGCTGCTGGTCAGGGCGATTTGCGGGAGCCGGGGCTAGAAGGGAAACTCGTCGCCCTGGGCGCGCAGCGCCGTGACCGCGGCCAGATTGACGATGTCCGGAACGCTCGACCCCGTCTGCAGCACGTTCACCGGCTTGTTCATCCCCAAGAGCACCGGACCGATAACCTCCGCCGACCCCAGCCGCCACAGCAGCTTGTAGCCGATGTTCGCGGCATCGAGGCTCGGGAACACGAACACGTTGGCGTCGTCGGTGAGCCGGCAAAAGGGGAAGCTCTCACGACGCACCTCATCCACCGCGGCCGTGTCCACCTCCATCTCGCCGTCCACCTCGAGGTCCGGCCGCCGGGCCCGGATGAGCTCCACCGCCTGCCGGACCTTCGCTGGGCTCGCTCCTGCGGCGCTGCCGAAGTTCGAGTAGCTGAGCATCGCCACCCGCGGCTGCACGTCGAAGTAGCGCGCGAGGTCCGCGGTGTGGATAGCGACCTCCGCCAGGTCCTCCGCCGTCGGGTCCACGATCACCGTGCAGTCGGCGAAGAACTTGAAGTCGTTCTTGAAGACGACGATGTAGACGCCCCCCGCCCGCCGGGACTCCCTGGTGCGAATGATCTCCAGGGGGGCGTGGATCGCTTCCGGGTAGCTGGTGGTGAGGCCGGTGACCATCCCGTCCGCCGCCCCCTCGCGAACCATCATCGCCGCGAAGTAATCGCGCGAACGCATGCGCCTGCGCGCCTCGGCCGCCGACACGCCGCGCCGCTGCCGCATCTCCCAGTAGCGCGCGACATATTGCTCGAAGCGCTCGCTCGCTTCCGGATCGATCACAGGCACGTTCTTCAGCTCTCCCAGCCGGTACTCCTCGATGAGGCGCTGGATGGGAGCGGCGTCGCCCAACAGGATTGGCTCGCAGATTCCCTCCTCCTTCAGGATCTGCACGGCCTGGAGGATCTTCAGCTGGTTGCCCTCCGGGAAGACGATGCGCGCCACCCGCTTGCGCGCCTTGGCGTAGACAACGCTCATCACCGAGTGGCTGCGGCTCTGCATCTTCCGCAGCCGCTCGCGGTACTCGTCGAAGTCGAGGGAGATGCGCGCCACTCCCCCGTCGATCGCCGCCTTGGCCACTGCCGGCGCCACCCACAGTAGTACCCGCGGGTCGAAGGGCTTGGGGATGATGTAGTCGGGCCCGAAGATGAACTTCTCGCCGCCGTAGGCCCGCGTGACCGAGTCGGGGACCTCCTGTTGGGCCAGCGTCGCCAGCGCCTTCGCTGCGGCGAGCTTCATTTCCTCGGTGATCCCTTTGGCCCGGACGTCCAGTGCGCCCCGGAAGATGAAGGGGAAGCCGAGGACGTTGTTGACTTGGTTCGGGTAGTCGGACCGCCCGGTGGCCATGATCACGTCGTCGCGCGCTTGCTTCGCCTCGGGGTAGCTGATCTCGGGGTCGGGGTTGGCGAGGGCGAAGACGATGGGGTTCTTGGCCATCGACTGGACCATCCGCTGGGTGACCAGCCCCTTGGCGGAGCAGCCGAGGAAGACGTCGGCGCCTTCCATCGCGTCCGCCAGGGTCCGGCAGCGCGTGTCGGCGGCGAAGCCCTCCTTCCAGGGGTTCATCCCATCGGCGCGGCCCTGGTAGAGCACCCCCTTGGTGTCGACGAGCAGGACGTTCTCGCGCTTCACTCCCAAGGAGAGATAGAACTTCGCGCACGCCAGCGCCGACGCCCCTGCGCCGGAGATGACGATGCGGACTTTGTCGATGCGCTTGCCGGCGACCTCGAGCCCATTGAGCAGCGCGGCTCCACTGATGATGGCCGTGCCGTGCTGGTCGTCGTGAAAGACGGGGATCTGCATCTCCCGCCGCAGGCGTTCCTCGATGACGAAGCAGTCCGGGGCCTTGACGTCCTCGAGGTTGATGCCGCCGAAGGTGGGCTCCAGCGCCTTCACGCTGGCGCAGAACGTGTCGACGTCGTTGGCGGCCAGCTCGATGTCGTAGACATCGATATCGGCAAATTTCTTGAAGAGGACGCCCTTGCCTTCCATGACCGGCTTGGCGGCGTAGGGGCCGATGTCGCCCAGGCCAAGCACGGCAGTCCCGTTGGAGATCACCGCCACCAAGTTGCCGCGCGCCGTGTATGTGTAGCTGAGGTCCTTTTCCTTCGCGATCTCCAGGCAGGGCTCGGCGACGCCAGGGCTGTAGGCGAGGGACAGCTCCCTCGCGGTGCCGCAGGGCTTGGTGGGGACGACCTCGATCTTTCCTTTCCGGCCGGAGGAGTGGTAATCGAGCGCGTCCTCACGGCGGATCTTGGTCTTCACCGTCGGCGTAAAGTTGGTGGCCATCGCCGGGGTCCCTCGCATCGACCACGCGCGTTGTCAATGCGCGTCGCGTTGTCTACGTAGCGCGTGCGGTCGCGGATGGTCCGGAAGCGGCTCCAGGCCGCGCTGCCGCGCAACTGCCTCGAGCTGCACAGGCGAAACCCGTCGCTGCCCAGCGGCGCCTACCAGATCTCGCCCGACGGACGACGCGTATTCGAGTTCCCCTGTTGCCGGCAGCCGGTCCCAGCTTGCGCCTCAACGTTATAGGACCGCGAGCGCATCATTCGTGGCAAAAAGGCTTCGGTCGCAGATCGTCCATTGTGGACGAAGCAAAGCGCTCGTGTTTCTCTAGGTGGTCAGGACCTTCTCGGCGCCGTAGCCGGCCCATGTTGCCGACCGGCTCGGCCCCACATGTCGTACCAGTCAGCATCTTCCATGAGCTGACCCGCCGCAGCTTGACACTGCGGCCGGAAAGGCGCAGGCAGCAACGCGCGCTCGAGCCGGACGGGTACTGCAAAGCTGCAGCGGCGGCCCGACGTGATGGGGGATCCAATGAACCCGATCCGACATACAGCCTTTGTGTTGTTCCTCGCGATGGCCGCTCGCGCCGACGAGGGCGCGCGATTCCGCGCTGAGCTGGTCGGCACGGAGGAGACCCCGGCAATCTTTACGGCCGGTAGCGGTGTTTTCACCGCCCGCGTGCTCAATAACGACACTCGCATCGAGTTCACGCTCACGTATGAGAACCTCACCGCACCGCCCCTCGTAGCGCACGTCCACTTCGGGCAACGAGGCGTGGCGGGCGGCGTGAGCTTCTTCTTCTGCGGCGGCGGCGGGAAGCCGCCGTGCCCTGCAAGCGCCTCGGGCACCGTCACCGGGACTGTGGTCGCGGCCGACGTGCTGGGGCCGGTCGCGCAAGGTATCCAGCCCGGAGATCTCGCCGCTATTCTGCAGATGATCCGCGCAGGCTTTGGCTACGCGAACATGCACACCCCGCTCCATCCCGGCGGAGAAATCCGTGGACAGATCAAGGCGACCGGCGACAGCGAACACGACTAATCTTAGACGGCCCGCAGGCTCACCGGGGCGAGCCCGGTCACCTCGAGCTTCACCAGCTGGCCCGGCGAGAGCGGCTCGGCGCCGGCGGCGGCGCCGGTCAGCACCAGGCTGCCGGGGGCAGCTCCTCGCCGCGCAGCAGCGCGAGGAGCTGCACGAGGGACTCGACCGGGTTGCCGGAGATGGCGCTCGATTCTCACCGCGCTTACTCCTGCTGCTTGGTCTTTCTTAGCCTGCGATCAGGCGAAGCCGGTCGTGTGTCGTTCCAGGCCAGCTCGGTATCGCAAAGTGTTTTCCGCATCCGCTCGTGCTTCTTCGATTCCCGCCGCCTCCACTTTCCTTTCTTCCTGAGTACGCTCGTCTTGGCGAACTCTGGGCGCGCGCTCACCGGATTACGGGGGTGCCGTCCCATGAGCCGGATGCGCGGATCCATGCTCTGCGGGCTTTCGCGTGAATTGATTCATCCAGTCGTCGCCGAACGCGCGCCTCGCGGCGAGGTCGTTGTGTACGCGGCAGAGCAGGCGGATGTTCTCGATCGTCGACGGGCCTCCGCCGGCTCGCGGAACGATGTGATCGAACTCGACGCGCAACGCAGACCCGCAGACGCCGCCGGATTCGAGAGGCCATTGGCAGCGGCCACGATCTCGGGTCCAGACTTGGCGCTTCACGGTCGCGGTCAGGCCGGACGACTTCGCAGCCGGCCTGTCATGGCGCGGTTTCCGCACGAGGCCCTTCCGGCTGGCGTGGCGCTGCAAGACGAGGTCGAGTCCCGCTTCCAGGATGGCCTCGGCGCTCGCGCCGGGGCGGGCGTGTGAAAGCGCGTCGCGCGCGGCCTCCAGCTTTTCGAGGAATCGCCTCGACACGGTGACGTGAAGCCGTGAAACTTCGTCCGTGAGCGGCTCGGCAGAGTCACGGCGGACCGGTTTCGGAAGCGAGGAGGCCGGAGCGATTTCGGGCGGAGCGGATGCACTCACGTCTGCGGCCGTGGATGGAGAGACAATCGGTTCAACCGGTTGAACCACTGCCTCGAACTGCGACGCAGACTGGTGGGGTGCCGCGGCCTCCGTGAGCAGTGGCGCAGAGACTGTGCGTAACGCAGTGACCACGTCGCGGTGGGGCGCAGCGTTCGCCGGGTGGAGCGCCGCTGCAACGGCCATCGCCTCGCGCTTCGAGCAGTGGAAGAACTTCGGCAGCATCTCGTGGCGGTTCTCGGCCGTGAGCACCTTCGCGAGATGGACGATGCTGGTGATGCACAGCCGCCCGTCGCGCAGCGGCTCGACGATCTCCGGAAACCTCTGCGCGAGCTCTGCCGCGGTCTTCCGGTAGTGCGCGGCTCCTTTCGAGAGACCGAGCTCGCGGTGCAGGAAGTAGAAGAGACTCGAGTAGCCTAGTTCCAACCACGAGCCGCGCCGGTCGAAGTCTGCAAGAGCAACGAGGAACTCCGCCATGGCGGCGTGCTCACGACCGAGGAGATCGGCAAGGCGGCTGGCCAGAACGCGTGCGCTTGTCATACGGGGTACTATCGCAGGCCTCTCTGACACGGCACGATCGCTTGCACAGGGGGGGTTCGCATCGTGGAATGGTACGCTGGTCTTCACGTCGTCGTGTATCCTGGTGAGAGCTGCGGATATCCGCGGTCGAGACTTGGTTCAACCGGTTGAACCACAGGCTCCGATGCGCGGCCCGAGGTGCCACGCTCTACCGCGAGGACGATTTGAGAGAGCATCGTCGGCATGCATGGGTGAATATTGGCCGCTACGTGAACCCCGCCATGGACTGGGACTGGTGTCAATTGTGCGGCGCGTTCGCGTATTCCTCTCGAGGTCGAACGCGTAGGAGCGCAAGATCGACTTGCCGGTGTACTAGCGGGAGCTTCTCAAAGGGCGGCATCCGCCCGTGCCAAGGCGAGTCCGGCGCGCCGGCCTCAGCCGCGCAGATTCCTCTTGAAAAAGTCCATGGTCCGCTGCCAGGCGAGGGCCGCGGCGGCTTTGTCGTATCGCGGAGTGGTATCGTTGTTGAAGCCGTGCTGCGTACCGGGGTAGGTGAACATTTCGTAGTTCACGTGGTTGGCCTTGAGCGCGGCCTCGAACGCCGGGATGCCGGCGTTGATGCGGTCGTCCTTCTCGGCGTAGTGGATGAGGAGCGGCGCCTTGATC
>Ga0099830_10000768_pt1 | contig 15215 bp, 16 predicted proteins | sample CZO8metaG_4_FD_79337 | JGI IMG/M metagenome (GOLD analysis project Ga0099830, IMG submission 79337) | Vadose zone soil microbial communities from the Eel River Critical Zone Observatory, Northern California, USA - CZOApr15con2H3.8 metaG | ecosystem: Environmental > Terrestrial > Soil > Vadose...
TGCCAGGTTTCGTGGCCGGGCTCTCCGGGACCGGGAATCGTGTTGAACCGCCATTTGCGCTCGCCCGTCGCCGCATCATAGGCGTCAATGAATCCCCGAATGCCGTATTCGCCTCCGGACACCCCCACGATCACGAGATTCTTGATAACCAGCGGAGCCAGCGTAAAGCTGTAGCCCTTGGCGTGCTCGGCCGCATTCACGTCCCAAACAACGTTGCCGGTCTTTCTGTCCAGTGCGATGACGTGCGCGTCCAGCGTCGCAACAAACACTTTGTCCCCCAAGATCGCTAGTCCACGGTTGACTCGTCCGCAGCATGGGCGGATGTCCACCGGCAGTGCCTGCTGGTACTGCCAGATGGGGCGTCCGGAACGCGCATCCAACGCGAAGACGCGGTCGTCTTGCCCGGTACCGTACAAAATTCCGTCCACAACAAGCGGCGTTGCTTCGAATTTCCCGCCTGCCATCGTCTGATATGCCCACTTGGGTACGAGAGACGCGGCATTCGACGTATTGATCTGATCAAGCGCACTGAATCGATGTCCCGCGTAGTCTCCGGAATACATCAACCAGTTCTGTGGCTCCTTGGAAGAGTTTAGCAACCGCTCGAAAGTCACCTGCGCGGAAGCCTCCGGCGCGAAGAAACTAAACGCAGCGGCTCCAAGCACCACAGCAAGCAGCACTGTCGCCGCACCCAAGACTGTCATTTCGAGCGGAGCGCACCGACGGTTTTTCTTCTCTCTCGTTCTTGCGAGAGGTCGGCCGGCGCACTCGAGAAATCTCTCTTCGATCGCTGCGTTTCTCAGTGGAGTCTTCACTGTGCGCCTCCCTTCTCGCTCGCTGCGAGCAGAAACGCAATGAGATCTTTCAGATCTTTTTCCGGAAGACTCTTGGCATCATACGCGGGCATCAAGGACTCGCGCGTTTTCTCGAAGGATCGCAGTTTGGCCTTCTCAAACGAGTGCAGCTCTTCGCGCGTGTCCAACATTTGAATGGTAAAACTATCTTCGTTGAGCACCACGCCCTGCAACTTTGTCCCTTCGGGGGTTACTACCGTGGCGGTCTCATATTCCTGCGAAAAATCCTTCATCGGCTCGAACAGTCCTTTCGCCAGCCGCTTGCTCGGGCTGCGCAGTGACTCTGCAAGATATTCAACGGACCGGGATGTTCCCGTGGAACTGAGATCCGGCCCCAGTCGCCCGCCTTTTCCATTCACCATGTGACAGGTCCCGCAAGCTGCGCTGCCATAGAAGAGTTCCTTCCCGTGTCCGGCATCTCCCGTCTCTACCGCAGAAGCCTTCTTCTCCACGCTCCGGAGATAGTTGACCACCTGCCAGATTTCCTCGTCCGACATACCCACTCCGATGCCTCCGTTCGTTGCCGCGGGCATGGCCGTGCCGGCAATCCCGTCGTGGATGTTGTGAAAGATTTCGGCGTCGGTATTGCCGTGATGTTTCTGCGCCCGCGTGAGGTCCGGGCCGCGCCCTCCGCCTCGCGCGCCGAGGCCATGGCAGAAAGCGCAGTTCGAGCGAAACTGGTATTCCCCCACCTTCGCAACTTTGGGGTCTCCCGCGAAGGGATTTTTTTCTTGCGCGCGCAGTGCCGGTGTTGTAGCCCAGAGAAACGCCGTCGCGATAAATCCGGCAACAATTGCCGGCCGCTTCTGCCGGTTTCTTGAGGATTTCGAAAGGGTGTCGCGTCTTGATTCAAACATGTTATCCGTGACGCTCCTTGCGTTGGAGAGTTCGCATTCCACGACGATTTCCCCTCATCATCGGCGAGGAACCGTGGACTCCGGCAACTATACCACCCGCTGCCGCAAACAAGAGCGATCCGAGGCGGCGCGCATCAAAGTTACTGCATCGGCGAATTGAAGTTCCCCGCGACGGCTCGGAATCCCGGATCTTTCTTCGCGTCATAGCGCAGAACCGCTCGGTCCAAGACCTTGCCGTTCATAATTACCGTTTCAATCTTGCGCGTATCGCTGATTCGCGCCGCGGGGTTTCCCGCGACGATCACCAGATTGGCAACTCGTCCTGGCTGTAGGCTTCCCCATTCTTGCTCTGCATGCATAATCTGCGCGGCGTTGAATGTCGCCGTTCGGATGGCCTGCAGCGGCGTCATCCCTGCCTCAACCAGCAATTCCAGCTCGTGATGGATGGCCTCCCCCTGAAAAACTCCGGGATACGGCGCGTCCGTGCCTGCAGCCAGCAGCACGCCCGCGTCCAGCAGCTTTTTCACGTTGCGCTTCATCTCCTCAAATCCCGCTGCGGACTTCTCCGCATCTTTTTTCTCGGCATCACTAAGTGTCCGCGTCGCCTCGGTACGCAATTCCGTCAAAAACCACGGCGGAGTCGTCTCCACGATCAACAGTTCATCCAGAAATCGCAGATCGGCCAGCCGCCGCCGCCCCGAGTATTCCTCCACCACCAGTGTGGTGATGACAAACAAGCCATGTTCGCGGATCAATTGAATATCGTCGGTCGGCATCTTCCGCGTCGGCGCATGCGCGAATCCGTCGATCCCCGTTCGCACCAGGTCCGGCGACCCGTTGCGCTCCCACTGGTCGATGACCACACGAATCTTCTCCTTGTGCGCCTCCTCCACAAGATTCCGCAGCATGCGGTCCGAGAGATTCGCGTAGGCCTTAATCAAATCCACGCTGGCGCGCTTATCCCGCTGCACAAACTCCGGAATTTGCGCGCGTGAGGACAACGCGTAGGCAAGATCAGGCCAAGCCGGATCGCTCGCGTCAATCATCGCGCCAGTACAGTAAATGCGCGGCCCAAGCAGGTGTCCACTCGCCACTTCCTGGCGCAACTGCAGTATCCACGGCTGATAATTGCCCGTGTCCAGCAGCGTCGTAATCCCCGAATAGAGCATGGCGTTGAGATACCGCTGGTATCCCAGCAGGTCCACGCTGATTCCGTCCCAGCCTCCCTGCACGTGGACGTGCATGTCCGCCAGGCCCGGCATGACGCTCTTTCCCTTCGCGTCCATGATCTGCGCGTCGCGCGGGATCGCGGCCGTGGCAGACGGTCCTGCGTATTCGATCTTGCTGCCTCGGAGAATTACCGTTCCATCTTCGGTAGGTGCCCCGCCAACTCCATCAATAATCCTCGTGTGAATGATCGCAATGGGCTTCTCTTGTGCGGCGAGTCCCTGAAACGAACATAAGATGACAATCCCAATCGCCAGCAACGCGCTTCGCCAATTCATAGTGCTTTCTCCCGAACGATTCGAATGAAATGTCTTGATTCCCGATCCCGGTGCAATGGCGGCCCTCATCATATACAATCCCCGCGGAGAAACGGATGACTGAGACTCCGAATAAGCCGCGCATCGCCATTGGTTCCGATCACGCTGGATTCCTTGTCAAAGAAACCATTCGAAAATATCTTGAAGCAGAGGGATACGCAGTCCACGACCAGGGTACTTCGTCAGAAGAGTCGGTGGACTATCCCGATTACGGAAGGGCTGTAGGCGAACGTGTGGTTTCAAAACAAGCCGATCTGGGTATCGCCGTGTGCGGCTCAGGCATCGGCATTTCCATCGCCGCCAACAAAGTCCCCGGCATTCGCGCCGCCCTCGCCCACGATGTAGTGACCGCGCGCCTCGCCCGCGAACACAACGATGCCAACGTCCTCGCCCTCGGCGGGCGCATCGTCACCCCGGAAGCCGCCCTCGAAATGGTGCAAACCTTCCTGACCACCGCCTATCTCGGCGGCCGCCACCAGCGTCGCCTGGACAAAATTGCCCAACTCGAGCGTGACAGGCGCTAGGGCCAATGTAGGGTCGCGCTTCAGCGCGACCTGCTTCCGACTTGGGCAAAGTTCCCGCGCTTCAATGGCAGCAAGGCTTGCCCTTCCACGCTTCCCATCCTTCGCGAAGGATTAGCGGCAACAACGCTAGCGCGGCAATGGGGTCTGCCCAACTCACTTTCCAAACCGCATTCACGGCCAGACCCGCCAAAGCAATCAAAGCCAGGTACCCACATACCGCCGATTCGGCAGCATCGGCCCGCAACGCCGCGCTGCCAGTCGAAATCGAGAGCCGCCGCTTTTGTGCCGCAAGCCAAGGCATGATCATTGCGGCAAGCCCGAGCACCGCTATCCCCGTTAGACTCGGCCGCGCTTCGACGTGCCCTAACAACGTCAGAACGGAAGTAGTAACAACAAACGCCGCCAGGACGAACAGCAAACCGCCTGCAATTCTGCCCGCTCGCTTCTCCGCGTGCTGTCGTTGAGATGGCGCGTAAAAGCGCCAGAACACCATGCCCGCTGAGAGAAGTTCGACCGCGCTATCGCCCCCGAAGGCAAGCAGCGCTGGACTACGGGCCATCCAAGCTGCTCCCAACGAAACCCCCGCCTCGACACCCATCCAGATAAGCGTCAGCGTCTGAATCCACAGCACGCGCTGCAACATTTCCGGTGGCGTGGAGTTCTCTTCAGCAGACATTTTGATATTATGCGCCGCTGCCGGGTGCCACAGCATTACACAAGCTCGCGCGGATGGGGCACGCTGCGAGTGCGCCACTCAATTCAAAAGCCTGTCCGACCTGCCGACGCGACTCCGCTCCACTATCTGATCCCCATAGGCGCTATCCGTTTCTTCCTGAGCTCGCTCATCCGCCGTTCCAACACCCACTGACGCGGGTCAAACTGTCCCGTCAATTACTGGACACAGACACCAGGCCAGCGTAGTCTCAAACACCGATTGAAAACGCAGAGATATCTAAAGGAAACTTCTGAGCGAACGACGGGCACTTGGCTTCCAACGATAGGGAGATTTGCTTGGCTTCGACCACTAACAAATTCGTACTGGTTCCGCTCCATAGCGTGGAGCCAACTGTCGCAGACGACCTCCCAATAGGACTCACGCATGAGGTCTTCGTTAGGAATACTGCTGGTTGGATGGCCGAAAAGCACTTTGAATTGTGGCGAGACTACATTTCAATTGCCGAGAGAAGGGCATTTGCCGGAGCAAGCGTTGCCTTAGTATGCGAGTTTCGAGACGATGGCCGCGGAGACGATGCCGCAGAGCAAGCGCAAGATCTTCTCTCGAAGCTTTTCATTCTTTTTCGGATTGTCAACCCGACAAGGTCCAGATTTTCCGCCGTGTATTTCACCAGAAAGCCGTCGGAGGAAATCGACGTGTTCCGGCTCAGCCAAGGCAGCCCGTCACCGATCAACGCTCCGCCTTCGCAGACCATAAACAGCCTGAGTTCCCCAAATCTTAGGCTAGGCCAGGAGTTGGCGGGCCAGTTTCTGACGATAGCCAGCAATGGGCCAGAGAGACTAAGACGTGCCATTAGATACTACGAAGAAGGGTATGCGGACATCCGTGATCCGGTCTTGCAGTTTGTTACCTGGACAATGGGAATCAGTTCAATTCTGGGTACGGAGGACCGAACCGTCCATCTCAAAGAGATAAAAGAAGCAGTCTCACAATATATTTCACTGGATAGCCATATCTTCAGAGAATCGCCGTTGAATGAGTTCGTGAAGTTTCCACTCCTTACAGTGGGCGATGTCATCGAAGACATCTGGAGACTACGCGATTCATTTGTCGATGGCTCATGGATTCCGCCCGATCTCCTTCACAAGACCACTTATAAAGCGATGTCGAACGAGGTGGTGGTGTACCCGGACGTCCTTCGCGACGGCGCCTCCTTCATTTTGCGCAAGATGTTGCTCTTTTTCTTACAGAGTCCCCAAGCTGCGCTCGGGTAGCGGCAGACTTATGGCAAGCAAAAGGAAGAACTTACTAAGACGAATTTGGGAGGATTACAGCGAGTTTGCGTCCAAACTTATTGTCGACTTTCTAGTGTCACTTACAATCTGGATACTCTTGTGGGCGTTCGAATTTGTGACACGATTCTTCCCAATCCCTGGATGGAGCGCGGCCTTCATGGAGAATCTTCACGCGGCCGGTGCCGTGGCGGGGATTTGCGCCTTCTCCATTCTCTCAATAATAGATATAATTAGAATCATGAGGAGACGATAAGCGTGCCAAGGCTGCCTTCAAGCAAAGAGTTCTTTGATGACATTTCGGAGAGGATTTCGATCAAGGTCTCCGTAATATTCGCCACATTTATAGCCTTGGTTTTTCCTGTTGCTATTGCGGTCACAATCGGGCTTCCCGGCACCGCGGGACTCATTTTGATCTGCGTGCTTTTCCTGCCGATGATGTACATCTCCTATTCAGTCCTTGCGGCATTGCTGACGAAGCTGGCAACCCTCGATGAGACGACGGCCTTATCAATCGGCGCCCTCACAGAGCTGCAGGCAATCCATCAACCCAGTGTGCCGAGTACATATCGGCTTCTCAAGGTCTCGCACCACCGCCAAAATGGCGAAAACGCTCGCATATCAATCGAGACTCCCAACTCATTTTCATTTCTAGATCTCCAAGGCAGAATCAATTTTGCCCTCGTTAAGATGACCGTCTCTCCGCAACGCTAAACAGGTCAAGTTTGGATGGGTGGGCGTGTAAGCCAGCCTCCATATAGCCAAAGTATTCCCGGAAGACTTTCCCTGCGCCGACCGCCTATGGTTGCCAGAAGAATTGCCTGATTCTCCCGCAGGTAGTGCATATTAAGACTTCGGAGGCAAATTCCACCATGACGACCCCTGAGCGTTCCGGGAACGATTCCGGTCGGATAACGCTCATCGAGATGATCATGTTTCCGTTATACATCTTGCTGATCGCCTCATGCGTTCGCTGGGCAGTACATAGATACGGTTGGCGTGGCGGTGTCGGCCGGTTTAGCTTAGTATTCGTCGTCTTGCCGTTAGTCCCGTTCGCTTTGGGCCTTCTCGCGTCGGCGATCTACTGGGGGATGCCCTCCTATCCCGCCTGCCGCACGGGCAAGTGCCGCTCTTCCAATTACCAGCGTCGGATTTTGGATAATGGCAGTTATGCTCTCTTCTGCGCTTGCGGAACATCCTACCGAAAGCGTGGCCGCCGCTTTTATGAAGTGCAGCCCGACGGTTCCCTCCGCCCTTACATGGTATGGAGAGCATTCCGGGGCTGGTTTCAAGATGCTTAGGCGGTTGAACTCCATCTCCCTCACGATTCCCCGCCTCACTCCCCATTTCTGCTTTCTAGTTTCTGCCTTCTAGTTTTCTGCCCCCCAGTGAGCTCTACCCCTTTGTTTTCTTCTCTTTGCAAAATCATTCGAAAGCGGTCGCAAATTGCTCTAACTAAATACTTTATTTGTTACTTGACAATATACGTATTCTATGGTACCATCTGCTGTGAACTTCAGCATCGATTCACGCCGAGCAGCATCATGCCGTCACGTGACGAGAATCCCGTCACCGCAACTCCTTTTATTTCGCGCGCTTACAAACTGTGACGCCCGTAACTCCTTTAGATTCTACTCTCTCGAAAACTGCCGGGTCACCTCCTTCAAGCCAAATATTTTTCTCTTTCCCCCCGTTGCCACATATACCGTTGCCCTCCTCATCACTCGCCACCGTATTCAAGTTCTTTCTTTTCAGACTCATGCGCACTCTTTTGCGCTATTTTGCACCCACGCAAAACTCAACTCATTTCTTTTCAAGCGATTCCGCACTCTTTGTCAAAAAACGCCGAGGTGGGAGGAGGTGGCACATGTGCCCGCTTATGCTTAGGTGGCTTTCCTTCATCCCATCCGATAAAATCCCCTCACTGCCCACACCCTGCCCGCAAATGGACCGGGCAAACGAGGAATCACTATGAGTAAGACCACAGACGCCAACGACCGCATGAATCGCCCGCTCGACGACGTCGATCCGCAAATCGCCGGCCTTCTGCGCGAAGAAGCCAGGCGCCAAGCTACGGGTCTGGAACTCATTCCTTCGGAGAATCTCGTCTCCGAAGCAGTCCTCGAAGCCATGGGAGGGATTTTTACCAACAAGTACGCCGAAGGCTATCCAGGAAAGCGTTACTACGGCGGTTGCGAGTATGCCGATAAGGTCGAGCAACTGGCCATCGATCGCGCAAAGGAACTCTTCGGCGCGGAACACGCCAACGTGCAGGCGCATTCCGGAACTTCCGCGAACGTAGCAGTCTACATGTCCACTCTGCAGAAGGACGACGTGGTCCTGGGCATGAATCTTTCCCATGGCGGCCACCTGACCCACGGCCATCCCCTGAATTTCTCCGGACGCATGTACAAATTTGTCGCGTACGGCGTGAAAAAGGAAGACGAGCGCATCGACTACGACGAAATTGATAGGCTTGCCGCCGAGCACAAACCAAAGATGATCGTCGCGGGTGCGAGCGCCTATTCGCGCATAATCGATTTCGAGCGCATTGGCAAAGCCGCAAAGTCCGTAGGCGCGCTCTTTTTTGTGGACATGGCACACATCGCAGGACTCGTCGCCGCAGGCGTCCATCCCAGCCCCGTGCCGTATGCCGATATCGTCTCGACGACGACTCACAAAACGTTGCGCGGCCCGCGCGGCGGCTTGGTGCTGTGCAAAGCAGCATTTGCCAAGGAATTGGACAAACTGACGTTCCCCGGCACGCAAGGCGGTCCATTGGTGCACACCATCGCGGCGAAAGCGGTGTGCTTGAAAGAAGCCATGGAACCGTCCTTCAAGGAATACCAGAAGCAAATTGTTGCTAACACCAAAGCCATGGCCGCTGCCGTTGCCAAGCATGGATTCCGCATCGTCACCGGCGGCACGGACAACCACCTGTTCTTGATTGAAGTCCACTCGCGCGGCATCACCGGAACTGACGCGGAAAAGGCCCTCGACCGCGCAGGAATCACCGTGAATAAGAATTCAATTCCGTTCGATCCTCTCCCGCCGATGAAAGGCGGCGGAATCCGCCTGGGCAGCCCCTCGGTCACCACGCGCGGCATGCGCGAACCCGAGATGGAGCACATCGGCGCCTGGATCGCGGAAATTCTCTCCAACATTGGCAACGCTGAGGTCGAGCAGCGCGTGCGCAAGCAAGTGGCCGAACTTGCCGCAAAATTCCCAATTTACGAGGCGCGTCTGCGCGGCGGGCCAGTCCGAATCGAGCACGCCCACGTTTAGCTCAACCACCGTTCCAAAAAGCCCATCATGAATATCTTGAAAGCAACCGCCGATTTCGAGCATTGGCTGGGAGGCCAACTCCCGATCATTCGCCAGGATCTTGCTCTCAAGCATCAGCACATGGCGGAAGCCGCTTTCCCTTTTTTCCGCGCCACCTTTTACCGCTGGCTGCAACTCTGGCCGGAAATTTGCCCTGCTTTGGTGAAGGCCCCGGCGGTATTGGGAGTAGGCGATCTGCATATCGAAAATTTCGGGACTTGGCGGGATGAAGAAGGACGTCTCATCTGGGGCGTTAACGATCTCGACGAAGCTTGGCCCGCGCCGTACGAACTCGATCTGGTGCGGTTAACCACCAGCGTCTATGTTGCAATCCAAGAAGAACACCTGCGCATCGCAAAACGTGTCGCTGCTGAAGCTATCGAAGAAGGTTATCGAGACGCCCTGGCTGCAGGCGGCAAAGCATTTATCCTTGCAGAAGATCATCGCTGGCTGCGCTTGCTCGCTCTCGGGAAGCTCCGTGACCCCGTGCAATTCTGGAATAAGCTGGAACACCTAGCCCCGTACACGGCCAAGCCACCAGGGGACGTACGCAAGTTGCTGGAGAGTTCGCTCCCCTCAGCGCGGGAAGAATATCTTTTGAAAAGAAGAATCGCAGGACTGGGAAGCCTCGGGCACGCCAGGATTCTTGCCTTGTCCCGGTGGCGGGGAGCGTTCATCGCTCGGGAAGCCAAGGCCATTCGACCTTCGGCGTGGGTTTGGGCCAAGAAGGCTCCTTCCATGGAAATCTATTGCGAAAAGCTGATGCAGCGCTCGACCCGCGTTCCCGATCCCTGCGTGCGTTTCCACGGGCGGTGGGTGGTGCGGCGCCTGGCGCCGGACTGCTCGCGAATTGAGCTTGCCTCCTTGTCAAAAGATCGCGATGAATCACGGCTGCTTTATTCGATGGGCTGGGAAACGGCCAACATGCATTTTGCTACGCCGCAGGCGATTCCCAAGGTAAAGCAAGACCTTGCAGCACGGCGAGGCCGTTGGCTTCATAAGGCGGCAAAGGCCATGCTGGTGGCCACCACGAAAGATTGGGAAAAATGGCGCCACGACTGGAAGCGCTCCTCGCCTCGTTAGGCGCTGGCGGAACACCTGTCCTCATTTTTGACACTCCAACTCCAGTGCCGCTGAACTAAGACTGTCCTCCCGGTCAGCAGATTCCGTATGAAATTGCGAGTAGCTTCAAAAAGGACTGGAATGGGAAGCTTACTCGCGACCGTGTTACTCGCTGTTCCGCTCATCACCTGGCTGAGCGGGTTAATTCTTCTTACTGATTCTCAACTGAAGTTGGCGCGATCCCCCCGCGCGCCGCGCGCGTTCTTCCCAATCTCTCGGAAATTCTATTCTCCTGAAATCGCCTCGGGCGCGCATTCGAATGGGGCCGACCGGCGGTGGACGAGGTGAGCTTATGATGGATACGGAAGCCTTCCGTGAATTCAAGACTGGATTAACCCTGCTGCGAGACAATTACGCCATAAAAGCCCTGCCGCACATGCGGCGCGCCGTGGATTTGGACAAAAACAACCCTTATTACATGTCCTACCTCGGCGTGGTGCTGGCGCGGTCGGAGGGAAAATGGGGCGAAGCGGAAAGGCTGTGCGACTCCGCGGTTCGAATGAAACGGAATCAAGCGCAGCTTTACTTAAATCTTGCGGAAGTATATGCCACTGCCGGACGGCGCGACGATGCCGTTGACGCTCTGCAAACCGGGCTGAAATTTGCGCGCCGCGATATACGGCTGACGATTGCGATGAACAAACTGACGGCGCGACGGCCTCCGGTGTTGAGCTTTCTCGGCCGCAGACACCTGCTCAACAGGCAACTAGGAATTTTGCGGCACCGCGCCATGCGAATGTTTTCGCACTCATCTTAAACCGATCTCTCCACCCCCAAACACAAGAACGGGCGCCTCAATCGATCGGGGCGCCCGTTCTTGCTTTTTATCGGCTTGGCGAAATAGCCCGGGAGTCCGCGGTGACTAACGCGAGTTGCCGGCGCCAAAGTTATAGCTGTGCTGGATTCCCATTTCCATTAGGATTTTGATCCCGATACCGAACATGCCGGTGGGGAGCACGTCCCTTCGAACGACTTCCGCGAGGTACTCGCGAGCCATGGAAGCGGGATCGCGTGAATACGGCATCGTTACAAACAGCCTCATGCCAACTTCATAACCAGGTTCGCTGGATTGAAAAAAAACACCGGAGCGCGAAACGCTGACCGAGCCGCGCATATCTTCAAAGTGGTCTTTGCTGGGGTCGGAGGGACGGATGCGCATGAGCTGAGTAATCCTGCAGCGGCGGCTGCCGCGGCGCTCCGTATATGAAAACGGTTGCTTTGGGGAACTTCCCGTTGGGAATTTTTTCGTCATCAGATCGTGCTGGGTCGCCATGGGGAAACCATCTTTCCGGAGAACTGCTGAGGCCTATCCGAGAAGAGTGTAAACCGCCGACGACCACTAAACCTATAGTGGAAACGTACCTGGAAGGAAGTAGCACGTTCCAAGAAAATGGTAGTACGGAAGTACTAGAAAAGGAAGAGAGGGGGGTGTGGAAAAGCAGCGGTAAATTGCTGATAGAGAAGAAGAAGAGAGAAAACGGTTCCAAATTGAGGCTGAAGGACAGGTTTGGTACCAATTCGAGACCAAGGAGGGGAAGAGTTGTCCATAGTTGAGAACCTAAATGGTTCACCTGTTGGGGGTTTGCGGCCCAAAGCAGAAAAAAGCGAGCGACATAGATGGCGGCTGCAAAATTGCACTAGTGAGGTGAACGCGTGGGCTCCACTAAATCGCTGATCATGACGCTTCGAATGGGCATGCGGGCGGAAACTCATGGAGGATATCCCACTATGAATGCAGGAACGCGCCAGGTTTTGCAGGTAGCAGAACAAGCTCAAAAGAAGGGCAATTCGAATGGTGACCACCGGACAAATTTCGCGGTAGTGGAAAGCGCCGCGCGGGTAAACAGCGGCGCAAGCGCGAAGCGGAAACCGCGCGTCTTCGTTGCCGCTGAGAATCGATTGTTGAGAGAGGCGCTTTCGCGGATGCTGGTCAAGAATGGTGAGATGGAAGTGGTCGGAAAGGACCTGACGGAACCATTCCAAACGGAAGACCTGCTCAAGGAAGAGACGGACATCCTGCTGCTGTCCTCGCGCGGAAACAGGAATGATGACTTGACCGCGGTTCGAATGGTACGGACCGCAGCTCCCAAGGTGCAGATTCTTTTAGTTGGAGTGACGGGAGAGGAAGCAGAGTTTTTGCAATGCGTGCGAGCGGGAGTTCGCGGCTATCTCCCGAGAGACGCTTCGACAGAGGACGTACTGGAAGGCGTGCGAGCGCTGCATGGCGGCAAAGTGATCTGCCCCGGGACGCTGTGCGCAACCCTGTTCCGCTATATGGAGCGAGAAGCGACTTCCTTCCCTTCTGCGAGCGTTCACCAGCGCCTCGGGTTGACGCGGCGCGAACAGCAGCTAATTCCGCTGATTGCCGAGGGGCTCACGAACAAAGAGATCGCTAATCGCTTCTGCCTCTCGGAGCAAACCGTGAAGAACCACCTCTATCGCATGAAACATAAAATCGGCGCAGAGGATCGTCTGGGAATCGTGCAGGTTTGCCGCACGCAGGGGTTCATGCCGTAGTGTTCACTGTTCAGTTTTTGGTTCCTAGTTTTAATCTTCCGTCCTGAAATTGCAGGCGCTTTGGCAAACGCGCCATTTTCATCCTTCGCCGCGGTTCTGAGAAGAGATGAGCTACTCGTATCGCAAAGCAACAATCGGATCGACCTTCATGGCCCGCCTCGCTGGGATGTAACAGGCAAGAAGCGATGTTGCCGCAAGCACCGTGGTGACGACGCCAAAAGTCACCGGGTCCGCTGGGCGGACGCCATAGAGCAGGTCCGCCATCAGCCTGGTCAAGGCCAAGGCTGTCGCGATTCCTACCGCAATACCGAGAAACGCCAGCCCGGCTCCGCCACCAACTACCAGGCGCAGCACGCTGCCGCGCTCGGCGCCTAGCGCCACGCGCAAGCCGATCTCGCGTGTCCGCTGGGCAACGGAGTACGACAGCACGCTATAAATCCCCAACGCGGAGAGAACAAGCGCAAGGCCCGCGAACGACACCAAGAGCGCCATCACCATACGCTGCTGCGCCATCGGCTCGCGCGCAATTAACTCCATCGTCGCGATGTCTGCTACCGGCACGTCCTTGTCAAGGCGATGGATTTCCTGCACTACGGCATGCGCCAGGGTCTCCGGTTTCACGCCAGCAGACGTGCGCACGACCAAATGTTTCGGGCCTCCAAGGAGCCAAGGGTACTGTTCGTACGGGACATAAACCTCAGGGTTAAAACCTGCGTCGAATCCCTGGCTCAGGACATTCTCGGCGACTCCCACGACCGAAAGCCACGGCGCTGCTCTTGATCCGACCCTTAACTGCTTGCCCAGCGGATCTTGACCGGGCCAATAGAGCCGGGCTAGTTCCGCATTCACAATCACAACTTTGTCGCCACTCTGCGTATCGTGTTCATTGAAGCTGCGGCCTCTACGCAAGGGAATTTGCATGGCGCGGAAATAGCCGGGGCCAACGATGACGTAATTAGCCGTCGGCACCTGTCCTACCGGCGGATTGGGGTCATCCGCGGTGTTGAAGAATTGTCCTGCCCAACCGTTGATAGGTAAACGGAGGGAAACGCTCGCTGCTTCGACGCCGGGCAATGATTCAGCTGCCGAAAGCGCTCGTTCCCAGAATTGCGCCCGCGCTTGCGGCTCCTTGTATCGCTCACCTGAAAGCGGCGCACGCAGCGTCAGGACATTGGCGGGATTGAAGCCGAGATTCACCCGGCTAAGGTGCGCGAGTGTTCGGACCATGAGCCCCGCGCCGATCAAGAGCACCATGGCCAGGGCAATTTCAGAAACAACCAGGGCGCTGCGAAAACGGCGGTGGCGCGGACTCTGCAGCGAACTGCGGCCCGTCTCCTTGAGAGTCTCGGTCACGTCCGGTCGCGAGCTCTGAAGCGCGGGCGCCAGACCGAAGAGGAAAGTGGTCATCACCACGGTCACAAAACTAAAAGCAAGAACTCGCGAATCCGCCGCGCCGCCGGCCAAGCCCGGTGCGGTTTTCAGCAGAAAGGGCGGAGCCAACGCCACCAATGCCTTAGCCCCCCAAGACGCCAGCAGGACTCCTAGAATTCCGCCGGCCATGGAAACCACGAAACTCTCGGTCAAGAGTTGGCGGACAATACGGCCCTGGCTGGCTCCCAGAGCGTTCCTCACGGCAAACTCGTTGGCCCGGCTCGCACCTCGTGCAAGGAACAGGTTGGCGATGTTGGCGCAGGCAATGAGCAGGACAAACGTTGTGGCTGCCATTAGAACGAGAAGCGCCGGGCGCGTGTCTCCGGAACTCATCGTGCGGAGGCTCATTAACTGCGCCCGCCACCCTTTAAGATCGGGGTACATCGCTCCGATACGAGCGGAAACTGTGTCCATCTGCGCCTCAGCCTGCCGCGAACTGATGCCAGACTTCAGCCGGCCAATGCCGAAGTAATCGTTCCATGCGATCGCGGGCGAAAGCGCAACTCCGGACAGCCACAGCTGGGCGTACGACTCGGAGAGTGCATGGTAGGGTGGAGCATACTCGTGAGAAAAGTTGGAGGGCATTACTCCAACGATCGTGTAGCTGGCTCCGTCGATATAAATGGAACGTCCGATCACGTTTTCATCCGCAGCGAACCGTCGCAGCCACAAGCCGTAACTCAGGATTGCAACGCGCGGCCCTTGCGGCTTGTCCTCATCGGCAGAAAACGTCCGGCCACGAATCGGAGCCACACCCAGAATCGGGAAGAGGTTGCTGGAAATGACCTCGCAGGGGTCCTCCTCGGCTTCTCCCGCTCCGGTCAGCACACAATGTCTCTGTGTGTAGGCGGCCATGTCTTCAAAGGCTCCGCTCTGATTGCGCCACGCGAAAATCTCGGCCGGTGAAATGGGGTTTCGATCCCATCCTCGCGAAGGATTTTTCTTTTCGATGAAGACGAGCCGGTCTGAATCTTTAAACGGCAATGGTTTGAGCAAGACAGCGTAGACAGCGGAAAAAATCACCGTGTTAGCGCCAATGGCGAGGGCCAAAGTAAGCAAGGCGACAGCGGTGAA